>Ga0255095_1000991_pt1 | contig 12519 bp, 8 predicted proteins | sample Colum_Law_RepC_8_2_FD_188435 | JGI IMG/M metagenome (GOLD analysis project Ga0255095, IMG submission 188435) | Freshwater microbial communities from Columbia River, Oregon, United States - Colum_Law_RepC_8d | ecosystem: Environmental > Aquatic > Freshwater > River | place: USA: Oregon | collected...
CGTCACCAGCACATCATCGAGGTCATCAAACTCCGCCTGCCGCCTGTCATCGGCTTCATCATCCCACACGCCCACTCGATAAAACCCGGTGGCTGTACGCGATTCCGCCGAACCGTCGGGCAGCTCGTCCCCCGCCAACTGCTCCAGCAGAAATCTGTCCCACGGCTTGTCCTGCTGAAATGACTGCACGACATAATCGCGGTAGCGCCAGGAATACGGTTTATAGCCGTCGCGCTCGTAGCCGTTGCTTTGTCCGAACCGCACCACATCCAGCCAGTGCCGGGCCCAGTGTTCTGCATAGGCGGGACGCGCCAGCAGGTCGTCCAGCAGCTGCGTGAAGCCGGGCTCATTCAACTGCCCCTGAGTCGGCCCGGTGATGCGACGTTCCCAGTCGTTCAGTTCCGCGAATGTGGGCGGCAGACCGGTCAGGCTGAGAAACGCGCGTCTCACCAGCACCCGGGGCTCGGCCTGTGGCAGAGGCGTCAGTTGCTGCAATGTGTGCTGCTGTTGCAGCCATGCATCGATTGGGTGAGCAGCGGCTGCGGCAGCATGCGGCAGGGTGGCCTGAGGCGGCTGGAAGGCCCAATGCTGGCGGTCGTCGTCCGTCACCGTCACCGCCGCCGCCGCGGACTTGCGCATGCTGGTGGTGCCCGCAGCAAGCGGCCATGGCGCCTGCTGCTGCACCCACTGTTCCAGCACCTGAATCTTCGCTGCCGACAGTTTCTGCGTGGGCGGCATCTGCAAACCGTCATAATGCACGGCCTGAATCAGCAGGCTGGCTGCGGCATCACCGGGAACAATGGCTGGCCCGCTGTCTCCCCCCAGCAGAACCGCAGCCCTGGATTCGAGGCTGAGTGAGCCCTTCAGTTTTTCCCCAGCATGGCACGGGAAACAGTGTTCAACCAGCAGTGGCCGCACCTGCGACTCGAAAAACTGCAGTTGTGTGTCCGTAAACTGCGGGGGCACGCCGGGCGACACTGCAGCATCCTGCGGCCCCACAGCCACAGCCACAGCCACAGAAAACCTGCTGAACAGCGCTGACATCGCCAGCAGCAGGATGAAAAAACGGCGATTGACGCACATTCGGCGAAGGTTCAATGCAGGAGTGGCAGGGATGGACGCGTGGCAGGTCGAACACCGCCATCATCCCACACACAACGCAGCAACTCAAACTGAAATCCGCAGCTCTTTTTTCGAACCCGAGCGACTGATCAGGCGTCAACTGCGGCCAGCCTGCGGCGCCATCGTCTGTCAGCCAGCAAAACACCGGCCATGGCACCAATCGCCCCAACAGCCCCGGCGGCAACGGCCATGGGGCCAATCTGCAGGGCACTGACCACACCGGATGTAAAGCCACACACCGCCGCCATCACAATCCGCACGACACTGCTGTCCATGGCAGAGCGTAAAGCAAGGCCCACAACCCCTGCCACCGCAAGTATCGGCAAACTGCCCACTGCAGCCCACATGCAGCCGACCGCGAAAAACAGCGGGAAGGCCTGCGGGGCCTGAATTACGATGATGCCCCCAAACATCCCACCACCGATCACTGTGCCCAGCCAGACAGACAACAGCCATTCCAGCAATCGCGGGTTGCGAGGAACTTCTGCGCAGTCACCAGAGACTTCTTTGCGGGCAATTCCCGACACGTCACTGTTCATGAAAGCCACTCCGATCATGGATGGTTTACAAACCGCAGCCGTGGTGATTCCCACCGAAAACTGCCTCCGTCCACGTTCACACCGGCAATCGTGAAGATCCTGCACGCTGGAGAGAGAGGTTCGCTCAAACGATCTACGGAAGTCTTTACTGAGTCACCCGGTGCTGTCGCGAGAACAGCAATCTGACCGTCCTGTCCTGCGACGATTAACCGAAAACGTCCATCTGACGGACCGAGCGAATTTTTGGATCAACGCGAAATCCTGTGCGCAGCCGCAGATTGCCTTGCCACGGGAGTTGGCCCTTAGGGAGGGCGAAGTTACCGCTGAGCCAAACGCCTGTCAGTCCGCGGGATGTATGACGGCTCGGCGGGAGCCTCGCCCTCCCAGGCGGGACCAACGAGCACCAGCTGGGTGCTCCCTTTCAAGACAACAGCCGATGGCCTCGGCCAACGGCTGGCCCTCGGAATGCCTCGACAATTGCTGCCTTGCGTGGTCAGCATGCTTCTTCACACCACGCGCTTCATTTTGCGTTGAGCCGATGTTTTGAGCTGTGTGGATGCACAATCGCGTCCAGCAGGCAATTGCCCGCAAATGCTCCCACAGCGCCGACAACGGACGCGACAATGATGGCCGCCGGCAGTCCGGACAACAGCAGACTGGCGGCCCCGGTTCCTCCTCCGCAGAGCACCGCCCACGCCAGCCGATCGGACTCCGTTTTTCCACCGGCCGCATGCAGCAGCAGGCTGCCCAGCACGCAGCCGGGAACGCCGCAGATGAGCGAATACCCGGCACCCGTGGCAAAGCACTGCAGGCTGTCGCTGAACCACGGCCAACCGGTGCTGTCGGACTGGAAAATACGGCCGATCAGGCAGGCAAAGCAGCCTCCCGCGGCACAAATCCCCAGCAGCGTTCCGCAAAACCAACGCGGCAAATACCGGCGATCAACGTCGACCTCCGTTTTTGTGGCTGCAGCGCCTGCCATGCTACTTCCTCCAGAGTTTCAGACTGAATAAAAGCAGATGAGGAGTCAGGATCAGATGCGTGGGTGTCCGGCGGCCACACGTGCTGCTTTGCGACGTACCGCCGAGCAGACCGTTGACAGGGTCGCCGTCACCAGACCACAAAACACGAAGTATCCCATCCATTCAGGGACGAAGATGGCCCCCAGCGGGAGTAGGGGAAGCAACGGTGATACAGCGAGCCCGAATGTGGTCAAAACGCCCGGGACAATGTGAGTTTCAGCGGACTTCACTTTCAGGTACAGGATGCAGGCAGCGTAGATTGGCAGTTCGAAGGCAAGGTTTACCGCGATCTGGTCTGCGGCCATCCCAAAGTTCTCATACAGGGTCAGCTCATTGTGCGTCACAGGGAACAGCAATATGTGATACAGGAACAGCCAGAGACATTTTGCAAACAGCATTGCCAGACCCGTGGTGAGCACCCAGCGGCGAAAATCTGCAGCAGTTTCGTCGTTTGAAACGAGACTCGTGTGATGTTCCATGCGGTCGATGTTCATGGTGGGCTCGCTGTTCGTTTATACCAGGGGGGCAAATTACCCGTCTCGGCCTATACCGCACACGGGCAGCTCGATTAACGCAGCGGCAGAACTACCTGCAGCCTGTGAATTCGGCACTTTTCACGGGCAGAGGCCAAACGCGAGAGTATTTTCTCAATCGCCTGCGTTGTGCGTTCCGGGATGTCACAAACTGCAGTCAGGGGAACTGAAAACAGGCCAGTTCTGAAGCATTTCGGACGTAAAGCCGTCCGCGATGAACTGCGGGCACATTCCATGTGCGATCCGTCAGGGCAGGAAACCGCGTCAGCTCCTGAAATCGTGTGGGATCAGCCTGTACGAGGGCGACAAACCCATCCTCGGCCTGTACCAGCAGCAGGTCCTGCCACAGCAGCACATGCCCGTACTTGTATCGCCCGCCCTTCCAGCGACGTTCGCCGGTGTTGACATCCACGCAGGCCAGTATGCCGTCATCCAGTCCGTAGACAAAATCTCCCAGTTGCACCGCTTCGTTGAATTTGAGTTTCAGGCTGCGGGTGGGTGACCAGACTTCGGCCGGTCGCGGGACGCCTCCGGGCACATCCGTGAGCCTTGCCGGGTCCAGCAGCACGCAGCCGGAATCGTAGCCGCTGCTGAGAAACACGCGGTTGCCGAACAGCATTGGCTGTGCCACGTTGATCCTGTACTGGTTGACCCAGGGATACAGCCAGAATGACTGACCATCCTCCGGATTCAGGGCCTCCAGTCCATCTCCGTGAAATACCAGCAGCACGGGTCTGCCATCAATGGTTTCGATCCGGGGAGCGGCATAGCCGGCTTTATGGCTGCCGCTGGCCCAGACGATATCACCGCTGGAACGATCGTAGGCGATCACGGCTTTGCCGTTCTGGCCACCGGCATCGACAATCACCATGTTCTGCCAGACCAGCGGTGCTCCGCTCATGCCCCATTCCACCATCTCACTGCCAGCATCGGTGCAGATGTTTCTTTGCCAGAGCAGTTTGCCGGAGGTGGGATGCAGCGCGTTCAGAATTCCGGTTGCACCGAGGGCATACACGGCAGCTTCCGTGACAGTCGGGGTACTGCGAGGTCCGACGCCACCCTGGGATGTCTGGTACCGCGCGGAATCTTCACGTCGCCACAGTTCGGCGCCGGTGTCTGCATTGTAACAGACAGTGCATTCCAGTGCCTCGCGTTGTTCCTGAGTCCAGAGCAGATGACCGGCAATGGAGACGGACGACCACGCTTCTCCGACGGGGTGACGCCACAGCAGTTTCGGGGGCTGTTGTGTCCAGTCGGTCCGGGGTTTCGCGCCGGAGATCTGGCGGCGGGAATCCGGGCCGCAGTAACGCGCCCAGTCATCCTCCGAGATGCTCAGCTGCGTCTCGGTGTTTGCAAAGCCGGCCGAGTTATTGGCGAGGACTTCCGGAGTCTGCGGGGTGAGCGGATTGGGCGGCGCGTTCCGGGACAGCCACTGCTGTGCGAGGTCAGCCGGCGAAGGCGGATCCCAATGGAATCTGACGTGTGGTCGCATATCGCCTTCAAACCAGACTTCCCGCACTGCGGCGATGCCGGCAACAGCTGAGCCCAGCAGAATGCCACCGAAGACCAGCCAGCGGCGAGTGCGTGTACCGCCGGAAAAAAACAGCCACCAGCCGCTCAGGCCCACGATTGTCAGACCGATGCCGTAGAAAATCGCAATGACCTCGCCCGTGCGACTATCTGCAAGTCTGTTGCCCAGCAAGGTGCCGGCGGACGTCAGCAGGACGATGGCGAGTGGCCAGCGCCAGCCAGAGCGTTGCCGCGGGGCCTTGTTCAAAGCTGTCATGATGTCGTTTTGATCAGTATTGTCAGGCATGGGGACGCAGCGCAAAGAAGTGTGACGGATGGGCGAATTGTGTGCCTGGCGTTGCAGTTTAGCTGATTCGGTGCTGATTCGGACACTGGAATTCAGATCTGCGGGAGTGGCCGGTTGTTGTCCAGTGCGGACTGGTTTGGCGGTGGCACAAAAGTGGCGACAGTCAAGTACAATCGGTCCCGATTTTTTGCTGTTCTGACCGTTCTGCAAAATCCCCGTTTTCGACCGCTTTTCTGCATCGTCCTGGGGCCCAATCTTCGATAGCATACTGAGTTTGTCCCACCTTTGTGAATTCCCGCCCTCCGCACTGCCACACTGCCCAAACGGATTGCCCGCCTCCAACACGCTGGCGCCGAACAATCTGCTGGAACTGTTTATGCCCGCAAGATACTCGCCACTGTCCATCAGAACCTTTGTGCTGCTGCTGTGTGCTGTCAACGGCACGCTGTCAGGGGCTGACGAACCGTCGGCCGATCGACAGGCTCAACTGGATTTTTTCGAGGCGAAGATCCGGCCGGTGCTGGTGCAGCACTGCTATGAATGTCACTCGGCCGATTCCAAAAGCGTCAAGGGCGGGCTGCTGCTTGATACGGCTGCCGGGTTGCTGACCGGTGGTGACAGCGGTCCGGCAATTGTACCGGGTCGCAGCACGGAAAGTGTGCTGATCCACGCATTGAACTACGACAGCTTCCAGATGCCACCAGCGGGTCGTCTTCCGGCAGCAGTGGTCAGGGATTTTGAGCAGTGGATTGAGGGCGGAGCGGTGGATCCTCGAACCGGTCCGGCTGCTGTTTTCAAAAAGGCCATGGACTTCGGTACGGCGCGACAGTTCTGGTCTTTCGTAGTGCCACAGAAGCCTGCGGTGCCGGAAGTTCGCAACGCCGCGTGGGCGCGCAGTGATGTGGATCGTTTCGTGCTGGCGGCCATGGAACAGCAGGGGCTCAGTCCGTCGCCCGCTGCGACCAGAACTGAGCTGATCCGTCGCGCCACTTTTGACCTGCTGGGCCTGCCTCCGACGCCCGCTGAAGTGGACGCCTTTCTTGCAGATGAATCTCCTGATGCTTTTGCAGCGCTGGTCGACCGACTGCTGCAAAGTCCGCATTACGGCGAGCGCTGGGGACGCTACTGGCTGGATGTGGCTCGCTACTCCGAAGATCAGGCGCACACCTTTGCGGTCAGTCCCAACACCAGTGGCTGGCGCTATCGGGACTGGGTGGTGTCGGCGTTCAACAGGGATCTGCCGTACGACCAGTTTGTCAGGTATCAGATTGCCGCCGACCTCGTGCCGATGCCGGAAGATCAGCGGCTGACTGAGTTACCGGCTTTGGGCTATTTCGGGCTGGGACCGCAGTATTACAAGAATACGGACGCGGCGAAGGCGGCGGCCGATGAACTGGACGATCGGATTGATACGCTTTGCCGTGGATTTCTGGGGCTGACCGTGTCCTGTGCTCGTTGTCACGACCATAAGTTTGACCCGGTACCCACCCAGGACTATTACTCGCTGGCCGGTATCTTCAGCAGCAGTCGGCTGCATACGGCACCGCTGGTGCCGCAAACGGAGGTTGAAGCGTACAACCACGCACAGACGCGTCTGAAGGAACTGGATGAGTCCATCCGCAAGCGGATTGCGGAATCCGGCCCGCAGGTTCGGCAGTCTCAGTTGCCGCAGGTGTCAGCTTATCTGCAGGCCGTATGGCAGCTGCAGGCTGGTGGCAACCCTGACATGCTGGCCCACGCAGCCGGTCTGAACCCCCGATTTCTGAAACGCTGGCAGGAGCTGTTGCAGAAGCAGAAGGACACGAATCCTGTGTTCCGCAACTGGGCGTCTTTGGCGGGTCCTGCGGACCAGGCGGCAGCCGGCCGGATCCCGGCAGCCGTGGTGGCAGCGGCTGCGGAACTTCAGCAGCATCTGCAACTGTTACTGAAGCAGGGGCAGGGTGCACTGACTGCTGAGGAAGCGGCGGAGCTGCGGAAGCTGGTCCCGGCGGGGAATGCCCTGTGGACCAGCGGCATCATCCGCAAGGCTCAGCCAGCGGCCGAAATCGATCTTGATCTGAATGGTGCCCTTGAGCTGCATCTGGTGGTCACGAATGCCGGTGACGGGGACAGTTGTGACCACGCCGACTGGGCTGAGGCGCGATTGGTAACTGCAGAGGGAGAGCTGCGGTTGTCTGAGCTGAAGTGGCGGTCAGTGGCTGCGACGTACGGCAGTGTGAATCTGAATCGCAATGTTCAGGGTGGTCGTCTGAAGATTGGTGGTCGTGAATTCGGGCATGGCCTCGGTACGCATGCCACCTCTCACATCATCTATGATCTGCCGCAGGGTGTGCAGCGGTTCCGCGCTGTGGCCGGTCTTGATCACAGCGGCACGGATCAGGGTGGCTGTGGTGAAGCGGCCAGCGTGCAGTTCCGCGTGTATACTCAGACACCCACCGACCTGAATCTGACTCAGAGTGATCTGCTGACGCAGGTGTTTGGCGAGCAGGGGGTGTTTGCGGTTGATCTGCAGCAGCTTGAGCAGTTGTTACCGGCTCAGCAGCAGCAGGAACTGAAGGCCAGTCGTGAAGAGCTGGAGCGTCTGCGTAAGGCGCATCCGGCGATGTATCCTGTTGCGCACATCATCGCCGATGGCTCGCCTGCCGACATGAAGGTGTTTGTGCGGGGCAATCCCGCCAATCAGGGTGAGGTGGCTCCGCGACGTTTCCTGAAGGTACTGGCTGGAGACCAGCCACCGGTGTATCAGCAGGGCAGTGGCCGCCTGCAGTTGGCAGAGGACATCGCGTCACCGCAGAATCCGCTGTTTTCGCGTGTGATGGTGAATCGTATCTGGCAGCAGCATTTCGGGCGGGGATTGGTCTCCACACCGGACAATTTCGGCAGTCTGGGCGAGCGACCGACGCATCCCGAGCTGCTGGACTGGCTGGCGGTTCGATTCCAGGAGCTGGGCTGGTCGGTGAAGGCGATGCATCGGGAGCTGCTGCTGAGTGCTGCATGGCAGCAGAGTTCGCTGCAGACGGATGCGGGCATGGCGATTGATGCGGATAACCGCTATTTGTGGCGGATGAATCGTCGGCGTCTGGACGTGGAATCGTGGCGGGATGCCCTGCTGGCTGTATCAGGGCGACTGGACCGGCAGATGGGAGGTCCTTCGACAAATCTGGCGGAGGACAGCAACAGTCGTCGCACGGTGTACGCGTTTGTCAGTCGTCATGAGCTGGACAACATGCTGCGACTGTTTGACTTCCCGGATGCCAACATCACGGCTTCGACTCGATCGGAAACGACGGTACCGCAGCAGCAGTTGTTTGCGATCAACAGTCCGTTCATGCTGAATCAGGCAAAGGCTTTTGCAGCGCGGCTGCAGTCTGAGGCTGGAGCTGACTCGGGGGCACGGATTGCACTGGCATTTCGTCTGGCTTTTGGACGCGGTCCGACGGACGATGAATTGCAGCTGGGTCTGGCGTTTGTGAATGCGGAGGATGGGGCCGAGCTGCGGGACGGCACATCGCTGAATCGCTGGGAGCGTTACGCTCAGATTCTGCTGGCCAGCAATGAATTCATGTATCTGGATTAAGGAACGACAGTGATGAACACCATACAGGCTCAACTGGCAGGACTGGCGTCCGGGTACTCACGACGCGACCTGCTGCAGAAATTCGGTACAGGTCTGGGTGCGCTGGGGCTGGCGGGATTGCTGTCTCCCGAATGTGCAGTGGGTGCGGAAGTGGCGGGTGGCCCATTGTCGCCGAAGCAGCCCATGTTTCCGGCGCGGGCCAAACGTGTGATTCACCTGTTTATGAACGGTGGTCCTTCGCAGGTGGATACGTTTGACCCCAAGCCGGCCCTTGAGAAATATCATGGGCAGCGTCCTTCAGGGGCCGACCTGAAGACTGAGCGTCGGACGGGAGGCTTGCTGAAGTCGCCATTCAAATTCAGTAAGCATGGTCAATCCGGGCTGGAGATCAGCGAGATTTTTCCGCAGGTGGGGAGCTGTGCGGACGACCTGTGTGTCATTCGTTCGATGCATACGAACATTCCGAACCACGAGCCTTCGCTGTTGATGATGACCAGCGGTGAAACTCAGCCCACCCGTCCTTCGATGGGTTCGTGGCTGTTGTACGGGCTGGGGACAGAGAATCAGAACCTGCCGGGTTTTGTGGTCCTGTGCCCGGGCAAGCCTGTGGTGGGTCCGGCACTGTGGGGCAATCGTTTCCTGCCGGGCATCTATCAGGGTGCTCAGATCAACAACGCCAACATCAATCCTCAGACTGTGATCCGTGACATCAATAACGGTCAGGTGTCACGTGCGGCCCAGCGTGAGCAGTTGGACCTGCTGAAGCGGATGAACGAGTTGCATTTATCGCGCCGGGGCGGGCAGGATAATCCGCTGGAGGCCAGAATTCAAAGTCTTGAGATGGCATTTCGGATGCAGACGGAAGCGCAGGAGGTGTTTGATCTGGCTCAGGAGTCGAAGACCACGATTGATGCTTACGGCAACGGGGAGTTTGCCAAAGGTTGTCTGGCAGCGCGTCGGCTGGTGGAACGCGGGGTGCGGATGGTGCAGGTGTTTTATGGCAACGGGCAGCCCTGGGACGACCATGAGAACATTCCGGCGCATGCTGACAAGGCTCGGGCCGTGGATCAGCCGATCGCGGCGCTCATTCGGGACCTGAAGGAGCGTGGGTTGCTGGAGGATACTCTGATACTTTGGGGTGGCGAATTCGGTCGCACGCCGGTATCTGAGGGTTCCAACGGTCGTGACCATAACAATCATGGATTCAGCGTATGGCTGGCGGGCGGCGGTGTGAAGGGTGGGATGGCTTACGGTGCGACGGACGAATTCGGCTTTGCGGCACAGGAGAACAAGGTTCATGTGCATGATCTGCACGCCACGATGCTGCATCTGATGGGGATTGATCATGAGAAACTCACCTTCCGCTACTCGGGCCGGGACTTCCGTCTGACGGATGTGCATGGTCGAGTGGTGACGGACATTCTGGCCTGAGGGTGTCCTGACGCCGAGGAAAAAAAACCGTAGTCTGGGCTTTAGCCCGGGAACGAACTTCTCGTCATCCTTAACATTCCCGGTGTTTTTCAGGAGGTGGGGCCGGGCAGGAATGCCCGGGCTACCTTTTTTGTCCCCCGCGTCAGGAACGCCCGGGCTGCGTGTTTGAATTCGGAAGTATTCCGTATCAGAACTGCCCATCGCGACTGCTGGGATCATACGGCCAGACCTGCCTCGCAGCACCGTCGTACTCGGACGCGAGCAAAGCTCAAGCTCGAGAAACAAACGTCCTTGCGATGCGATCCTGACTGATGTGGTTGAACTTGGCATACGGCTTTCAACAATCCCGGTCGCCCCGCATCGCTGCGAACTGTGTTTTGTGGCGATGATGCTGTATGCTCCTGTTCCGGGATGTGCCGGGGTGTTCTGGCTGTGGCGGTGGCAAGCCTGTCCCCGACCGTCGGTATTTTCGATTCCCTGTTAAGTTCCGCAGTTGAGTTCCGCATCATCATGTCACAGTCATCACCATTGCGAATCGTGCTGGCCAGTCGCAACAAAAAGAAGACTCGTGAAGTTTCCGAGATTCTGCTGCCTTATGGATTTGAAGTGGTTCCGGTGACGGACTTCGCGGATGTCCCGGAAGTGGTTGAGGATGGCAGCACGTTCGCGGAAAACGCGGCCAAAAAGGCGACTCAGACAGCACTGCATCTGAGGCAGTGGGTGATCGGCGAGGACAGTGGGCTGATGGTGGATGCTCTGGGGGGTGCTCCGGGCATCTACTCAGCCCGTTACAGCGGCGAAGGAGCAACGGACGAACGGAATAATCAGAAGTTGTTAAGTGACCTGCGGGATGTTCCCGAGGAAAAGCGGGGTGCGGGTTATCTCTGCAGCGTAGCATTGTCGGATCCGAGCGGGGTGATCCGTGCGGCCTGCGAGGGCACTTGTCGGGGACGGATTCTGTCGACGGCAGCAGGAGTGGGAGGCTTCGGTTACGATCCGTATTTTTTTGTGCCTGAGTATCATCGGACGTTCGGTCTGCTCAGTGCTGTCGTGAAACATCGCATCAGTCACCGGGCCCGGGCATTTGCTCGATTCATTCCCCAGCTGGTGGCCCTGCGTTCCCGGTTCGCTGCCATCTCGCAGGACATGCAGTCAGGATCCGGACTGTGAGTCTGCTGGTGGGCTGGCTTTGGGTGCTGGCGAGCGTGATCGGCAACGCCGAATTCTGGGTGATCGTGGTCAACCGCAGCCATGCTCTCGCAATTCATCACCGCCGTTTGAAGTTGATGCGCAGAGTCCACGATGTGGCGGTTCCGGGGTGGCCCATGCTGCTGCTCTGGCTGACGGGCCTGGGTCCTGACAGTCTGCTGCGGGGTGGCAGTCTGTGGGAGCAGAGTCTATGGACCAGGCGTCTGGTACTGTTCAGTTCACTGTGGTGCACGACACTGATCATGCAGACGCTGTGGTGGCAGTTGCGGCAGAAGAAACAGGCGCGGTTCGGCAGTCCCGGTCAGCGATTTGATGTGGCCAGTGCAACGGGAGACCCTGCAGCACGAGGGACACCCGGACTGCTGGCACGGCTCTGGCCGGGAAACGAATACTGCCGGCTGGAATGCAATATCAAGCCATTGCGGATTACACCGGTCAGGCAGCGACCGGAAAAACCAGCAGACAGTCTCAGAATCCTGCACCTCAGCGATCTGCATTTCATCGGGACACCGGGAACGGCGTATTATGAATTTGTGGTGCAGATCGCGCTGCAGCAGCAGCCGGATCTGATTTTGTTTTCGGGTGATCTGATTGACAGGCCTGCGCTGCTGCACGTGGCCGTGCAGACACTGCAACCACTGACTGCAGCGGCGCCCTGCTGCTTTGTTCTGGGCAATCATGACTGGCGTGAAGACTTTGAAGAGGTGCGGCGGCAGTTGCAGGCATCGGGCTGGCGCAGTGTGGCGGGAACGGCCGAGATTCTGATTCTGAAAGGTCGGCGGGTCTTGATTGGCGGCAGTGAACGACCATGGATCGGCACCGAACCCCCGCTGGTGCGTGATTCGTTCTGCGACCTGACCATTCTGCTCAGCCACAGCCCGGACCAGCTGACTCAGGCACAGAAACTGGGTTACGACCTGATGCTGGCCGGTCATACTCATGGCGGTCAGGTGGTGCTGCCGGTGGTTGGCCCGGTCTTCAGCCCCAGTCGTTACGGAGTGGCACTGGCTTCAGGGCTGTTCCTCGGCCTGCCGACAACGCTGCATGTCAGCCGAGGCCTTGGAGCCAAGGACCCGATCCGCTGGAACTGCACTCCCGAGCTGACCGTGTTGCAGGTGGATTTCTGAACCGATGGATCCGACGGGGCGTTTGGGCCTGACGAGCCTGACATTGAAGACCGTTGCCAGTCAGGGTCGTGCCCGAATCTGCAAGTCACGAAAGGTGGCATCCGTGTCGACCACTCGCAGGCCCACCGCACCGTGAGGAAAGT
>Ga0255095_1000992_pt1 | contig 12517 bp, 5 predicted proteins | sample Colum_Law_RepC_8_2_FD_188435 | JGI IMG/M metagenome (GOLD analysis project Ga0255095, IMG submission 188435) | Freshwater microbial communities from Columbia River, Oregon, United States - Colum_Law_RepC_8d | ecosystem: Environmental > Aquatic > Freshwater > River | place: USA: Oregon | collected...
CTCGTGATGCCACGCCCATAATCACTTCAGATCCATCTGCCGACACGGCCCATGACTGTGCGTCAGCGGGAACAGCAAATGCCCCTGAAATGCTTTCGCCATCACGTTTCCAGAGTTTCACATTGCGGTAACCGGATGTCGCAATCACAGGTTCCGTTGAATGAAACGCGATCGCATGGACATAATCGAGATGAGCAACGCCAGCCGGAGCTGAACCGTCCGGCAAAAGGATCTGCGGATCAATCAAAGAAGAGACCGCCTCTTTGCGAGCCATATCATAAATGCTGACGTGGTTGCCACGTCCAGCCGCGACGAACCGCCCTGGTGCATCGACATCGAGCGAATAAACGCCGTGCAATTTTGAGTTGATCGGCTGCCAGTTCATCGCCTTCGCCGTCGCGGGACCAGCTTTCGCCCCTTCGACGATCCACTGACGGAGAATACCGAGTTGCTTTGGATCAAGCTGCTTCGCCTGACGATCATTCGGCAATGGCGGCATGACAGGTTCATCACCCCGCCGAGCGAGTTTGTAGATCAAACTTTCATCAGGCTTCTCCGCCACAACGGCCGGACCGGTGCTGCCCCCTTTGAGAATGGCTTCGAGGTTCTCCAGGATCAGATCACCTTCGGCAACAGTCACGTTGTGACAGGCGATGCAGTTGGCTTCCAGAATCGGATAAACATCTCGCTCAAACTCAACCGGCCGCCCGAGGGCCGGTTCCTCATGAACAATTGGCTTTAGCTCATCGGCCAGAGAAGCAGATGCAAACATTGAAGCTGTGATGCTGAACGCCAGCAGAGATTTGATGATTGATTTCATAACGACTTTCACCTATGTTGAATTACCGAGCATTCAATGATGTCTGCGGCGATAAAACGAAACAGAGTAAGGGAGATCTAACAAAACCGAGCAATGCGCTCTGAATGCTTCTTGATGAAGTGTTCTGCGGTCTCCTGGAGGCAGACCCGTTTTGTTAACCAGACTGTTGATTGAGTGTGATTACTCCACAATTTTCACTGCCACCGGAACATCGGTGGATGCTGCCCGCCCACTGAAATCACCGGTTGCACGGATCACAACATTGGCCAGGTCACCCAAGGGGGCATCGGCCGCTGCGGTGATCGTCAGAGTTCCTTCTGCCTGATCGGCAGCAACATCGACTGGTTCAGCCGTCAGGCCTGCCACGCCGTCCGGCAGCACAAGACTCAGCTTCATCACTCCGGCAAAGTTGTTCTTCCGAGTGACAGTCACCTTCACAGGCACCGCTGCTCCTCGCTTGATTGCACCATCCGGAACGGCGGCAGCAAGCTTCGCGGGTCCCGCATGAATAGTCAAAACCAAAGGCTCCGAGATGGCTCGTACATTCACAGGATTTGGTTTCGTCGCGTCTTCGGCTGCCTTCAGTGCAGCATCGGCGGCTGTTTTTGCGGCGGTTGCCGTTTCAACTTCTTTCTGAGCGGCCGTCAATGCCGCCTGAGCGACTTCGACTTCCTTGGTTCGTTTAACGACGTCTTCTTCTGCGGTCGTCTTTTCCTTCAGCTTGGTTGCTTCCATCTCTTTGGTTGCTGCCACCTGTTTGGCGAGCTCGGCAGCAGAATTCGCAAGAGCTGACAACTGCTTTGCGGACTCTTCTGCTGCTGTTGAAGCTTCTTTGACGGCCTGAATCGCGGCATTGAACTGGTCTGGCGTACTGGCCGCTTCGGTTTTTACGGTCGCCAGTTGAGCTTGAACTTTTGCCAACGCTTCGATGGATGTCTTTTGCTCTGCAACAGCCTTGGAGAAATCGTCCCGCAACTTCTGTTGTTGAGTTGCATACGCGGCGAGTTCTTCGCCAATCTTTTTGACCTGCTCTGTGACGGTCACGACCATTTGCTGAGCCGCTTTCAAAGCGACATCGTTTTGAGTCACGCTGGCCTGTCGAGCGGTGACCGTTGTCTCAGCTTCGTTCACCTTGACTTTGGCTCGATCTGCCAGCCATGGATTTCGGCGATACGGTACGGCTGAAGTTCCCTGAACCAGAATCGTGCTGGTTGATACAGGAGCTTTCTCTTTGAAGTAGATCCGAGCAACGACACTATCCTTGCCAGGTTCGATGGCCACGGGCACAGCGTCAACTTCGCCGGGGATACCGTAGAAGCTTAAGTCAACCTTCGCATCGAATCCACCGCGTTTGACAAGCTTGATCGGGATCAACAACTGCTGATCCTGACTGAAGTCGACCGTTACAGGATCAACCACAATCGAAAACGGCTGCTCATCCTTCATCACACCGGCAACCAGTGATTCAGAAAGACGTGCGGTTCGGGGAAGTCCATTGATTGCGTCATGGACGAGTGTGGCCACCTTGGCATCTCTGGCAAGCTGAGCTTCCGCCGCGCCGCTTTTGCCGACGATGCGAATCGGAGACAACTGTTCGGCCGCATCAGCCGCTGCAGTCAGTACGAGCTTTGCGGAAACCTGTCCGGGCCCGATCACGGTTGGTCGGCAGACGATTCCGGCTGGCAGGTTTTCACCTGTCAAATGAATTGCGTCGTTGTGACCATCACGTCGATAAGCGTAGACAGTCATTTCGTAACTTCCGCCCTTGCGAAGGCTTGCTGCACCGCTGGTGACAGGAGCTTTCCCATCGGCGGACGGGAAGGCATCCAGCACGACCAGGCTAAAGTCGGGCGTTGGCTTTCGAACAGACAATCGGTACGTCAGACGCGTATCTCCACGAGTATCTGCATAGCGATCCTTGAGTCGTATTCGATAAGCACCGTCTTCCGGAACATCGAGTCGAAACGAAGGATCATCACCGATCGTCGGCAGATCGGCTCCACCGGGATTCTGCTTATCGTCATCTTCTGTCGCAAGGCGTGGATAGGTCACTGTTCCATCTGCGGCCGTAACAATTCGTTCGACCAGCAGCAAAGGGTCGGCGATCGACCCCAAACGCTGAGCAAAGATTTCGATGACCCACGCCTCACCCTTTTTGGCGTCGAAACGATAGATGTCTTCGTCCGACTTCTCGCCAAATGAACCGGCGGCTTCAAACGGCAGTGTCGTTGCCTGTTCGGGAGTTTCGGCCGCTTCAGAAATGGAAGCCAGCGGACTCTGACCAACTCGCACCAAATTGCCTTCGATCGCATTCCACCAGAACGAGTCCGCAAAGGCGGCTGATGCGGTAGCGCCCACAGGAGTGGCTGCTACTGGTGTGATCGTCATCTGCTTTTTGAAGACCGCATGTCCGCCCAAAACTTTGTCAGTTTTCTCCGCTCCCATCAGATGGCGACCAAACACCGTTACTGTGGTCGGAGTTCCCGCGACAACAAACGACGGACTAATCCAGTCCACCATTGGTCGCGAATCAAAAGCAAGGCGATAAACGAACTGGTCACCACCTCCGTAAACAACATCCTGAACTCGCAGTACCATCTCTTCAGCCTGAGTGGCTGTATAAACAATACTGGCTTCCTGCAACGAAACTCGCCGCGATTCCGCGACTCGACGCCCTGATGCGCTGAAGAGTTGGATCATCGGCTGCATCGGCGAATCCAGTCTCGCAGCTTCCGAGCGAACGACCAGAGTCTGACCGGCCGCGACTGCAACCTTGAAGAAGTCAACATCTGTCCCACCATTTGCGCGAGCATTGACGATGGAACCAAACGTCACCGGTGTCGCCTGAGCCACCAGGTTATTGGGCTCAATTTCGGCGATCTCCGGAACGCTGTCGACTCGAAAGACTCTCGGGTTGCTGATTCCAAAGAGCCCTTTCACACGCACATCGTATAACCCTGGCGCGACGTCTGCGGCGACCGTTACTGTGAAGGTGTTCGCCACGGGGGTTCCGTTAGCATCCTTCTTTTGCACGGCGACAATCCCCGGATGACTAAAGACCATTTGGTCCAGTTCATCAAGGTCAGTGCCACCGCCGACCGCAACGTCGACAGCAACGCCTTGTTGCCCGCCGGGGGGGAATACCGAAGTAATTCGCGTCTGCGGCAACTGTGCTGTCGCCGTGGATGCCCCGAGAAATAAGATGGCCGAAGCCAGCAGGAATCGAATCCCAGTCATAGTGCAGACCCTGGGGAAGCTTTAAAACAGAGAAACCAGATCCGGCAGACCATGACGTCAGAGCTCCCGTTACAGGAGTTCCATGTCAGCCACGTTGTCGCGGGGATCAGGAATGAAGGAAGGAAAAATCAGGTGGGAAATCAACAGGGCGAGACCTGAAGTCTCGCCCTGAATTCAGATCAATGATTGAACTGGAACTCTTTGGTGTTAATCAAAGCCCAGACCACATCTTCATAGCCTCGGCGAACATTGTCAGAATGCTTCTTGATGTAGGCGATTGCCACTTCAAGTTCCTCTGCATTAGGTTCGCGAGCAAAGACCCAGCGATACAACTCTTTCACTCGCTCTTCATCCGGCCGCGCTGTATCGGCAGCCAGTTTGGCGGTGCGAGCACCGTCGCGAGCAATCTTGTCCTGAATCTCACGACCATTCAGCAAGTGCAGGCTCTGAGCAAGATTTGCATCCATGCTGCGTTCACATTCACAGGCTGTGTCACCCTTGGGCTGACCAAATACCTGCAGGAAGTAAGTCGCACTCGAAGAATCCACCAACTGCATTGCCTTCGTTCCGGCTGGCATTCCACCGAAGTTCTCTGAAGTTTCTGTCACGACGTGGAATGCATCGTACAGAACTTCAGCACTTAATCGGCGAGGGTAATAGCGGGAGAAGTTCTGCTTGTCGCTGGCATTGTGCTCGTTTGGCAGGGCACTGAGCTGATAGGTTCGCGAACGACAAATCGTGCGAATCAGTTCCTTCATATCGAAACCGGACTTAATGAGATGATCTGACAGAGCATTCAAGAGTTCCGGATTCGCAGGAGGGTTGGTTTCCCGCATGTCGTCTTCAGGCTCAACAATGCCGCGGCTGAAGAAATGCTTCCAGTAACGATTCACCAATGACTTCGCAAAGAACGGATTCTTTGGGTCAGACATCCAGTCAGCAAGTTTCACTCGCGGATCGCTTTCAGCAGCAATCTCGTAAGGCGGTGTCCCCAACCCGGCAGGCTTCAACGCTTTGCCTGTGCGGGGATTGCTGGCAGTGGCCACACCTTCATTGTGGAACACACGCCTATCACGCATTGTTCCGGCGACGTTTGGAATCGCCTTCTTGCCGACACGACCATAAAACGCAGCCATGCCATAGTAGTCGTCCTGGCTCCATTTCTCGAACGGATGATGGTGGCAGCGAGCACACTGGATTCGCAGGCCCAGAAACAGCTGAGCTGTGTCTTCAACCTGTTCTTCGGTGCTGTCCACATCGCGATACCAGACCACCGCAGGATTCATCTGAGGATCCCCGGACGCTGTCACGATTTCACGGACAAATTGATCGTATGGCGTGTTGTCGTACATGCGATTCCACAACCATTGGTGGAACAACATTGTGCCTGGAGCATCGTCGGCCCCTTCCTTTTTGTTACGAAGAACAAAGTTCCACTTGTTCGCGAAATGATCCGCGTAGGCCGTTCCGTCCAGCAGTCGATCGATTAAACGATCTCGCTTATCCGGAGAGGCATCCGCAAGGAACAAACGAACTTCTTCTTCTGAAGGAAGTGTTCCGGAGATATCCAGAGACACGCGTCGCAGAAAAGTTGCATCATCGCAAATGTCTGATGCCGGAATCCCGAGTTGTTTCAGCTTTCCAAATACAGCGGCGTCGACCAGATTAACTGGCTCTGGCATATTTGAAGTGTCAGCTCCCAGTGGAACTGTTGCTCGGAATGTTGCAACCTGGCCCTGATAGCGAGCCATAATCGCAACTTCACCGCTGAGGTCCAGAGTTGTGACAAGCCCCTTCGTCGATGATTCAGCCATCTCCGGCTCATTAGGCTCAAACAAAGCCATGCGAGTCACGTCTTCAGTCGTTCCATCACTGTAAGAAGCGATCACGGAAATCTGCTGCTGAGACTTCCGCTGCATGACACGTGTTTCAGGAATGCATTTGATTCCGACCACATAAGGGTCGCTGTCGGCTCCATAAGGCATCCCCTGCTCAATCCACTGAACCATCAGATTATATTCGTAGCTGCCCTGATCCATTCGCTTCCCGCCGCCGTGAGGACTGCGGCCAATCGCTTTCTTGATCAGAAGGCTCTCACCGGGGATCGCCGGGAAAATTCTGCGTCCGCGAGATTCTTTGCGAAGGAATTCATAATCGTCTTCAGCAACGAATCCCAGCAGAGACAGCTTGAACCCATTTTGTCCGCCCGACTTGCCGTGGCAACCGCCGCCGTTGCAACCAAGCTTGGTAAAGATCGGCACAATCTGATTGCGGAAGTTGATCGGCAATGGATGAGCAAATCCGCTCACTGCTACCTTGGCCACGACCGACTTATCAGCGAGAGCCGCTGTCACGGTGATGTCACCATCTGCCGTTGGAACCGCCATCCCGGTGGAGTCTATTGCCAACACCTTCGGATCAGAAATGGTCCATGTGACGTAGCGCGTCACATCCGTCATACTGCCATCCGCATGCACGGCCGTGGCGATTAATTGCTGTCGAGCATCCCGACTGCGAATGGTAATCAAATCACCTTCACCAACGGGACTAAGCTCCAGCTTCACAACTTCGGCACTTGCGGATGAGCCCACAAGCATCGCAGCAGCGAAGAGTTTCAGCATGGGAGCGAACAACCGAGCAATCGACATGCAGGTTACTCCTTGAGGCAGGTTGTTGAATGACGTCGTGTCATATCAATGGTTAGTTGAGTCCGAAGTGCAGGTTCGGAAGAGGATTCCGGGCACTTCAAACGGTCGGTATATGAGTGCAGCCTATTTTTCCTGCGGCAGGAGTCAAGCATTGAATGGACAAACATTTGACTCTGAGCAGTCCTGGTCCGAGACGCCCGATTTTGCGGTTGACAACGGCGTATTCGCATTTCGACCGGAATTTAACGTGTTGCGACGCAGGAGAATCACGGATAAACACGGGGAAAAGAGGGGGTTTCGCGTTCAATCCTGCGTGAAGAATGGGTGCAGTTTTCTTTGTGGGTCGCCGAATTCGTCAGAAAATATCTCGGGGACGGTAATCTGATACAGCGAGTATTTGTCCACCTTAGAGACGGCGGCTACCGGATTTGGTGCAAGCATGTTCCTCGTCGCTCTACGAATTTCTCTTCCCGCCAAAGCTCTAAGTGGCATGTTGATTTGATTGTCTGACGTCAACCCAAATGCATTGTCGGCGTCTTTGTTCCGCCTCCGAATGCGTCTCCACGGTAAACTCAAACGCGGAGTACGCGCCCTAATCAACAGACTACTAGCCGCCACGTAAGAAGGCGATGAGGTCCGCGAAGTCCTGCGGTGATAACTTCTTTTCAAAGCCTTCCGGCATCAAACTTAAGCCCGTGGCTTTGATCTCGGCTATCTGTTCTCGCTGAATGATCTGCTGTTTATTCTCGGCCTGTTTCAACGTCAGGCTGACTGGAGACTCTTCGGCAATCATGCCAGCCAGAACCTGTCCATCATTTAACGCCACAGCAAACTGCATATAGTTGGGCCCAACCTCGCGATTGGGGTCGAGAATCTGCGTCAGCAACTCAGGCGCGGTTCGATGCCGCACCGTGATCAGGCTCGGCCCAACTTCAATTCCCGTCTCGCCAATCCGATGACAGCCGGAACAGTCGCGCACGAAAAGCAGCTTGCCTTTGAGCATGTCGCCGGGCAGCGTTGCGGCGTCAGCATTCGCTGCAATGATTTCCTGACGAGGTGTCTGACGGTCCAGAGCCAGCAAGGTCTTTGCTCGCTCACGGAGTTTCTCGTCGGCATGATTCAGTAGCAACGTGCGACGAATGGGAGTCATTTGAGCCGCGGAGATACGGCCGTCCGCAATAGCATCGAACAGAACTGGCAGACGCTGATTATGTCCGGCCAGAGCTTCAATGATCTCGTACTGAACTGCCGGAGTAGAACTCGGAAATGCAGCCAGCAGGGTCGGGGCTGTGGCTTCATCCTGAGAAGAAGAAATTGCTTTCACAACCGCCGCCTGAATCTCCGCGGGGTGCTGAGTCGTCAACAGGCTTGCGGTCGCTTCCTTTACGATCGCGGCGTCTGCGAACGAGAGTACTCGTAACGCCATCAAACGTTCTGGCACAGTCTTCGCCGAATCGTTGAGGCAGATGGCGGCCAGATTGATACGCTCGTTTAACATTGATTCGGCCGGAGTCTGTGACCACACTGTGGACAGGCGACTGCCGCCGCGACGCAGCCCTTCTTCCAATGCCAGCAGAAGTTCTTCCATCACTGGCGATGAACGAAGCTCAGCGGGCAGCTTTTGCAATCGATCACCAATGCGCGTCATCTGCTCTGAATTCTTCTGCACTCCTGTGACCGTGGCCAATTGTTTTAGCAACGGGAGGTTCTGAGCGTCTGCCAGAAAATTGGGCTCCTGCAGCAACTGTTCCAGCAGACGAGCAGCCAATTCACGCGAAGAACTTAATGCCGCAATCACGATCCAGGGATCTGCGGCATCTCGTCGAGCGATAGCCATCAGAGCCTCCAAGCTGGCCGCATCGGAATGATCAGCCAGTGCCAAAGCGACCTGAAAACGAACTTGAGGAGATTCGTCAGTTGCCAAACGCAGCAACTCTGCATGGACAACGCTTGAGTACGTCGCGGCCTTTTTGTCTTCATCTCCTGTGCGCTTGCGAGTTGACAGAATAACAGCCTGTTGGCGAACTTCGGCTGCGGTATCGCGAAGAGCCGAAATGAGCAGAGCCTCATCCAGTTGCGACATTCCTTCGAGAGTCCACAAGGCATGAACCTTCCCCAGCGGAGTCGTGGTCTGATTTAACATCGCCTGCAACAAGGGCAACGCAGACTTGTCCTGCCTTTCGAACAAGAGACGATGAGCTGTCTCACGGTGCCACGCGTTTGGATGCTGCAAGAGGGCTACAAGCTCTGTGGTTGTCGCCGAGGAAAGTTTAACACTCACGCGTCGTTTAAAGGACGGAGGCGTCAGGCGATAGATACGGCCCCGATCTCGCCCATTCTCCAGATCCAGCAAAGCTTTAAGATCGTCGGGCATCGACCACGGATGCTCAATCGTCTCCCGGTACATATCCAGCACATAAAGCGTTCCATCCGGTGCATGCAGAAAGTTGACCGGGCGAAACCAATTGTCCGTCGAAGTCATAAACTCGGACTTGTCGTCCATTCGCTGTGAGGTAAACGTGGCTCCGGTAGCTTTCATATGCTGGCGATGAATCAGGTTGCCAGCAACCTCCGCCAGAAACACCTGCTGACGAAATTCTGCCGGATACGCATCGCCTCGATAAATCGTGACTCCGCATGCCGATGTCATAAACCCCTGCGCATTCTTTTCACTGCGCGGCATGCGAGGATCGCCCTGATTCGACAGTCGTGCGGCATTGACGACTCGCCACGGTTCAGGCGGGCTGCTGCGGAACACCGGTATCTGGTCGCCGGCAACAGCAACATCATTCATCGGGCTACCGACATTCAAGGCCGGGTTGCGAACCACGGCCTGCTGAGGCAACACAATGTGCTGAATCGGATTGCGAATATTGCAGATGAAACGATTGCCCCAGTCATCGAACGTGTTGCCGAAGCGAGCACCTCCCGAGAGTAGTTCAAAGGCAGGATTCGTTGGATCGAAACAGAAGTCGTTGCGTGAGATTGTGACAGCAGGCACCGACTTATTGATACCATTGATGATCTTGCCGCCGTTTGTGCCACCAGCGCCGTAAATCCTGTGATCGAGTCCCCAGATCAGATTATTGGCCACCGCCTGAACATTAAGTTTGCGAAAGCCGGAGAAGATCTTCGTTCGAGTGTCGGCCCGGCAGTCGCCGTCTTCGTCTTTCAGATACCACACGTCAGGAGTGGCTGCGACAAAGATGCCACCTCGATAAACAGCGATGCCGGTGGGCCACGAAAAGTCACGAGCAAAGATCTGGCTTTTGTCGAATACGCCGTCGTTGTCTGTGTCTTCAAGAAGTCGCACTTTACCGATCGGCAGGTCACCGGTTCGTTCCACGTTTGGCTTGTCAGTGGATTTGTCGGTGTAAGGGTAGTCGTTCATTTCCACAACATAGAGTCGTCCATCTTCATCGAAAGCTCCGGCAACGGGATCGGTCACCAGCGGTTCCGCAGCGACCAGTTGCATGGTGAACCCGTCCTTCAACGCGAAGGTCGCAGAAGTGTTCTCGGGCTCAACGGGCTGACTACGAGGCAGCGCGGGGCGTTCGTCTGATATCACCGTGTGAGCGGATGTTGTCCCTGCGGCGATCATCAGCATGATGACCGTGCACAGCATGCATGGCCGCTTCATCGCCCCTTGCAGAGGAATCGTTTTCACAGAGTCGCTCGCGGTCTGCATCCTTAAGATCTCCGTTGCTGTGTCGGGGATTATTAAGCGTTCACTGACGATCACCGAAGATGCCGGCCCAACGCCCAATGGGAGTCAAGGTCCGTCAAAGTCAAAGGCGCAATCGAGCACCGTCCGCACTCACGATCCTTTCGCAAGGTAACGGGATTTGGAGAATGTCTGCTACTTATCGATTTGTGTGCTATTGCCTTATCGCCCGCCGCGGCGAATCTCCGAGCCCTGAAAGCGAATCTGAAAACGGTAAATGCGTTTTGTTGAACACGTGATGCGACCGGTCTGGAGATTGACGCTCTCCGGAATCTCTGCACGGTTAACGTTCACGATCGCTCGATAACCGCGTTCTGCGAAGATATCGATCACCATAGCCAGCGCCGTCGGATCATCGAACACGGGGTCCTCTGAGTTCACAATCGCCAGCCCAGGAATTGCATGGCGAATGACGATCGGAATAAATCGATCCTCAATCAGCTTGATCACTTTATGGAACAGCGTTCGTTGTTCCAGCTGATAGCTGTCCATGCGTCGCACCAGTTCCTGCCGCGCGTGAGTAATCAAGTCGCTGGCGATGGGCAATTGGCGAACGGCGTCGTAAGTTTCAGGATCCAGTTCCAGTGATGACTGATAGTCCAGCTCTTCACGGATATTCCGTTCAACACTTTCGACGGAGCCCTGAGCATTTACGAAGTGATAGTGATAAATCTCCTTCAGAGACTGCAGAGCTTCCCACGTTTCATCTTTGAAAACTCGATAGCGACGTTTGGCGGCATCCGGGTCGAAGTCAGTGACTCGGACTTCCTTCAGTGGCTTTCCTTCGGCCAGAGCTTTCTTGTTCCAGTCCAGAACTTCACGCCCGCGACTCAGCTGACGTTCGATGCTGGTGGTCTCATCGACGAACAAGACCATTGCGTGAATCGTGGGTTTGCGGAAATTGATCGCCAGCGGCGTTTCTCGGTACTCCAGATAGAGCTGGTTCATTTTCATAACCAGCATGTTCAGGCATTCCACCTGGACACGAGTTCGAGGAAACCCGTCGAGCACACAACCGTCACGGTATTCGGGTTCCAGGAGTTTGCGAAATACCAGTTCTACGACTTCGCGGTCGCCGACCATCCCGCCCGCCTGCTTGATGCGTTCAGCCTGCGGCGTGGTCAGCAAAGAACTGACAATGATCGGCTCGCAGGTCAAATCGCGGGCCTTCATAATGAATTCGGTGTTGGTGCCTTTCCCGGATCCCGGGGCCCCTCCCAGAAGAATCAGTTCTTTGGAGAAGCGAAGATTCTCATGTCCAAACTCTTCTTCCAACGTGTTCCAGACGTTGGTGAAGATAACCTGAGCGTCCTTGACTTCCAGGTTTTCAACAGGCTTGGCCACAACAGGCGCTTTGAACTGAGGCGTGTCCATCGGTAATTCATCATCATCAGACGCGGAGTTCACCGATCGAGTCTTTCGATCAACGAAGCACGAGTCCTCTTGTCTTTAATTGTATGTGAAAACGAACTCATGTGCCGGTCGAGTTCTGCAATGTCCGTTCACCGGAGTTCACAGAACAGACCAACAACACAGATCGTCTGCACGCATATGATTTTCGGAAGTCTACGGGAGGTTTTCGAAGTCCGCACGTCGCCAAGTACCCTTGAGGAACAATTATCGCGAGGTTATTTCTCGGGAAACGGCGCATCCCTGTGCATCTTGTTCACTTGCGGCCATGGATGCAAACTATCTCACGGATTTGTCATTGGTCACCTGCAGTGGTGACTGGGGACCTGCGGTCGTGGAACGTTGATTCAGTCGGTAGTGCAAACTTGAGTCAGCATTGTTGATCAGTTTCCCAATCGTATGCGGGATAAAGGCCGCTTGACCGCCTGAACGGCGACTAGATCAGCAGCCCTTCGTGACGGGTGTCTCCTTGGAGACCGGCCGCAGCAAGGGCCGTAGAACAAACGCGCTAAGGGCGAGAGAGCGGCCACGACAAAGCAGGCTGGCAAATATGAGTTGGTTGGCAGTGCGTTTCGAAACTTAACATTGATTGGCTTGCGAATACCGAGAACAACAGAAAAGATGCGGAACACAGATGAGTGCCTCCCTTTATTCCCGGAGTTCGGCGAATGCTCGTGA
>Ga0255095_1000995_pt1 | contig 12472 bp, 7 predicted proteins | sample Colum_Law_RepC_8_2_FD_188435 | JGI IMG/M metagenome (GOLD analysis project Ga0255095, IMG submission 188435) | Freshwater microbial communities from Columbia River, Oregon, United States - Colum_Law_RepC_8d | ecosystem: Environmental > Aquatic > Freshwater > River | place: USA: Oregon | collected...
CTCTGCCACAATCCCTTAAACGCGCTCATCATGGCCGCGCCCGATCGCGTGGATTAGCACGGTCAACGCGGCGGGCGTCGCCAACCTCGCGCCCTACTCCTACTTCAACGCCATGTCGGCCGAGCCGCCGTATGTGGTGTTCGGCCCCAACGGCAAAGGTCCGGGCGTGGGCAAGGACACCTGGGAAAACCTGCTGGCGGTGCCCGAGTTCACGGTCAGTCTGGTGTGCGAAGAGGACGGGCCGGCGATGAACGCAAGCTCGCAGGCTTTTCCTGCCGGGGTGAGCGAGTTCGAGGCCTGTGGGATTGCGCGCCTGCCCGGGCAGCTGGTCAAGCCACCGCGGGTCGCCAGCGCCAAGGCGGCGCTGGAATGTCGGGTCTATCAGTCGGTCGCGTTGCCGCGGCTGGCGGACGGCCGCGAGAACAGGGTGGTGATTGGCGAAGTCGTTGGCATCTACATCGCCGACGAGGTCATCCACGACGGCCGGGTCGACGAGCGCCTGCTCCAGCCGCTGACGCGGCTGGGCTATATGAACTACGGCACGCTGGGGACGGTGTTTGAGTTGAACCGCCCCGGCTAGGGCTCAGCGCGCGCGCTGGGCCGCCAGCGCCTGCGCGTCGACCGCCGCCACCGCGCTCAGGTTCACGATGCGCCGGGCGGTGGCCGAGGCGGTCAGGATGTGCGCCGGCACCGGCAGACCGTGCAACAAGGGCCCCACCGGCACGCCTTCGCCCAGCACCGTCAGCAGGTGCATGGCGATATTCGCCGCATCGCGCGAGGGCATCACCAGCACATTGGCTTCGCCGTGCAGGGCGGAGTCGTTGACCGCCGCCGCCCGCACCTGCGGCAGCAGCGCCGCGTCGGCCTGCATTTCGCCGTCGATTTCGAGCGTCGGATCCCATTCGCGCACCAGCTCCAGCGCATCGCGCATCTTGCGCGCCGACGCGTCGTCGACCGTGCCAAAGTTGGAGGCCGACAGCAGCGCCACCCGCGGCGTCATGCCAAAGCGTCGCGCGCGCTCGGCGGCGGCCAGCGCAATGCCGGCAATTTCCTCAGCGCTCGGGTCAGCGTTCACATGCGTGTCGCCAATCACAAACGTGCCTTTCTTCAGCACCAGCACGTTCAGCGCCGCCAGCGCGTGCGCTTCGTCCTCCACGCCCAAAATGCCGACCAGCTGGTAGAGGTGGTCGCGGTAGGCGCCGGTCATGCCGCACAGCAGACCATCCGCCTCGCCCTTCGCCACCAGCAAGGCAGCGATCACGGTGGTGTTGGTACGCAGGATGTTCCGCGCCTCGTTCAGCGACACCCCGCGGCGCTTCATCAGCTCGAAGTAAGCCGTGGAGTACTCGCGGAAGCGGGTGTCGGATTCTGGATTCACGATGTCGAAATCAACGCCCGCCTTCATGCGCAGCCCCAGCGAGGAAATGCGCGCTTCCAGCACGCTGGGGCGGCCGACCAGAATGGGTCGCGCCAAATCCTCATCAATCACCGTCTGCACCGCGCGCAGCACGGTGGTTTCTTCGCCGTCGGCATACACGAGGCGCTTGCGGTCCTGCTTGGCGGACTCAAACACCGGCTTCATCAGCAGCACGGACTGGAAAATGAACTTGGCCAGCTGGTCGCGATAGGCGTCCAGATCGGCAATGGGCCGCGTGGCCACGCCGCTCTCCATCGCCGCCCGCGCCACCGCCGGCGCCAGCGTGGTGATCAGTCGCGGATCAAAGGGCTTGGGGATCAGGTACTCGCGGCTGAAGCGGAGCTGCTCGCCCGCATAGGCTGCCTGCACCACTTCCGAAGGCTCCTGCATGGTCAGTTCCGCCAGCGCTTCGACGCAGGCGAGCTTCATTTCTTCGGTGATGGTGCTGGCGCCCACGTCCAGCGCACCGCGGAACATGTACGGAAAGCACAGCACGTTGTTGACCTGATTCGGATAGTCCGAGCGCCCGGTGGCGACAATCGCATCCGGCCGCGCGGCCATGGCCTCTTCCGGCATGATTTCGGGCGTCGGGTTGGCCAGCGCCAGAATGAGCGGGTTCGGGCCCATGGTGGCGACCATCGCGCCGTTCAACACACCCGGACCCGACAGGCCCAGAAAAATATCTGCCCCCACGATGGCCTCGGCCAACGTGCGCTGCGAGGTTTCGCGCGCGTAGGCGGCCTTGTGTTCATCCATCTGCGTGCCGCGGCCGACATAAATCACGCCGGCCTTGTCGGTGACGGTCATGTGAGCCCGCGGCAGGCCCATCGACTCCAGCAGCCGCAGGCAGGCGATGGCCGCCGCGCCGGCGCCGGAGGCCACCAGTCGCACATCCTCGATGCGCTTGCCGATCAGGCGCAGCCCGTTGCGAATCGCCGCCGCGGCGATAATCGCCGTGCCGTGCTGGTCATCGTGAAAGACCGGAATCGCCACCCGGTTGCGCAGCTTCTGCTCGATGTAGAAGCACTCCGGCGCCTTGATGTCTTCCAGGTTGATGCCGCCGAAAGTGGGTTCCAGGCTCGCGATGATGTCGACCAGCTTGTCCGGGTCGTTTTCATTCAGCTCGATATCGAACACGTCGATGCCGGCGAACTTCTTGAACAGCACCGCCTTGCCTTCCATCACCGGCTTGGCCGCCAGCGGTCCGATGTTGCCGAGTCCCAGCACGGCCGTGCCGTTGGTCACCACTGCGACCAGATTGCCGCGATTGGTGTAGCGCGCGGCGGTGGCGGCGTCTTCCGCGATCGCAAGGCAGGGCGCTGCCACGCCAGGCGAATAGGCCAGCGCCAGATCGCGCTGGTTGGCGAGCGGCTTGGTGGGCGTGATTTCGGTTTTACCCGGGCGGGGCAGCTCGTGATAAATCAGCGCGTTGCGGTCAAGTTGGTCGGTCATGGGAAGTCTCCGTGCCGCGAACGGCAGTCGCCTGCGAGAAAGGAAATAAAGGGAGTTCTAGCGGAAGGGCATGCCGCCACCGGGCGGAAACTGGCCGCGCATGCCGCGCATCAGGGCCTGCAGACCGCCTTTCTTGGATACTTTTTTCATCATGCGCTGCATGTTTTCAAACTGCTTCAACAGCCGGTTGACGTCCTGCACCTGGGTGCCGGAACCGGCGGCGATGCGCTGCTTGCGCGAAGCCTTGATGATTGCGGGGAAGCGCCGCTCGTTGGGGGTCATGGAGTCGATGATGGCCGCCAGCCGCACCATATCGCGGTCGTTGACGCGGTTCTTGACCTGCTCCGGTAACTCGGCAACGCCCGGCAGCTTGCTCATGAGCGAGGTGAGTCCGCCCATGTTTTTCATTTGCTCAAGCTGATCGCGAAAATCGCTGAGGTCGAAGCCCTTGCCCTTGGCAAGTTTGTCCGCAACCTTGGCCGCTTTGTCCTTGTCGACCTTCTGTTCGACCTCCTCGATCAGCGACAGCACGTCGCCCATGCCGAGGATGCGCGAGGCCATGCGGTCGGGATAGAAAGGCTCGAGCGCGTTGACCTTCTCGCCCATGCCGATGAACTTGATGGGCTTGCCGGTGATGTGGCGCACCGACAGCGCCGCACCGCCGCGGGCGTCGCCGTCGGCCTTGGTTAGCACCACGCCGGTCAGCGGCAGCGCCTCGTTGAAGGCCTGCGCGGTTTTCACCGCGTCCTGACCCATCATGGCGTCGATCACGAACAGGGTTTCGCGCGGATTCAGCGCGGCATGCAGGCCACGAATTTCCGTCATCATCGCTTCGTCGATCGCGAGCCGGCCGGCGGTGTCGACGATCAGCACGTCTTTCAACTGGCGGCGCGCGAGGTCGAGGGCTTCCAGCGCGATCCGCTCTGGGCTTTCCCCGGTGCTGGGGTAGCAGTCGACGCCAATTTCGCCGGCCAGAATGCGCAACTGCTCGATCGCCGCCGGGCGGTAGACGTCGCAGCTCACCACCGCCACGGACTTGCGGTCCTGTTCCTTCAGGCGCTTGGCGAGTTTGGCGGCGCTGGTCGTTTTACCCGAGCCCTGCAGGCCACCACCGGCGGCTGGGCGTTGAAGTCGAGCCCCACGCCCGCCTCGCCCATCACGCTGGTCAGTTCGTCGCGGACCACCCGCACCAGCGCCTGGCCCGGCGTCAGGGTGCCGATGACCTCCTGCCCCAGCGCGCGCACCCGCACCCGGTCCAGAAAATCTTTCACCACGGGCAGCGCAACGTCCGCTTCCAGCAGGGCCATCCGCACTTCGCGCAGCGTGGCGTCGATATTGTCTTCGGTCAGCCGCGCCTCGCCGCGCAGGCGTTTGGCGATGCCGGTAAAACGTTCGCTCAGGTTTTCAAACATGCAGTTTCTCTTGTGGCGGCTGGCGCAGGGCGGGAGCCGGGATCATTGGCGAGTCGGGCAAAGGGGGCAAGCGGTTTGATACCGGGCCGGGACCGGCGCGTCGATCCTTACCAGGCCTCCATCACCGCCTCCAGCGGAAACGCCAGCCCCACGGTAGCCCAGACCTCGGCGACCCGGCGCACCACTGGCTCGGCTTTTTTCATCCAGTCCGGATGGCGATCCTGATTGGCAAAGACCTCGAAGCCCTCGGGCTTGGGGTCGCGGTGACCAAAACGGTAGTAGAACGACTTGGCGAGCTCTTCCATGCGCGCCTTCCCATAGGCCACCACCACGATGTCGCGATTAGCGCTCAGGCCGGTCGTCGCGATGTAGTAGTGGTACTGCTCCCAGTAGCGGAGATAGGCGTCGAAATAGGGCATGCGCGCCAGCTCCTCGGGCTCGCAGCCGGTATAGGTCAGGTCGCGTCGCACCCACTCCTCGATATTCCCGCGCACCCGGAACAGGCCGTCGGCCGGTAAGCCGCCGGACTTCTCGTAGGTGGAAATGGCCGAGGTCACCGGGTGGCGCACGGTCAGGATGTTCTCCACCGCCTGTCCCAGGATGCGCTGGAAAAACCCGCCGGCGTAGCTGCCCTTGGTGAGTTTTTTAGGCACCTGTATCTTGCCCCCGTGCGGGCGATTGCGGCCAAAGTAGAGTTCGACCATGGTCAGGTACTCGGCCATGGTCTGCAGGCTGGTCATCCAGGAATTGACGCCGCGCTCGAAGCGGAACGGGCCGGCTTCGGGAAAACCGTCGTGCGCAATGACGTTCGGCACGCGGTCCGGGTGATAGCCCAGCGCGCGATAGAGTTCCTTGGTCAGATAGGAGCCACCGTTACGCGGCACGCCAATCACATTGATGAAATGAAACTTGAGCTGCAGGTCCTTGATCGGATCGACGTTGCCGGTCATCAGGGCCACCAGCAGCTCGTAAGACCGCGCCACCGCCTGCACGCCCAGCGGCGCCGCCATCACCGCCGCCGCGTGGCGGGCGGCAGAATCCACGATGCGCTTCTGTTCCTGGCTCAGCGCCTCCGAGAGCTGGTCGCCCCAGAGCGCGCCCTCGAAGGGCACGTCCGCCACCAGATGGTGAAGAAAGTCGATAAAAATTGGCGAGACCGGCAGGTCGCGGTCGCTCAGCTTGATTTCAACGCCCATGGGCTGTGCTCACTCCGATAGACAAAACGGCGGGGAAGTTAACCCGCGAGGTCGGGATTAGACGTCCGCGCTACGGCCAGCGCCAGCAGGCGCTGAAAATTGTCGAGCGACATGAGATGCGCGTAGATGCGGGAAAGAAAGCCGCTGCGCATCAGTTCGGTCAAGGTTGCCGCCGGCAAGCTGTTGAGTCGCGACTCGTTCACCCGCCACATGCCCGCTATTTCGCGACGCTCGCTGCCGGTTGGCCGGATGTCCGCATTGAAGGCTTCCAACAGGTTCAGCGCCGCCAGCCGCAGGCAAAACACATCGGTCTGGCGACCGGCGGTTTCCATTTCCTCGATCAGGCGCTGGTAGGTGCTGAAGACCTGCGACTCGGCGCCGTCGGCCTCGAACAGGGCGGGCTGGAAAGCGCCTAGCACGCTGTCGTCGACGCAAACCACCGTCTTCGATTCGCCGCCCGGGGCCCGAACCGCGCAAAAAGGGTAACGGCGCACATAGGCGGGACAGTACACATCGGCGCGCCAATGACCGGCAGCGTCGACACAAAGATTTTGGCCGGCCTCGATACCGGTGACCATCATGGGCTGCCAGCGCCGGCCTTCGGCTTCGGCAAACACCACCGGGCAGTGTCTGGCTGCGGGGACAAACTCCGGCACGCTGAGGTAGACGGCATGCAGCCCGGCGGCAAAGCGCAGGGCGGTGGGCGCGATGCCGCGCCCGGCGTGGAGTTTGCGGTCCAGCACCACCAGCGAGGAAAAACCGGGGGGCAGGACAACTTTCAGTTCGGCGCTCATTGCGGCCGCCAGACGGTATTGCGGCCCACGGCCGCAGCGCTGGCTAGTTGCACTTGTCCGGATCGGCGGGCGGGGTGGGGTCCTTGTTCAGCGGGCTGGCAGGGTCTTCAAAATCGATGTTGACCGGGTCGGCACCCTCGACGGCCACAAAGCCGGCCTGGCCGGGGTCGAAGGCCTTTTCGTTGACCTTGATCTTGCCCTGATGGACCTTGAAATACATGCCGCGCTTCACCTTGAGGCCAAGGTCCGGACAGCCGTCGGTACAGTCGGCGGCTTCCACATCGGTGCCGCGGATCCCGATCGTCGCAACCGCCGTCTTGTAGCTCACCGCGTTGTGATTGCGTTTGCCGATCGCGCCCGTGACCGCCCGGAACCCGCCTTTCAACAGGTTGAACACGCTGCTGCTCTGCGCCGGGTCGTCGGTGTATTTGTAGTCCGCAATCTGGAAACGCGTGCTTGGCCGCAGCACCACGAACGCGCCATCGCTGAGCTTCATGCGCAGAAAGCTGGCCGGTGCGGTCACCACGGTTTCACCCGTGTTCACCGGATTACCGGGCTGCAGTTGGCGAATATCGCCGGACTCGGTGGCGGCCGAGGCCTGCCCCACTACTTTGATGACTTCGCCGGCCGCCGTCTGCGCGCCCACCGGCGGCGGGGGCGGCGGCACCGGGACAGCGGCGGCTGGCGCAGCGGGTTTCGCCACCGGCGCAGCGGCCACGGCCGGTTTAGGCGGCGGGGCGGCCGCCGGGACCGGCGCGGCAGGTTTCGCCGCCGGAGCGGCGACTGCTGCTGCCGCAGTCGGTGCCGGCGTGGCAGGCGCGCCGTCCAGACTCAGCGTTGCCCCCACTTTCAGCCGGTTCATATCGCCGTTGACGAAGGCCTGCGGGTTGCTTTCAAACAACGCCTTCATCCGCGCCTGCACGTTGCCAGCCCCGGTCTTGCGCGCCACCGACCACAGGGACTCACCCGCCGTGATGGGCCCGTAAGTCGCCGCGGCCAACGCGCCCTGCGAGAAGCTCAAACATGCGACCAATGCGCCGGTCCAGCCTGCCCGTTTTACCGATTTCAATGGTCGCATCCTCTTTAAGCCTGTTATTCGCACATCTGGCCGGTGTTCGATTTCTGGTCAACGACGCCGTCGGTGCCGCCGTCATCTGCCGCGGCAACGTCGACGTTTTCCGAGTCCTTGTCCTTCTCTTTGTCCTTTTCGTCGACCACTGCGTTGCTAGCTTCACCCGCGCCGCTCTCGATACTGCCCGCGACCGTGCCGCTGGTCGCGCCAGGGGTTGTGGTTGGCGGCGTGGGCGCCGGGGGTGCCGGGGGCGCACCTTCCGCCACGAAGCCCGTCGACACCAGATTGCCCAGCCCGGTCACCGGGCCGTTGGAAACAAAGAACGCGTTCTGGCCACCCACGTTGAGCGCCCCGTTGGCGCCAATGATAAGCGGCCCCGTGCCGGGCGTCGCCGTGCCGCCTTGCGGACCTAGCGCACCGCCGAACAACAGGGTCGTGCCCGGCAGCTTCTTGAAGTGCAGGTCGTTCACAAAGTAGGGCCCAAGGCCATCCAGCTTGCTGGGCAGGGTGTTCTCGATATGCACCGTCTTGCCCGGCGAGTAGGACGTGAACTGCGCCAGAAAATCCTGCTTCAGCGGGTTGATGCTGAACACGCCGGGGCCAAGGTCGAGATTCGCATCGGTCAGGAAGGTGACGTAGGGCACATCCGGGTCGTTGAAGGTAATTCCACCGTTGAAGCTCAGCCCGGTGCGCGCCGCAAAGAAGGCGTTGGGCCCGAACGTCGGAGCACCGTTGATCAGCGGCAACGGCAATTCGATGCCCGCCGCCGCCGCGGCCTCGGCCAGGCGCTTGAGCGAAACCGAATCACCGAAGCTCGCGGGCAGCGCGCCTTGCCCAATCAGCAGCGGCTGGTCAAAGCGTGCCGCCCCGTTGGCGACGTTGACCGCCATCCGGTTTGCCACCAGCTGGGTGTCGAAAATCAGCGTTTTGTCGGACTTGAAGCGGGCATCGTTAAACGCAATGCCCTTGACCGTCGGGTTGCCCGCGGTGTCGAAGGTCACCTCGGTGTTGGTGTGAATCCGACCCACCCGGTCGTAGGCGCTGTTGTCCAGCGACAGGTTAATGGTCTTGCGGGTGGTCGGCGGCGGCGGCGTCGATGATGGGTCGGCTAACACGTTCGACAGATAGACGTCGCCGACCGCAGTGGCGATGTCCACGGCGGTCGATGCGCCGATGGCGCTGATGCTTAGATTGTCCGCTGTCAGCAGGCCCTTGGCGCCGGTCTGCAGGCTGCCGGCATCCAGCCCCACCAGGATCCGGCTGGGCGTTGTGACGCCGTTGGCCGTAAGGGCTGCGTTAACGCTGATGCCGCCGCCGTAGAGGTAAATATCCGTCAAGCCCGCCGCGGCGCTCGCCAGCACTGCGCCGTTAAGCGTGAGGCTGCCGCCGTTCACCGGCAGAAAGCCGTCGCCTTCACTGGCGAGCAGGTTCACCACGGCCGGCCCCACCGCGGAGGTCGCGGTGACCCGGCCGTTCAAGGTCGTGCTGAGACCCTGCAAAAGCATTAGCGAAAGGCCCGTGGACTGCAGCGCGTTCGCTTGGCGTTCGGCAAGCACATTGCCCGCGATCGTCAGGGCGCCAAACTCGTTGCGCACTTCGACTGTGGCGATAGCGCCCGACTTGGCGCTCAAACCGCCGGTCAGGACGATGTCACCCGAGCCCAGAACCAGCGCACCATAGCTGCCAGATCCGCCATAGCTGCCAGATCCGCCATAGCTGCTCTGATAGCCGTTCAGGATGCTGAGCGAGGCAGAGCTGTTGTCGGCCTGCACCTCGACGTTGCCGAGGCGCACCCCGGTCATGCCCTGCACGCTGAGATCTGCGCTGCCCCCGGCACCCGCAATGGCCTTGACACCACCGCCCACGATGATGCGCTGACCGACAATATCCACGGAGGCATCACTGGCGGCGTTCGCCTCGACCCGCCCGGTAATGTTGATGGTGCCGGAGTCGTAATTTCGGATGTAAATGCTGGCGTCCGAGCTGCCCAGTTGGCGCGCAATCACGTTGCCGCCAATGGTGATGCCTTTGAAGGCGCGAATGTCGATCGACGCGTCACCCTCACTGCCGTTGCCCGTGGCGCTGAGGTTGCCCGTGACGTTGATGGTATTGCCGCGGAGGTTGAGTGAACCGCTGCTACCGCCGCCCAGCACCGCCACCGAGCCATTGATGGTCAGCGCGCCACCGTTGCCGTCGCCGTCGGCGAACGCATAAATGTAGGCGTCGGCGCTGTCGGTCACCCCGGTAACGGTCACGTTCCCCAAGCTGATCCCGCCGCCGTAATAAGCGTAGATATCCAGACTGCCGTCGCCTTGCCCAACCGCGGTGGTCGCGCCGGTCACGGTAATGTCTCCGCGCTGGGAATAGATGTTAATCGAGGCCGAAGAACCCGCCGTGGCCGTCAGATCGCCGGCGATCCGGATGGGGCCGCTGTCGGCGTAAAAACTGACTTCTGCGACGTCTAATGCCCCGCTGGACTGCGCTGCCGCCGTCACATTGCCGGTAACGCTAATGCCGCCAGAAAGCGGATTGACGCTGTCGCTGTTGAGGTAAATGGACGCACTGCCGCCGTTCAGGGCGCGGATGCCGCCGGCGGCGACTTCGATGGCCTTCTGGCCGGTGGTAAGTTCGGCACCCGCCGCGCTGAAGCTGACCGTGGCATCGTTACCCACATTGGGCGAAAGCACTTGCGCCAGCACGCCGGTGCCGACGCGAATTCGATCGGCTTTGATATCGACCATCGCAGAAGAGCCGCCGGCTTCGCTGCTGGCGCTAGCGCTACCGGCCTTAACCTCGATATCACCGCCAATCAGCACCGCGCCGGGTAGGGTCGAGATGCCGCCAGGCGCGGTAATTGACAGCCGGGCTTTACGCCCGTTGCCAAGGCCGGACGCGCGGACGTTGCCCGCGATGCTGACGGTGCCGTCGATGCCGGTAACCTCGATCGTCGCGTTTCCGGCAGTGTTATCGGCCAGCAACGCACCGCCAACCGCAATCCCGCTGCGCCCGCCGGCCAGCTTAATGTCTGCATTAGAGTTAGTGGCCTGAGCGACCACGTCGCCGGTGACGTTAAGCGTACCCGTGCCTTCGCTGGACTGGCCGAGGTCCACCAAGGCACCGTTGTTACCGCCGAAGGCGGCGACTCTGCCGCCGATGGTGATAGCGTTATTGGTACTCACCGTCACCGCAGCCCTCGTGCCGGTGGCCGTGAGGCCGCTGGTAGCCGCGCTTTGCGCTTTAAGCAGCACGTCGGCCGAGCTCACGCCGGTGGCCGAGACGGTGCCAAGCTGCATCGCCCCGGTAAGCGGTACCCGGGTCGAGCCGTCGGTGCCTTGCACTTGCACCTTGCCAATCGAGCCGCCACCCACATTAAGGTTTCCGAGCGTGGCTGTGTTCTGCGCCGTGACGTCCACCATGGCCATGCCCAGCCCGCCAGGCTGGGAATTCAGCACGGCAGCCGACACGCCGCCGGTGACGACCAGATCGGCAGCACGCAGGTCAACGGTGGCCCCGCCGTAAGCGCTGGCCGTCACGACATCACCGACGCTCACCGCGCCGATCGGGGGCAACCCGTTGCCGAGTGAGGCCAGCCGCACTTTGCCCTCCACGGTGATGGGGGTGCCACCACTGCTACTGCCACTACCGCCAAAGCCATTGGCCTGCCCGCCGCCCAGCGCCTGCACAAAACCGCCGATGAAAATGGCATTACCGGAGGTTCGCGCGTCCACGGTTTCGATATCCACACCGGCCAGCAGGCCGTGCACCGCATCGACTTCGGCCTTCACGTTGCCGGTGACGCTGACGCCCCCCGCGCCGTTAAACCCACCCTGCAGGGTGATAAACGCGCCCGGGGCCAGGGATTCAGAGCTTGCACCGATCGAACCCGCCATGGTGGCGTAGACATTGCCGCCCAGCGTGAGGTCCTTACCGTAGATTCTGATTTCGGTGGCCAGCCCTTCGGTTGCCACCGCGCCGTTCGCGGTAATGTTGCCCGCGATGTCGACGGCGTCCGCGCGGTTGGCGACGGTGCCGATGAAGATGTCTGCGTCTTGCCCGCCGGTGGCCATGAGACCGCCGTTGGTGATGGTCACGTCCATCCCGTTACCGCCGCCGGCGGTATCGGTCTGCAGCAAGATCAAGGCCCGGCCGGCGGTGCTATTCGCCTTGATATTGCCGGTCACGTCGAGCGTATCGGCGAGAATCTGCACGCCACCTTGGCTGGCGACTACCGCATCGGCCTGACCCGCTTTGCCCAGCGTGACCTGCGAGGCACCGGTCATGCCGTCTCCGCCATTAATGCCGACGTTGCTGCCAAGCAGCGTGCCATCGACCGCGACCACGTCCGCACCAACGTAAACCCCAAAAGCGGAATAGAGGTTCTTGGTTGTCACCTGACCACCCGCCAAGCGGCCGCCCAAAATTTGCATGCCCCCGTTCGTAGACACATTGCCGAGTTCGATCACGCCGGTGCTTGTCCCCGCAAAGGCACTGAAATATCCGTTGATGGTGATATCTACTGCAGCAAGATGTATATGGCCGGTGGTGTTCGCCACGGCAACAGGCAGCGTGGCGGAATCGTCGCTGAAAAAGCCGTAGGACGCATTGCCGGCCGTCACCGTGCCGGTGGTAATGGTCAGGTTGCCGTTGCCACCGGTGGCCGTGATGGAGACGCCCGCTTCGGCGTTGATTTCGTCGGTGGCGACCAACAGGACGTTGATGTCGTTGTTCAGCTTGTTTTGGATATGACCTTTGCCCACGAACACCGCGCCGGTGCCGGCGGTCGGCGAGCTGCTGTCGTTCTTGATGGTCAGGCTGGACGGGTCGATCAGGATTGTCCCGCCCCGTCCGGGGTCGACCGCCGTCTCGCCGACGGCCATGCCGCCCTGATGCGCGCTGATTTCAATAAAGCCGCCCTGCCCGCCGTCGGCGCCACCCGTCGCGCGCACCCGTGCGCCTTCTTCTACAACCAGATTCTGTTCACCAATCAGCCGCACCGTGCCGCCTTTGCCCGTGCCGCTGCCCGTCGCCAGCACCTCGGCGCCGTCGGTGACGATGACGTCCTTATCCGACACCAGCGCCACCCGCCCACCGTTTGCGCCGCTCGCGTCCACGATGCCGGTATTGACCAC
>Ga0255095_1000998_pt1 | contig 12420 bp, 10 predicted proteins | sample Colum_Law_RepC_8_2_FD_188435 | JGI IMG/M metagenome (GOLD analysis project Ga0255095, IMG submission 188435) | Freshwater microbial communities from Columbia River, Oregon, United States - Colum_Law_RepC_8d | ecosystem: Environmental > Aquatic > Freshwater > River | place: USA: Oregon...
CTGCGCGAGTGCATCGACGACCTCAAGCTCGCCATCGACTCGCTGGAGCCCGCGCACACCGACCTGGTGATGCTGCTGGCGGCGCTGCGCTTTCGGCTCAACCCGCGCCTGCAGTCCAGCGGCATGCGGCTGGAGTGGGCGGTGGAGGACGTGCCGCCGCTGGCCTGGATCGATCCGCGCAGCGCGCTGCACATTCTGCGCATCCTGCAAGAGGTGTTCACCAACATCCTCAAGCACGCCGGCGCCCACCGCATTCGCGTGGGCACGCGGCAAGAGGGCGATCACGTGTGCGTGACGGTGGACGACGACGGCCGGGGCTTCGTGCCCGATCTGGGGGCGCCCAGGAGCACCGCGCTGACACCCGCCCGCGGGCGCGGTCTGGGCAACCTGGCGCGCCGCGCCGCCGCGCTCGGCGCGCGGGTGCACTGGCTGCCCCTGCAGCAGGGCACGCGCTTCGAGCTGTGCCTGCCGCTGGCCTCGCCCTTGTCCCCACACTGAGCTAACTCCTAAGTCTCGCGGCAGCCCCGGCGAGTGGCGCTTTCGTGGACTGGCGAAAGCCTGGGCTCGTCCCTATAGTCAACGGCACGCCAATTGTTGTGCCCAATCGGTTTGCGACCGATCGGGTTGTGTTCGTCTGTTTTGCCCCTGAAGTTTGATGACGTCCGAATCCGCCTGGTTTGATCGCGCGCCCTGTGGCCTGCTGGCCCTTGATCCGTCCGGTCGGCTGACGCGGGTGAACCAGACCTTGCGCGACTGGCTGGGCACCGAGCCGCCACCCGCCGAGGGCGTCGAGCTGCTGGACTGGCTGCGCCTGGGCAAGGGCCGCAGCGCCGATCTGCTGCGCGTGCACCTGGACATGCTCGTCAACAGCGGCATTGCCCCGGCGGTGGAGCTGCGCCTGCGCCGCGCGGGCGGTGAGCGGCTGATCGCGCAGATGGACTCGGTGGTGGTGCGCGACGCCAGCGGCGCCATCGAGCGCATCGAGTCGGTGCTGACCGACGTGGGCGAGCGCCGGGTGACCGAGAACCGCCTGGCCGCCCAGCTGGAGTTTCTTCAAAACATCACCGACCGCACGCCGGCCCGGCTGGTGTACTACGACAAAGACCTGATCTGCCGCTTCGCCAACCGCGCGCAGGCGGCCTACCATGGCCTTTCGCCGGGCGACCTGGTGGGCATGCACCTGAGCGAGTCGGTCTCGCCCGAGGTGCTGTCCGAGGTGATGGGCCGCGTCACCCGCGCCCTGGCCGGCGAGCGCCAGACCTTCGAGACCGAGCGCCGCCAATCCGATGGCACCTCGCGCTTCTACGAGGTGCACTACGTGCCCGACGAGAGCGAGGGCGAGGTGCGTGGCCTGTTCATCGAGTTCAACGACATCACCGATCGGCGCGTCACCGAAGACATCGTGCTCAGCGCCAACCTGGCACTGGAGGCCCGCGTGCACGAGCGCACCGCCGAGCTCCAGGCCAGCGAGCGGCGCTTCCGGCTGATGGCCGACACCTTGAAGGACGCCTGCATCTTCTTCGTCAACGAGCAGGGCCTCATCACCGAGTGGAGCGAGAGCGCCGAGCGCCTGCACGGTTTCGCTCGCGAGCAGGTGCTGGGCAAGCCCCTGCAGACCCTCTTGCCCGAGCCCGATCCCCTGGGCGCCCTGGACGGCGAAGAGTCGGCCACCCACGCCCTGCAACAGGCGCTGGAGCGCGGGCAGTGGGAGTCGCGCGGCTGGCGCGTGCGCCAGGACGGTTCGCGCTTCTGGGGCCACACCGTCATCACCGCGCTGCGCGACGATGCCGGCGAGCTGCAGGCGCTGTCGTGCATCGAGCGCGACATGACGGTGGCCAAGCACCTGGAGGACGTGATGAGCGACCTCAACAAAGAGCTGGAAAAGCGCGTGGACGAGCGCACCCGCCAGCTCGTGGCCGCCAATGCCGACCTCGATGTGTTTTCGCACACCGTCTCGCACGACCTGCGGGCGCCGCTGCGCCACATCGGCAGCTTCATCGGCCTGGTGCAGGAACACCTGGGCGACAACGGCGACCCGGTGCTGGTGCAGTACCAGGAAGCCATCGGCAAGGCCAGCCGGCGCATGGCACAGATGATCGAAGGCCTGCTGGAGTACGCCCGCCTGGGGCGCGCGCCGCTGGACCTGCAGACCGTTCCCCTGGCGCCCCTGGTGCAAGGGGTGGCGGCCCACCTCAAGACCGAGCACCCTGAGCGCGCGATTGAGTGGCACATCGAAGACGACCTGCCCGTGGTGCGCGGCGACCCGATGCTGCTGGCCGAGGTGTTCGCCAACCTGCTGGACAACGCGGTGAAGTACACCCGCCGCGAGCCCGTGGCCGACATTCAGGTGGGCTGGACCGTGAGCCCCAATGGCGTTCGCACTTTTCACGTGCGCGACAACGGCGTGGGCTTTGACCTGGAAAAGGCCAACAACCTGTTCGTGATGTTCCAGCGTCAGCACCACTCGATGGACTTCGAGGGCATCGGCACTGGTTTGTCGATCACGCGCCGCATCCTGGAGCGCCACGGTGGCCGCATCTGGTGCGAGACCGCCCCCGGCCAGGGCTGCACCTTCTACTTCACCCTGCCTTTCGAGGGCACTGGGCCGGCCCCCGAGGCCGACATGGCCTTCGACCTCTGAGCGGCCTCAGGGGTGCTGCAGCCGCCAGCGCCCCACCCGCTGCGCCTCGGCCTGTGCGCCATCGCTGGCCATGGCCTCTCGCACGGCCGCTTGCCAGGCCCTTGATGCCGGCGTTGGCAGCGCGCTCAGGGCGTCCAGCAGATCGCGCAGCAAGGCGTTCACCATGAGCGAGGCCAGCCCGATGGCGGCTTCGTCGATGGCGGGGTCGTTGGCGTGGCGGTCCAGTTGCCAGGCAGCGCGGTAAACGCCCAAGGCCGCCGCTTCCAGTGCCGCCTCCAGGCGACCCAGCCGTTCCAGCGTGGTCACTGCTTCGAGCCGATCGGGCGTGAGCGCCAGGCGCCATTGGCGGGCGATGCGGCGGGCTTCGCCCAGCGTGGCGGCCGGGGCAAACAGCGCCCGGGCCGCCTGCACCGCATCGGCGTGGTGGGCGGCCAAGGCCTCGGCCAGCACCGCGCGAGCGCGCCCATCGGTGGCCAGCCCAGGCCAGCCGGCTCCCCGCAGTGCCACCGCCCAATCGGTGGACGCATCGGCCCGCTGAGTGGCAAGCCAGGCGTGCAGGGCCTGCGCCATGTGGCGGTGCCCATCGTTCAGGAAGGGCCATTCCAGGTGGGCGCTGGCAGGCAGCGGACCGTGGGCGTGCGGACGCTCGAAACCGACCATGTTGTCTCCTGCGATGCTGGCCGACAGTGTAGGCCCGCTGGCTTGTGGCGGCGCGTTCATCGGTGCCAGAATGACCGCCTGAACCCAGGAGATGTCCATGTCCGTTTACCGCTTCAAATCCCGAGAAACCGGCGACCTCGTCATGCTCAAGGACAACGGCAAGCGCATGCTGGAGATCATTGGCAAAGACCCGGGCGGCCCCGGCATCATCTTGCCCGGCCAGATGGCCGGCGCCATCGAGGCCATCCGCGCCGCGGTGGTGGCCGAAGAGGCCGACCAGCAGCGCCAGCGCGAAGAGGCCGCCGCCAAGGGCGAACCGCCGCCCCAGTTCGAGAGCGTGAGCCTGCGCATGCGCAGCACCCCCTTCATCGAGATGCTGCAGCGCTGCCAGCAGGCCGATGTGGAGGTGGTCTGGGGCGTGTGAGCCCACACCGCAGGCCCAGCAAAAAGCCGCCCCACGGGGCGGCTTTTTGGTGCGGTCGCGCGGGTGATCGCGGAGCCGTCAGGTGAGGCCGGGGGGCCTCGGTCGGCCTCAGTCGGCGTACTGGCCGGCGGCCTCGATCACCTGCTTGAGCTTGGCCACCTCGTCGCGCACGAAGTCGCGGTGGCCTTCGGGGGTCTTGCGCTTGTCGGTGACCACCAGGGCGCCCAGTTCTTCCTGGCGCTTGATGAACTCGGGGTCTTTGAGCGCGGCTTGCAGGGCGTCGTTGAGCTTCTTGGTGACCTCGGGCGGGGTGCCCTTGGGCGCGTACAGGCCGTGCCAGATGGTCAGGTTGAAGTTCTTCAGGCCCATTTCCTGCAGGGTGGGGTAGTCCTTGAGCAGCTTGTGCTGGTTCAGCCGCTGGGCGGTGGTCACGGCGAAGGCCTTCACGCGGCCAGCCTCGATCTGGCCCGTGGTGTTGGTGGTCTGGTCGCACATCACGTCCACCTGGCCGCCAACCAGATCGTTCATCGCCGGGCCCGTGCCTCGGTAGGCGATGGTGGTCATCGACTTGTCCAGCTTCACCGCGTGTTGCCACATCAGGCCGCAGATGTGGGAGGCCGAGCCCAGGCCGGCGTGCGCCAGGTTCAGTTTGCCGCCGTTGGCGCGGATGTAGGCCTCGAAGTCGCGGTAGGTGTTGGCGTTGAGTTTGGTCGAGCCCAGCAGCGTCATGGGCACGTCGTTGATCATGCCCAGGAATTCGAAGTCCTTGAGCGGATCGAACTGCTGCTTGCGGTACAGGCTGGTGGTGGCGGCGAAGCCGATGTGCCACACCAGCAGGGTGTGGCCGTCAGGGGTGGCGCGCGCCACCTTGGTGCCGGCGATGGTGCCGCCCGCGCCCGCGGCGTTTTCCACCACGATGTTGGGGTTGCCGCCCAGGGTCTTGCGCATGGCCTCGGCCAGGTGGCGCGCCACCAGGTCGGTGGGGCCGCCAGCGGCGAAGGGCACCACGAAGGTGATGGGCTTGCTGGGGAAGTTCTGTGCGTAGGCGCCGGTGGCGAGCACGGCGCTCATGGCGAAGGCGAGGATGGGCTTCATGCGGGGTCTCCAATGGTGGTGATTTGTCCGGCCATGCTAGTGCCCACCCCTGGTGTGCGAATCCAGGGAACTACGTAGCGGTGGCCAGGGACATTCCCTGATGCCACGGGCCTCGGGGCCGGCACGGCTCAGCGGTAGCTTCGCGCATCCTCAATGACCTTGCCGTCGTTCGGCAATTCGCCCGGCGCCACGAACTCCACGGTGCAGCGCAGCTTGGTCACGTCGCGCGTGGCGGCCTCGATCTGCTCGCGCAGACCGTCGTTCGTCTGCTGGGCTTCCACCCGCAGGCTCATCTGGTCATTGGCCATCTCGCCGCTCACCACCAGGCGGGCCTTGAGCAGCTCGGGAAAGCGCTTGAGCACCTCGGCCACCTGCGAGGGGTGCACGAACATGCCGCGCACCTTGGTGGTCTGGTCGGCCCGGCCCATCCAGCCCTTGATGCGAGGCGCGGTGCGGCCGGTGGGGCAGGCGCCGGGCAGCACGGCCGAGAGGTCGCCAGTGCCGAAGCGGATCAGCGGGTAAGCCGGGTTGAGCGAGGTCAGCACCGGGTCGCCGGTGCCAGGGCGCACGATTTCCACGATCACGTGTTCTTCCAGCACCAGGCCCTCGCGGGCCGGGGTCTCGTACGCCACCAGGCCGAGGTCGGCGGTGGCGTAGGTCTGGTACACCTCCACGCCCTGTTCGCGGAACCAGGCCGTCAGGCTGGGCGGGCAGGCCTCGCCACCGACCGAGGCCTTCTTCAGGCTGCTCAGGCTCACGCCCATCTCGCGGGCCTTCTCCAGCAGGATGCGCAGGAAGCTGGGCGTGCCGGTGTAGGCGTCTGGCTTGAGGTCGACCATGGCCTGCAGCTGCTGCTCGGTCTGGCCGGTGCCAGCAGGGAACACGGTGCAGCCCACCGCCAGCGCCCCGGCTTCCAGAATGAACGCGCCGGGCGTCATGTGGTAGCTGAAGGCGTTGTGCACCAGGTCGCCCGCGCGAAAGCCCGCGGCGTACATGGCACGGGCGCTGCGCCAGTAGTTGGCGGTGGCGCCCTCGGGTTCGTAGATGGGACCGGGCGAGGCGAAGATGCGCGACATGGCAGGGCCGCGCACCAGCGACGAGAAACCGCCAAAGGCGTCACCACCCGCGGCCCGGCTGGCCTTCTGCAGTTCCAGCAGTTCGCTCTTGCGCGTGACCGGCAGGCGCGCCAGGGCCTCGCGGCTGGTGATGGTGGCGGCGTCCACGCCCGCCAGGATCTGGCCAAACGCCGCCGTGTGGCGCTGGGCGTGGGCGATGTGCCGCGGCAGCTCGGCCATCAGCGCCGCTTCACGCTCGGCGGGCGATCGGGTTTCCAGTGCGTCGAAGAAGTCGGTCATGGCGAGAACCAGAAAGAGGGGAGTGAGGTGTCTTCAATCGAGAACACCGCGGAACCGGCTCTGCCGGGCCGCAGGTGTTGCCCCCTGGAGGGGGTGACGCCGCAGGCGGCGCGGGGGTGAGGGGGTTATGCCAGCCAGCGCTTGCGGCGCTTGTAGCTCTTCACGTCCTTGAAGCTCTTGCGCTCGCCGCCGCCCATGCCGAGGTAGAACTCCTTCACGTCCTCGTTGCTGCGCAGGTCGTCGGCGCTGCCGTCCATCACGATGCGGCCGCTTTCCATGATGTAGCCGTAGTCGGCGTACTTCAGCGCCATGTTGGTGTTCTGCTCGGCGATCAGGAAGGTGACCTTCTCTTTCTGGTTCAGGTCTTTCACGATCTCGAACACCTCTTCCACGATCTGCGGCGCCAGGCCCATGGACGGCTCGTCGAGCAGCACCACGTTGGGGTTGGCCATGATGGCGCGGCCGATGGCGCACATCTGCTGCTCACCACCCGAGGTGTAGGCGGCCTGCGAGGTGCGGCGCGTCTTCAGGCGCGGGAAGTAGGTGTAGACCTTCTCCAGGTTGCGGGCGATCTCGGCGCGATCGCTGCGCGTGTAAGAGCCCGTCATCAGGTTCTCTTCGATCGTGAGGTGGGCGAAGCAGTGGCGGCCCTCCATCACCTGCACCACGCCGCGCTTGACCAGATCGGCCGGCGAGAGGTTTTCGATGCGCTCGCCGCGCAGCTCGATGCTGCCCTTGGTCACCTCGCCGCGCTCGCCCTTGAGCAGGTTGGAGATGGCGCGCAGCGTGGTGGTCTTGCCCGCGCCGTTGCCGCCCAGGATGGCGGCGATCTGGCCTTGGGCCACCGTCAGCGAGACGCCCTTGAGCACCAGGATGACGTGGTTGTAGATGACCTCGATGCCGTTGACGTTGAGAACAATGTTGGGTGTCGTGCTCATGGTGTTTCCTTGTGGACCATTCGCAAGCCCGGTGAACCGGCCTTGCGGATGGCGGCTGACATCAGCCGCCGAGGTGGGCTGCACTCGAAGTGCCCCCATCCAGGGACACCGCGGAACCGGCTTTGCCGGGCCGCAGGTGTCGCCCCCTGGAGGGGGTCGCGCGAAGCGCGGCGGGGGTGAGCCCCGCTTTTCGGCGGGGGTGTTGCCTCAACTACCGCAGTCGGCGGCTTCGCGGCGGCTCAGCTTCTTGTCGGCCAGGTACTTGTCGGCGCCGGCCTTGACCATGGGCTTGAGGATCTGCTCGTCGGCCTGGTACCAGTCAGACGAGAAGTTCCACTTGGCGCCGTCCCAGGTGTGGATGCGCGCCCAGGTGGAGCCCATGTGGTCCTGGCAGCTGGTGGACAGCGGGCGCATCACGCCGCCAAAGCCCATCGCGTCCAGCTTCTTCTGGTCCAGCGCCAGGTTCTCCAGGCCCCAGCGCACTTGCTCGCCGGTCATGACCTTGCCCTTGCCGAAGCGCTCTTGCGCGCGGCGCACGGCTTCCACCGACAGCATCGAGATGATCACGCCGCGGGTGTAGAGCACTGAGCCCACTTCGTCCTTCGGACCGGAGCCCTGGCCTTTGTCGTGCACGTGCTTCAGGATGTCCTGAATCACCTTGGGCTGCGTGCCCGAGGTGTTGAGCGCCAGCGCGTTGTAGCCCTTGGCGCCCTGGCCCACGTCCTTCACGTCAGGCTCGGCACCGGCCCACCACACGCCGTACATCTTTTCGCGCGGGAAGCCGGTGGCTTGCGCTTCCTTCAGGGCGGTGGAGTTCATCACGCCCCAGCCCCACAGCAGCACGTAGTCGGGGCGGCTCTGGCGCACCTGCAGCCAGGCGGCCTTCTGCTCCACGCCGGGCGCGGTCACGGGGATGAGCTGCAGGTCAAAGCCGTGCATCTTGGCGCGCTCTTGCAGCAGCGGGATCGGCTCCTTGCCGAACGGACTGTCGTGGTAGACGAGGGTGATCTTCTTGCCCTTGAGCTTGTCCATCCCGCCTTCCTTCTTGCCCAGGTGCTGGATGATGATGTCCGCGCCCGTCCAGTAGCTGCCCATCAGCGGGAAGTTCCACTTGAAAGCGTTGCCATCCTGCGAGACCGACAGGCCATAGCCCAGGGTGATCAGCGGGATCTTGTCGGTGGCCACCTTTTCGGTGAGCGCGAAGGTGATGCCGGTGGCCTGCGGGTCAAACAGGGTCACGCCCGGGCGGCTCTTCAGGCGCTCGTAGCACTCCACGCCACGGTCGGTGGCGTAGCCGGTTTCGCACTCTTCAAAGGTGATCTTCACGCCGTTGATGCCGCCGTCGCGGGCGTTGATCATCTTCAGGTAGTCCTGCTTGCCGTTGGCCCAGGGCGTGCCGTTCGGCGCGTACGGGCCGGTGCGGTACGACAGCAGCGGGAAGAACTGCTCCTTGGCCTGGGCCATGGCAGCGGTCGATACCAGCGCGCCAGAGAGGGCAGTGCAGGCCATCGAAACAGAGAGAACTAGGTTACGCACTTTCATCGCTTGTCTCCTTTAGGAACAGTCACACACACAAAACCAACCGAAAAAACCGGACTCGAACTACCCCGCATCCGGCGCGCGACGCATGGTCCAGGGCTCCCGTGGAACCGGCTCTGCCGGGCCACCGGGAGCGTCCCCCTCCCGCAGGAGAGGGGGACGACGCGAAGCGGCGCAGGGGGTGTTCATCTCATCAATGCGGGAAGGGCCAGAGGCGCAGCTTCTGCTTGCCAATCGACCACAGCTTGGCCAGGCCGTGCGGCTCGACGATCAGGAACCACACGATCAGGGCGCCGAAGATCATGAACTCGGCGTGCGAGACGGCAGCGGTGGAAATCTCCATGCCGAACAGGCCGGCCAGCGCGGGCAGGAACTGGTTCAGGAAGATGGGCAGCACCACGATGAAGGCGGCACCGAAGAAGCTGCCCATGATGGAGCCCAGGCCGCCGATGATCACCATGAACAGCAGCCGGAAGGACAGCTCAACCGAGAAGGCGGCCGGCTCCCAGGCGCCCAGGTACACGAAGGCCCACAGGCCACCGGCCACGCCCACGATGAAGGAGCTCACGGCGAAGGCGGTGAGCTTGGCGTACATGGGGCGAATGCCGATCACCGAGGCGGCCACGTCCATGTCGCGAATGGCCATCCACTCGCGGCCCATGGCGCTGCGCACCAGGTTCTTGGCCAGCAGGGCCAGCACGATCAGCAGCCCCAGGCAGAACCAGTACTTGCTTTGCGCGCTCTCGATGGGCAGGCCGAAGACCTGCAGGTGGTTCACCGACACCGAGCCCGAGTCGGAGTTGTTGGTGAACCACTTGATGCGCAGGAACATCCAGTCGCTGAAGAACTGCGCGGCCAGCGTGGCCACCGCCAGGTACAGGCCCTTCACCCGCAGGCTGGGCAGACCGAAGAGCACGCCGAAGAAGGTGGCGCACAGGCCGCCCAGCAGCAGGGCCGGGATCAGCGGCATGCCCTCGAAGCGCACGAAGAAGTTGAACGCGCCGTACGCGCCCACCGCCATGAAGGCGCCCGAGCCCAGCGAGATCTGGCCGCAGTAGCCCACCAGGATGTTCACCCCCAGGGCCGCCAGCGACATGATCACGAAGGGGATCAGGATGGCGCGGAACATGTAGTCGCTGGCCAGGGCCGGCACCACGAAGATGGCCACCAGCAGCAGCGCGGCAATGGCCCAGCGGTCTTGCGCGATCGGGAAGATCTGCTGGTCGGTGCGGTAGGAGGTCTTGAACTGACCGTTTTCTCTGTAGAACACTTTTGTCTCCGATCAAAGATCTTTTGGCTGCGACACGCTTCGCTTAACTTTGCTGTGCAAAGTTAGTCTTCGCCGAAAGATCATCGAGTCGCGTCTTTCAGACGCGGTCGATGATCTTTTCACCGAACAGGCCTTGCGGGCGGAACAGCAGGAACACCAGGGCCAGCACGTAGGCGAACCAGATTTCGATGCCGCCACCGATCAGGGGGCCGAGGTACACCTCGGAGAGCTTCTCGCCCACGCCGATGATCAGGCCGCCGATGATGGCGCCGGGCACCGAGGTGAGGCCGCCCAGGATGATCACGGGCAGGGCGCGCAGGGCCACGGTGGCCAGCGAGAACTGCACGCCGAGCTTGGAGCCCCAGATCATGCCGGCCACCAGGGCCACCACGCCGGCCACGCACCACACGATCACCCAGATGCGGTTGAGCGGAATGCCGATGGACTGCGCGGCCTGGTGGTCATCGGCCACCGCGCGCAGGGCGCGGCCGGTGCCGGTCTTCTGGAAGAAGATGGACAGGGCGATCACCAGCACGGCGGCGATGAGCGCGGCGTAGAGGTCTTCCTTGTTGATCAGGATGCCGCCCTGGAACATGCCGTCCAGAATGAACACCGGGTCTTTGGGCATGCCGATGTTGATCTGGTAGATGCTGTTGCCAAACAGGGTCTGGCCCACGCCTTCGAGGAAGTAGGTGATGCCCAGCGTGGCCATCAGCAGCGTGGCGCCTTCCTGGTTCACCAGGTGGCGCAGCACCAGGCGCTCCACCAGCCAGGCCACCGCGAACATGCACAGGCCCGCCAGCGCGAAGGCGATCAGGTTGGCCAGCAGCAGGCTCTCGATGCCCAGCCACTGCGGAATCCATTCCGAGAAGCGCGCCATGGCCAGGGCCGCGAACAGCACCATGGCGCCCTGCGCGAAGTTGAAGACGCCCGAGGCCTTGAAGATGAGCACGAAGCCCAGGGCCACCAGGGAATACAGCATGCCCGCCATCAGGCCGCCGAAGAGGGTTTCCAGAAAGAATGCCATGTGTGTCTCCGGCCGGGCTCAGTGGGACGTGCCCAGGTAAGCCCGGATCACTTCTTCGTTGTTGCGCACTTCGTCGGGACTGCCATCGCCGATCTTCTTGCCGTAGTCGAGCACGACCACGCGATCGGAGATGTCCATCACCACGCCCATGTCGTGCTCGATCAGCACGATGGTGGTGCCGAACTCGTCGTTCACGTCCAGGATGAAGCGGCACATGTCCTGCTTCTCTTCCAGGTTCATGCCGGCCATGGGCTCGTCGAGCAGCAGCACCTGCGGCTCCATGGCCAGGGCGCGGCCCAGGTCCACGCGCTTTTGCAGGCCGTAGGGCAACTGGCCCACGGGCGTCTTGCGAAAGGCCTGGATTTCCAGGAAATCGATGATGCGTTCCACGAAGGCGCGGTGCTCTTCTTCTTCGCGCTGCGCCCCGCCGATGCCGAAGGGGTTGCGGAAGGCCTGCGACAGCAGACCGCTTTTGATGCGCAGGTTGCGCCCGGTCATGATGTTGTCGATCACGCTCATGCCCTTGAACAGCGCCAGGTTCTGGAAGGTGCGCGCGATGCCCATCTCGGCCACCTGGCGGCTGTTCATGTGCTTGAAGGTCTGGCCCCGGAAGGTGATGGAGCCTTCCTGCGGCGAGTACACGCCGTTGATGCAGTTGAGCATCGAGCTTTTGCCCGCGCCGTTGGGGCCGATGATGGCGCGCACCTCGTGCTCGCGCACGTTGAAGCTGATGTCGGTCAGCGCCTTCACGCCGCCGAAGCGCAGGCTGATGTTCTGGACGTCGAGGATGACGTCGCCGATTTTTTTCTGGCTCATGTCGGGGGCTCTCAGGCAGCGGCTTTGACGGGGGCGAACGTCTTGGCGTCCACGATCTTCAGGGTGGCGCTCACGCTGCCGGTGCGGCCATCCTCGAACTTCACCTGGGTCTGGATGAACTGCTCGGACTTGCCGCCGTACAGCGCGTCCACCAGCACGGCGTATTTCTCGCCAATGAAGCCGCGGCGGACCTTGTTGGTGCGGGTGAGCTCGCCGTCGTCGGCGTCCAGCTCTTTGTGCAGCACCAGGAAGCGGCTCACCTGGCTGCCGGCCAGCAACTCGTCGCGCGAGAGGTCGGCGTTGACCTTCTCCACGCACTCGCGAATCAGCTCGTACACCTCGGGCTTGGAGGCCAGGTCGGTGTAGCCGGCGTAGGGCAGGTTGCGGCGCTCGGCCCAGTTGCCCACGGCCTCAAAGTCGATGTTCACCATCACGCACACCTTCTCGCGGCCATCGCCAAAGGCCACGGCCTCCTTGATGTGCGAGAAGAACTTGAGCTTGTTCTCCACGTACTTGGGCGCGAACATGGCGCCGTCGAAGGCACCGCCCTTGAGGCGGCCCACGTCCTTCACGCGGTCGATGATCTTCAGGTGGCCGCTGGCGTCGATGAAGCCGGCATCGCTGGTGTGGTACCAGCCATCGGCCGACAGCACCT
>Ga0255095_1000999_pt1 | contig 12385 bp, 9 predicted proteins | sample Colum_Law_RepC_8_2_FD_188435 | JGI IMG/M metagenome (GOLD analysis project Ga0255095, IMG submission 188435) | Freshwater microbial communities from Columbia River, Oregon, United States - Colum_Law_RepC_8d | ecosystem: Environmental > Aquatic > Freshwater > River | place: USA: Oregon | collected...
CTCGGGAGGGCGAGGCTCCCGCCGAGCCGTGTGATCCAGTGGCGTGGCAGGTGTTTCGGCTCAGCAGGAGCTTCGCCCTCCCAAGGGGTGTTCGGCTCAGCAGGAGCTTCGCCCTCCCAAGGGGTGTTTCGGCTCAGCAGGAGCTTCGCCCTCCCAAAGGGGTGTTTGGCTCAGCAGGAGCTTCGCCCTCCCAATGGGTGTTCGGCTCAGCAGGAGCTTCGCCCTCCCAATGGGTGTTCGGCTCAGCGGGAGCTTCGCCCTCCCAAAGGGGTGTTTCGGCTCAGCGGGAGCTTCGCCCTCCCAAAGGGGTGTCTCGGTTCTGCGTGGACCACTCTTTGTCAACATCCCTCGCCCCAGGTGCCTGGATTCCTCACTGCCTGCCAGGTAGGATTCGCACGATCAATTCCCAGTGGTCCGGTCGGGCCAGACTGTTTTCTTCCTGTGATGACTCATGATTGACCGCAACATGTCGTTTTCTGAGCCGGTGGCGGATGAGTGTGCCACCGAGCTGTCGCAACTGCTGCAGGCGGACGATGATTCGTCGTCAGCCGGACCACCGATCGAATGGATCGTCCTCGCTCGCTACGGCCTCGTGCCGCAGGTGGCACGCTTTGGCGGTGTCGGTCCCGTACCGGCTCGGGATGCGGAGATCGTGGTGACAACGGAGCGTGGTACGGAGCTGGCCGTGGTGCTGCAGCCACTGACAGTTCGTGGATCTCTGACTGCTGCTGCCGAGCAACTGACCGGGCGGATGCTCAGGTCGCTCTCGGCCGATGACCGCGCAGCGGCGCAGCAGCGGCGACAGGCTGATGATCAGTCCTTTGCCGCGTGGCTGCAGCGCGCAGAAAACTGGAAGCTGCAGCTGCAGATTGTGGACCTGGAACACACACTCGATGATCGTCTGATCCTGTATGTGCTGAATGATCGTGGCCCCGAAACCACACGTCTCGCACTCCTCGCCGCTGCGGCGGGATTTGGAGTGGTGCATGTGCAGCCCGTGTCTGCCGAGGGCATTGTGCCGGAAAAATCCGGTGGTGGCTGCGGCGACTGCGGCTGTTCAACTCACTGAAATTCGGAAAGTACATACCATGTTTGCTGCAAATGCCGGACTGCGGCGACGACCGCTGCTGTTGATTCTTGCCGGACTGCTGCTCAGCAGCACCGGCTGCAGTAACTCGCCAGCACCCGAAGATGCGACGTCTGCGGCTGCGGGCTCGGGAAGTCCGCCGGCCACCACAGGGGACAGGCCGCGAGTGGCACTGGTGATGAAGTCGCTGGCCAATGAGTTTTTTGCCAGCATGGCCGAAGGTGCAAGGGCTCATGCCGCACAGCACGTCGGTGACTACGAACTGATTGTGAATGGAATTCAGGACGAGACTGATCTGGCCGGACAGGTCAGCCTCGTCGAACAGATGGTGGCTCAGCAGGTCGCTGCCATCGTGATCGCTCCGGCAGATTCCAAAGCGCTGGTGCCGGTCCTGCGCAAAGCCAGCGCGGCTGGAATCGTGGTTGTCAACATCGACAATCGGCTGGATGCGGATGTCCTGCGTGAACAGCAGGTGCAGATTCCGTTTGTGGGGCCTGACAATCGAGTGGGTGCGAAGAACGTCGGCCTGCAGTTGGCGAAATCTCTGCAGGCGGGGGACGAGATTGCCATCCTGGAGGGTTTGGAAACATCGTTCAATGGCCAGCAGCGGAAACTGGGTTTCACTGAAGCGGCGGCTGAATCCGGGCTGAAAGTGGTGGCGTCGCAGTCCGCCCAGTGGGAAATGGATGTGGCCAATCAGGCCACGGCCGCCCTGCTGACCGCTCATCCCGGCCTGAAGGGCATTATGGCCTGCAATGACAGTATGGCACTGGGGGCCCTCGCGGCGGTGCGAGCTGCTGGGCGAACGGATGTCAGAATCGCCGGCTTTGATAATATCGGAGCGGTGCGGCAGGCGATTCTGGACGGCCAGATTCTGGTGACCGCCGATCAGCATGGGGATCAACTGGCCGTCTATGGAATTGAAACGGCTCTGCAACTGTTGGACGGTGCAGTGGCACCGGGGGACGGTGCGGCGGCGCAGGGAACTGTCAGGGATCGCGAAACGGCCGTCGATGTGATCACGAAGGAAACACTGTCTCGCTGATCCTGGGCTGATCTGGCAGCCTTGCAGTCGGCTGGCAGGTCGTGCTAGTCTCCGCAGATTGGCTGTTCTGCCGAGTGTTGGCAGTTTTCGGGTTTCGGTTTTTAGTGGGCAGGAGGCCGGTTTTCGATGACAGTGCAGCGAGGACGCAGAATACAGTCGCGGCGGACAGCGGCGATGCTGACGTGGGCTGCCCTCGCGGTGCTTGCCGTTCTGCTTCGCTATGTCCGCATGCACAGTCTGATTCGCGGGGATGTCTGGGAGCCTGCGGCACTGCTCCTGACGGGCTTTCTGACTCTGCTGTCGCTCTTCTGCTGGCTGCTGTTTGCCCCGCGAAGAAGCTCGGCTGAAGACAGTGCAGCGCTGTTTTTCGGTGGACTGCTGACTTTGATTCCGCCGGCGTTCATCGCGTGGAATCTGATGCCGGTGTCCTCCCCCTTGAAGTCGTGGCTGACACTGGGGGTGCTGGTGTTTGGTGTCCTGGCGATTCTCAGCCCGATCCCGGAGGAATTGTTTCGAGTGCCTCGTGATCGCCGCAGTTATCTGCGGCTGGTGACTGATGCGACGCTGGCAACGATGGACGTGGGGCCTGAGCAGACGCAGTTTGAAAAGCTGGCGGTACGCACCGTTTTTCGTCTGACGGGCGGTGCTGACGCCGTCCCTGCTGAGACTCAGTCGGCAACTGTTCGTGGTCGTCGGGTGACACCCCCTGAAGAAGCTCGCGATCCCTGGACGGATCCCTTTCACGGAACGGGTCGAACACTGAGCCGCGTTCGTTCAGCGATCAGTGCGGCGGGAACCGCAGTCAGTCATGCAGCAGCAGCTCTGCGGGGAACTCCTGCGGTTACCGCGACGCCGGCAGCCCCGGCCGTGCCACCGCCAATACCTGTCGCTGATTCCGTCGCATCGCGATTTCCGCTGCCTCAGACATCAGCTCTGCAGCCATCTCTGCAGCCTGCGGTCACTGCGGCTGTTCCCATGAAACCTGCTGGGACACCCAGTCTGCAGGATCTGGAGCAACGGTTGCGGGAGGAGTTTGGTGAGGAGGAAGGAGACGCTGGTGATGAGTCTGCAGTTGGGGGCGGCTTGTCCACGGCAGCGCTGATCTCCGTGCAGCATTCCAGTGATTCGGTGCAGATGCAGCGAGTGCAGGATGAGTATGGTGGTGAGAATGTTGAGGGTACGGCGACCGTACGATTTCAGATTGGGCAGAAACGCGTGCATCTGCACATCCCGTTTTCGCCGCCGTTGCCAGGTATTCCGGATGTGGAATGTGAGCCGACCGGGACAGATGCGGTACGGGTGAAAGTGGCCATGCGTCAGGCGTATGGAGTGCGACTGGAGGTGCGGCGGGCAGAGGCTTCGCAGCCACTGCAGACGGAGATTTCCTTTGCGGCGGCTGCCGCACCGGTGGGGTAGTCGCGACAGTCAGTTACACATGCGTGGGCATAGACAGAAACGGGTATGAATCACGGATTCAGGCGAGAATTGGAAGCGGGTTTGCGGGCGGTGCGACAGGCAGCACTGCTGTGTCGCGAAGTGCAGTCCGGCATCACAACGGAATCGCTGGCGAAGCAGGACAACAGTCCGGTGACAGTGGCGGATTACGGCAGTCAGGCTGTGATCTGTCGACTGCTGGCGGCTGAGTTTCCTGAGGATCCGGTGATTGGCGAAGAGGGTGCAGCGGAATTGCGCACGCCGGAGGGAGCCGTCTTTCTGCAGCAGGTACTGGACTTGTGTGCGAAGAATGGGGCTCCGGGCACAACCGCTGACGTGTGTGGCTGGATTGATCACGGTGGTGCATCGCAGTATTCGCCGCGTTTCTGGACACTGGATCCGATCGACGGTACCAAGGGGTTTCTGCGGAAGGAGCAGTATGCGATTTCGCTGGCCCTGATCGTCAACGGTGAGATTGAACTGGGGATTCTCGGATGCCCCAATATGAACTTTCCCGGTGGTGAACCGGGCGTACTGGCGTGGGCGGTGCGGGGATACGGGGCATGGCAGCAGCCGTTGTTTTCGTCCGAGCAGTCGGCGGTCGCAGTCCGCACCAGTGGCACGTCTGAGCCCTCGGACCTGGTGATTTGTGAATCTGTCGAGTCCGGACACAGTGCCCATGACTGGTCCGGTTTGATTGCGGGTGATCTGTCTGTCCGCAGGACGGCATTGCGGATGGACAGTCAGTGCAAGTACCTTGCGGTGGCACGTGGTGAGGCGGATTTGTATCTGCGTTTGCCGACGAAGAGGGGCTATCAGGAAAAGATCTGGGACCATGCCGGGGGCGTGCTGCTGGTGCTGGAGGCTGGTGGTCAGGTGACCGACATTTCGGGGCGACTGCTGAATTTTCGTCAGGGTGCGACACTGGCTTTGAACGAGGGCGTGGTGGCGACGAACGGGCGCGTGCATCCGGTGGTCCTGCGAGCGATTGAGCGGAACCGGCCTGCCACCTGAGCGTTCTCGGAATTCGCCGCAATCCGTTGTAAAAGGCTGGATTTTTCTTGATTTTTCCGGATTTTTGTTTTTTGTGAGTTTTCCGGGAACTTCTGTGGCGGGTGCAGCGTCGGTGTTGCAGGGTCATGTTGCGCGCAGCGGTCTGCTGAGGTGCGTGACAGTGGCCGTCGCGTGGATTTATTCCGCGAAATTTGTTTTTCTGCCGCGATTTCACCTGCCGAACGAACCTGCCATGTCTCCGTCTTCTCCCAATTCGCAGCTCCAGCAATTGCTGGAATTACTTTCTGCCCAGCATGACGGTCAACTGTCGGCTGCCGAACAGCAGCAGTTGCAGCAGTTGGCTGCGCAGTATCCGCAGCAGGCCCGGCAGTTTCAGGATGCCTGCCATGGGTTGTCCCGGGATCTCCGCCGTTTGCCTCAGCGGTCACTTCCCGGTCCGATCTTTTCGGCTGCGTCAGAGGATCAGGTTCCTTGGCTGGTACGGCATGCTGATCGTCGTGGCAGACGCTGGGCAAGGTTGGCTGGGATCGTCAGCACGCTGACGGTTCTCGGACTGCTGGTGATGTTTACCCGCAATCCTCCGTCTCAGCCTGACCGTGGCGTGGTTGCTCGTCAGACCCCCGCGTTTCAGACGGATTCTGTAGGGGAAAGTGTTCAGTTGCAGCGGGCCGTGTCGCCACAGGAAGTGCCGGCGCCGGCTGCTGCTGCTCCGGTTGCGGCTGCTGCTCCGCCTGCGGGTGCTGTGGCGATGTCGGAAGCACGGATGTCGGATCCGCAGGCCACTGCTGCGGAATCTCTTTCGCGTTTTGCGGCTCCGGCGCAGGTCAGTCCTCAGCAGGTGCAACTGCTGGCGGACACAGCAGACTGGAAAGTCGTTCTTGTGAAGGTGGGGACAGTGGACCGCAGCGACGTGAAGGTCCGTGTCAGTAAAGTCCTGCAGCAGCATGGGCTGCTGCTGGCGGATACGGCACCCGTGCAGATGCCGGAGTGGCTGGGAGTTGTTTTGTCTGCGGATGCTCTGCTGCAGCAAAGTCTGATTCAGGCCGTGTCCGTGGCCGTGGACGGTCAGGCATCGGAATGGAATCCTGGGCAGATTCTCAGTGCCAGCCGCGAAGAGATCATCGCAGCGGTCAGACGCTCACTGGCGTCACCCACTCAGGCCGAACTGGCGCGTGGTGAAATTTATGTTGCGGTGCGTGACGATGTGTCGGCGTTTTCCAAAGCTGGCGCGGACCAGGCTGCCCGGGCCCCGGCGAATCGGCTCGATTTCTACAACGGCCTCAATGGTGCTCAGGGGACTGCAGCGGCTGGTCAGGGGCAGGCTGCTGCTGCCGCCTCTTCGGCTGCAGATGCACCGGCTGCAGCACGCAGCCCGACCGCCAGCTCTGCTCAAGTGACACTGTTTGTTTTCCAGTTCGCTGCTGCAGCCGAAGAATCCGGCGATCCTGACCAGCCGCTGCCGGGCAAAGTCCGCAACATCTTCTGAAAAGGTTCTGGCCGTTCAGTTGGGGGATTGCTGCAGATCCAGGAACCGCTGCAGTGCGGGGATCAGTCGCTGTTCGGGCTGGCGAGTCCTGCATTCCCAGACCACCAGGACCTGCCATCCGTCCTCACGCAGAGCTTTTCGCTGGCGGCGATCGCGATCCTGATTCTGTTGCCTTTTCTGCCGCCAGAATTCTGCGTTGGTCGCCGGTTTTACGCGTCCGTAGCGGCAGTTATGGCAGTGCCAGAAACAGCCGTGGACGAAGATCACTTTGCGTCGTCCGGGCAGCACCAGATCCGGTTTTCCCGGCAGCGTTCTGACGTGCAGGCGAAACCGGGCACCCAGACGATGCACCAGTGACCTGACAATCAGCTCCGGTCGAGTATTGCCGGAGCGAATCCGGGACATGTTTCGGGAACGCTGCTCGGGTGTGTGCACATCTGGCATCTCATGAACCTCCCTGATCTCAATGGTACCAGTGGCAACGATGCTGCCGCAACGGCACAGTGGCCCGCACCGGATCGGCTTCCGCGGACCGTTCACCCAGGATGCACGTCAGGCCCGGCCCCGTTCCAGCGAGTGTTGTGTCAGCGCTGAATTGCTGGTGTTGATTCATGAGTCCGGGAACAGGAATCTGGCTGACAGCGTTCAACACCAGCAGGGTTCCCGAACTGCTTTGCGCGTCACGTTTGTGCGGGCGAGTGGCGAAAGAAAGCGAAATACCTCTGGCCTGTGTCGTATCCGCACGCTTGTGTGCAGTGTGACCAGCACGGTCTGAAACGCACCTGTGGCTCGTGCGAAATCGCCGGCGTTTTCCCGGCTATGCAGTTGGGCATCTGATTTGCTGCTGCCGGACATCTGACGTGGTAAATGCCTGCCTGTGACTGGCGATGATCGGCAGTCGGATGCTGCCACAGTTGTGGGCTGTCCGGCCGGATGTTCCGGTCAGCGTTCCAGGGATGTTGGTGCAATCTGGCAGTGGGAGCAGCAGTATGATTCGCTTGAATCGAATTCTGGTACCGACGGACTTCAGCGATTTCAGTCGGCCTGCGGTGACGTATGCGTGTGCGATGGCCGAGCGTTTCGGGGCACAGCTGCATGTGCTGCATGTGGTGCCGGACCCGGCAATGCTGGTGCCTGAAGCTGCGGTGTTTTCCGTCGAATCCATGCAGTCTCAGTCTGACAAACTGGTCGCTGATGCACAGCACCTGCTGCAGCAGATTCCCGAGGGCTGGCAGAGCAGTCAGCCGGTGATTCGCGAAGTGCGGGTCGGTGCTGCTTTTCCGGAGATCATCGAGTATGCGAAGGGTCAGGACATCGACCTGATCGTGATTGGCACTCACGGGCGTTCCGGACTGTCCCACATTCTGATGGGCAGTGTGGCGGAGCGCGTGGTGCGTGGAGCATCCTGCCCTGTGCTGTCGGTCAAGCCCACGGGGCACCAGTTTGTGATGTCCTGAGGCTGGTGGCTTTGCCTGTTACCCGGCGTGGTTTAGCATAACAGGAGCTGCGTGCGTGGCACGCGGCGACTGTTTTGTCGAATCTGCGTCGAGGGCGACGGGTGATGATTATCGGACGGGTGTCGATTCGTTGTCTGCTGGCTGCCGTGTGGGTCTGGCTGCTGGTGTGTGGTGTGTTGTCGGTCAGTGGCACTCAGCTTGCCGCCGAGGATCTCAGACGCAACCTGCTGCTGATCACCGCTGACGATATGAATGCCGATTCGCCGGGCTGGATGGGTAATCCGCTCCACGCGACTCCGGTACTGGATGCCTTTGCGGCAGCTTCGCATCGCTTTCGAAATCATCACGTGACGGTACCGATTTGTCAGCCGGGCCGCCAGGCGCTGATGACGGGACTGGTACCTCATCGCAGCGGTGGGCTGGGATTCAATCCCATCAATTCCGGCACGGTGACTCTGCCGGCTTTGCTGCAGCAGCGAGGCTGGTTTACTGCCGTGATTGACAAGCATCCGCACATGAAACCGGATGCGGAGTTCCCGTGGGATGTGAAGCTCAGCGGCAGCGGAAAGAATCCCGAACTGATGCGTCAGCACATGGACGAGCTGCTGCAGCAGTCCACTGCTGCGGGTAAGCCCTTCTTCATCAACGCCAACATTACGGATCCGCATCGGCCCTTCCCCGGCAGTATGCAGACGCAGGCAAAACAGGGAACAAATGACCAACGGGGGAAGCAGGCCCAGCGACAGCAGGTGGCAGAACAGTCTGTGGAACGCGTTTTTTCAGCTCGCGATGTGCAGGTGCCGGAATTCCTGGAGGAGCTGCCGGCAGTGCGTCGGGAAGTGGCGATGTATTACACGGCGATGGCAAGGCTTGATCGGACTTTTGACAGTATTCTTCAGGCCTTGCAGGCCAGTGGTCGGGCTGACAGCACGATCGTGGTGTTCCTTTCCGATCACGGTATGTCGTTTCCGTTTTCCAAGGCCAGCGTGTATCGGAACGGTACTTGGTCTCCGGTGCTGCTGCGTTATCCGGGCATGCCGGCCGCGGCTGCGCATGACCAGTTCGTCAGCAGTGTGGATCTGCTGCCGACGCTGCTGGACCTGTTGAGTGTGCCGCATCCGGCGGGCCTCGACGGCCGATCGTGGCTGCCACTGCTGGACGGCCACGATCAGCCTCAGCGGGATGCGGTCGTCACGCATGTGAATTCGGTGAGCAGCGGGAAGGACTTTCCGCAGCGCTGCATTCGGACAGCTTCAGCGTCGCTGATGTTTCATGGGTGGTCGGACGGGACGGCCCGGTTTCGTGTGGAAGCGATGAGTGGGCTGACATGGAATGCTCTGGTGGCCGCTGCCGACTCCAGTCCGCAGATCGCAGCGCGGGTTCGGCAGTTTCAGACGGGTGAACCGCTGATGTTTTTTGATCTGACTGCGGATCCCTCGGAACGCCACAACCTGATTGCTGACCCTGCCGCTGCCGAACGGATTCGGCACCTGGGAGAGCGTCTGCTGCAGCACATGGAGCAGACTCAGGATCCTCAGACCAATGCTTTCCGCACGGCTTTTGCTGAGTGGCGTGGGCAACATTGAACGGCTTCTGCTGCCTCGTCCGCCTCTTTTCGTTTGCCCAAAGTCATGTGCCCTGTGAAGATATCCGCAGGGCCCGAATTCGGGTGCCGCATCCGCCGCTTCTGAAGGACTGTGTCATGCGCATGTCGCCGGCTGTGTTTGCTGTGGTTTGCTGTCTGGCTTTGTCGTCGCCGGCCGTGTCGGCAGACTGGCCGCAGCTGCAGGGGAACGGTCTGAGGTCGGGGACAGCTCCGGATTTTTCGCTGCCGGCAAATCCAGGACTGGCCTGTGCCATTGCGGGAACCGATGGTTTTTACGCGGCTCCTGTGATTGCCGATGGCACGATTTATGCGATTGACGGATCCGGTCATGTGCTGGCGGCAGATCTGCAGACCGGAGCGGTTCGCTGGCGGTTTCAAACAGGTGGAGGTCCGGGAAACTGCAACAACGTGGCGGCACCTGCGGTGATTGGCAGTCGGCTGCACGTTGGTACCACAGGTGGGCTGTATTATGTGCTGGACCGCACCACCGGGGCCGTCATTCGTCAACTGGATCTGCGGGAACCCGTGTTTTCTGCTCCGGCCGTCGGACAGGATCGTGTGTATGTGGCCACTCTGGGTGCTCGAGTACTGGCGTTGACGGCGGATGGCGAACAGATCTGGGACTGGGACTTTGTTCGCAGCGTGGTTGGGTTTGAGGGAAATCGGTGGAGCGGTGAAGACTGGTTGAAGGCTCGGGGGGACCGAGTCACCTGGAAGGATCATTTTGTGTGTTCGCGGGACATCTGTCTGGTCGGACGCACGGTGGTCATACCGGCGGGCGGTCGCACGGTGTTTCTTGAGGACAGAGGGGCGGAACCGGTGCTGGTGACAGCGGCTGCGATTCCCGAGTATGTGGGCAGTGAGTATCCGGCGACGTTTGGCCAGTCGGCCGATGCCGATGGCAATGTGTATGTGCACTGGCATCGGCGGGACAATGCCGGGCGACTGGAGGTTCTGAAGCTGTCCGAGGGCGCGGTCAGCAGCAGTTTCATCAATTCGACGCAGACCGCCATCGATCTGCCTGGTCTGCTGAGTTTTGCGGCTGTGGCCGTGCGTGATGGGAATATTTACCGCACGAAGCCGGAGGCCGGTCAGGGACTGTGTCGGCATCGTGCGGATTCCGGCGAGGTGACAGTATTGTGCGAGGCCCCTGCGATCACTCCGCCCGTTCTCACTCGGCAGCACGCAGTGTACGGTGGATTGGATGGGCGATTGTATCTGGTCCCGCTGGATGGTGGTGCGATCAGCAGTTTTGCGACGGCATTTGACAGTCCAATTTCCGCACCAGTGGCGATTTCTGACGGGCGAATTGTGGTGGCCTGCGAGGACGGCTACCTGTATGTGCTGGCTGCGGATGGTCGGGCGCCGCTGCCGCAGCGTGATCTGCAGGTCTGGAAGATTCGCAGTCCGCTGCAGGGACCGCTGGCCAGTGCGGAATTCGACTGGTACACCAACTATGGCGATTTTGGCTGCACGAATGCCAATCAGCAGGGTTTGAAGCCACCGTTGCGGATGCGTTGGGCGCGGCGGCTGGAAGGCACAGTCAAGCATCTGCCGGTTTGTGGTGGCGGGCGACTGTATACTCACACTGCCGAAGGTCAGGTGATTGCGGTCGAGCAGGATACAGGGCGGATGCTGTGGCGGCGTTACTGGCCGGACGTGTATCTGTCATTCACGTCACCGCTGTACATTCGCGAGAAACTGCTGATTCCGCAGGCCGGCATTCGTCGTTCGCTGGTGCGGTGTCTGGATGCCGCGACGGGACGGATGCAGTGGGAGGCACCTTTTACGGGATCGCCCAGCTGGAGTCGTCAGTTTCCGCCCGTCGTCTCGGGAAATCTCGCCATCTATGCTTCGGGGTCCGGGCGGTATTCGCACCAGGGCACCGAGAAGCCGTACATTTTTCGGGGCGAGCCGGCTCAGTCGGCGGACGGTGCTGAAGTGATGAGTTTTATTTATTCGAATGACAATCCGTACTATCCGAAGGATCATCAGCCGACAATCTGGGCCTGGGATCTGGACACGGGCAAGCTGGTCTGGCAGCGGGATTTTTCCGAGTCTGGACGTGGTGGAAACGACTGCGGAATATGCCTGCTGGATGGCAAACTGTTTTACTCGGTGTTTTTCGGTTATTCGGCCAGCCAGCGTGCGCGGCGAGGGCTGCCTGAAAAGAACAACGGGCTGACGGCCTGTCTGGATCCGCAGACCGGTCAGGTGCAGTGGCAGACAACCGACTACTACGTCACTTCCAAGTGCACATTAACCGGTCGTGACGGCAGGCTGTACATTGGTGGTTTCAATCGTGCGTCCGAGGAGACTCAGGATCGTTTTGTGTGGTGTCTGAACGCTGCGGACGGTTCGCTGGTCTGGAAGTCGGATGCCGTGACTTCTGCGCTGAATGTGGTGACTGTGGGCCCCACGTTCATCTTTTCGAATGCCCTGCGTGGTCGGGGGAACGTGTTTGATCGCGAAACGGGTAAGGTTGTGGGCGGAGTTGGTCACAACTATGCGTGCTGTCGATTTACCATGTCAGAGCCGTACATTCTGGGTGCCAACATGGACATGATCGATCTGTCTCAGGACAGTCGACTGGTTTCGACCGGCCCGGCGATTGACAGCCGTGAATGTCTGGGGGCGGTGGTTTCGAACGGGCGGATTTTCTACACATCTCAGGCCAGTGGCTTCGTGGTGTCGCAGACCTATGGTGACGAGGCCTCCAGAGTCGGGCCGATCTGGGAACGTTGATGAGCGAGTGGTGGTTGAGTGTCAGGCTTCTGGTGCTGCAGGGGTTAAGCCGGGCCCGGCGGTGCCGAACAGACAGGAAGCAGGGTCGCCGCACCAGATCCCAGGAAATAAGCGGTGTGCATCCGTGGCGAAAGGATCCCTCGCACTCCCTCAGCGCAACCGCTTTCGCTTCATTCATGATTGGAAATCGCGGTGCCTTCTGATTGGCTGCCGCAGCGATTTGCAGAATCAGTTTCCGGAAAGTCTGCGGAATTCTGGCGGACTGGGCTGACTGGCTGGCCTTAACCATCCAGAGAGCTCAAGTCGGCACGAAGCCGCCTGTAACGAGTTCGGAGAGACAACAAAAGGACAGACTGGCGGTCGCCTGAGGGGGGTGGCTGCTGGTACTGTCTTTTTGTTGTTGCGCCATTCACCTCAGCCAGTGTTTGGCAGAGTGCTTGACTTGGTTCTGCGACTGGAACTTCGTGCATTTCTGAAGCGGGGTACATACGTCGGTTGGGGTGTTTATTCG
>Ga0255095_1001000_pt1 | contig 12384 bp, 7 predicted proteins | sample Colum_Law_RepC_8_2_FD_188435 | JGI IMG/M metagenome (GOLD analysis project Ga0255095, IMG submission 188435) | Freshwater microbial communities from Columbia River, Oregon, United States - Colum_Law_RepC_8d | ecosystem: Environmental > Aquatic > Freshwater > River | place: USA: Oregon | collected...
CCAGCGGCGCGAACATGCTCGGGGCCGGTGACGGTGATCTGGGACAGAAGGGCGAGATAGACTCCGACGACCAAGGGCGAATCTACTGGCGCGTCGAGGGCGGCGGGGCCTATGTGGTGCGCTTCAATCCGCACACGAAGAAGTTCGAGCAGCCGCCGGTGCGGCTCGACTTTCAGAAGTTTGTGCCCGCCGGCCTGGGCATGTTGAACGACAACCTCTGCAAGGTTTCCTGCACCCGGGGCCGCGTGTTCTTCACCATGTGCAACGACACACTGACCAACGGCGACCCCGGCAACGCGCATCGTCGACGACTCGGCGGCGTCTTCTCCATCCCGCAGGACTGGTCGGACGCCACGGCCTTCGAGGCGGACGTTCGCCTGCACGTGGGGAGCTGGGAGACGGCGCAGCACGCCTTCTACAAAGCCCCGCCCAAGCCCGATGCTGACGTGCGCAAGCTCGGCTCGGTCAGCCTCACGGAGGCGGGATTGTTTATCATCAATGCCGGGACCAAGTATGAAGGCGGCCCGTGGCGGCTGGACCTCGACGAGCGGGGGAACACGCGCTTCTTCGGCGAAGTCAATTCCGTGTCCGACACGACGACAAAGGACGGCCGCCGCCTTCCGCCCACGCAGTTCGTCACCGTGCAGGGCATTCCCAAGGGCCGCGAGCTGAACCCCGGCACCGGCGGCGGGCGGAACCTCATCCGCTTCTCCCAGGGCGAGGTCACCATCCCGCGCGCGTCCGTGCGGCTGCTCCTGATGGACCGCATCGAAGGCCTGACGCTGCGCGCCGAGCGCAAGGGCGCGTTCCCCACCTACGACGGCGCGCCGCCCGGCCTCCTGGCCGTGCGTTACGACCTCGTCGCGAAGCTGCGTGCCGCCCCCGCCGCGCAAGGCCCGCTCGCCGCCTCCCTCACCGGCGGCGCGAGCATGGGCCCGGCCTTCCTCGTCACCCCGATTCCCGGCGAGCCGGGCAAAGCCATCGCCGTGTGCGAGTATGCCGGCTACCCGCTCTCCGTGCTCGACTTCTCGACGCTCGCGACGAGCCGGACGGTGACCAAGACCTTCCTCCCGCCGCAGGCACCCGTGCGCGCGGGCCTTGGTCCCTACAACTCCGCGTGGGTCCGGGACGGCGATGAACAATGGCTCTACCTCAGTGGCTACACCGGCCTCTCGCGTATCCTCTGCGCCAAGGGCGGCAAAGCCCTGCCCACGATGACCTCCGACCTCTTCAACGCCCGGCTCGTCCAAAGCAGCACCGACGGCCACGCGCGCACCTCCATGAAGAAGATTGACGCCCTCCTGCCCGTCTTCGGCGGACGCCTGCTGGACGCGGGCTACGGGCTGGACGGTCGCGGCGCGGACGCGTTCTCCACCGGCGTGGAGTTGTTCGACCCGCACCGGCTCGGGACCGGCCAGACCAACTCGACGGCCAGCCAGACCAGCGCGCACCTGAGCCGCTGCTTCGCGCTGAAGACCGTGCGCAGCCGCCTGGTCTGGAGCGCGGCGGACGGCAGCGTGCGGCAAGAGGTCTTTGCCGCCAGCGGCTCGATTCGCCGGCAGTTGATTAACGAATTGAAAGACCCCGCCACCGGCCCCGCGAACCTCGACGCCAAGGTGTTCCTCTACGAAGTCTCCGAGCGTAACGGCCTGCGCGGGCTTTACGGCTTCTCCCTGCCGAAGCTCGACCACGAGCGCGCGGTCGAGGGGCACCTGGTGCTCACCCCGTGCAACCGCTTCCTCGTGCTCATGACGCAGGACGGCGCGCTCTACTCCTACAGCCTGGCCCAGCGCCGCTTCGTGGACGGCCTCCGCCTGCGCACGCCGGGCGGTGAAGACATCCGCCCCATCGAGTTCAAGCGCCCGAGCGAAATCATCTTCACCGCGCCGGACGGGCAAATCTTCTTCCTCACCGAGCCGCTGGAGGCCACCGCCAGCGCCGTCCACTTCCAGCGCGTCCAAGTGGGCGACGACGGCCGCCTCACCCTCGCGCCCCACCTCGGCATCACGTTCGACAGCCGGGAAGGCCAGCAAGACCTGCGCGGCATCGTGCGCTGCTTCCTCCCCGCTCCCGCGAACCAGCCCGGCATCTACGACTTCGTCCTGGGCTACAACCAGTCCACCGTCCAGCCCTTCGTGCGGGTGATTCGGGGATTTACCTCAGTGACCACCGCTGCGCGGTGAAGCGGGACCGCTTCACACGAACAGCTCGTCAATCGGAGCGCCGTGGGAGAGGACGGGGAAGGGGCGGCCTTGGTGATCGAGGTAGTCCACGGTCGTGTCCACGCCGAGGTGGCGGTAGAGGGTGGCGAGGACGTCGTGGGGGATTTTCATCGCGTCCACGGGTTCCGCGCCCTTCGCATCGGAGGCGCCGACGACGCGGCCGCCCTTGATGCCGCCGCCGGCCATGGCGATGGACATGAGGTTGCCCCAGTGGTCGCGACCCGCTGCCGCGTTGATGCGAGGGGTGCGGCCGTGCTCGCCCCAGGCCAGAACCATCGTGGTGTCGAGCATCCCGCGCTGGTGCAGGTCCTCGATGAGCGCGGAGTAGCACTGGTCGAAGCGCGGGAGGAAGCATTCCTTCATGGACCAGAAATTATCCTCGTGCGTGTCCCACCAGCGGAGATCCACAGTGACGAGCCGCACGCCGGCCTCGACGAGGCGGCGCGCGAGGAGCACGCGCTGCGTCCAGCCGGGGGCGTCGCCACCGGCGCGCACGCGGCTGCGGAACTGGGTGGTGAAGCCATAGCGGTTGCGGAGGGCGGCGGGTTCCGCGTCGAGGTCGAAGGCCTTGCGCGCGGCGTCGCTGCCGAGGATGTCCCACGCCTGACGGGTGAAGTCGTCCACGGCCTGAATCTCGCCGTTGGCATCCATCTCGCGGCGCACGCGGTCGAGGCCCTCGACGAGCCCGCGCCGGTCGGTGAGGCGGTTGACGGTGAGGCCCTCGGTGAGCGTGAAGTTCGGCAGGGCGAAGGGGCCGGGATTCGCCGGGTCCACGCCGGTCTCGAAGGGCAGGCACTTCGAGCCGAGGTAGGCGGAGCCGGTGCCGGGAATCATCTTGGGAATCATCACGTAGGCCGGCAGCGAGGGGTTCTGATGCTGAAGCTGCTTGGCCACGATGGACCCGATGCTCGGGTGCGCGTTGATGCTTTCGTTCGGCCCGTATTTCTTGCCGGTGAAGACGATCTGGTCGCCGTTGGAGTGGTCCACGCCGCCGTCTTCCTTGCGGTGGGAGATGCTGCGGATGATGGCGAACTTGTCCATGACCTTCGCGGACAAGGGCAGGTGCTCGCAGATGTGAATGCCGGGGACGCTGGTGGCGATGGGGTTGAACTCGCCGCGAAACTCGCTGGGCGCGTTGGGCTTCGGGTCCCAGGTCTCGTGCTGCGGCGGGCCGCCGCGCTGGTAGAGGATGATGACGGAGTTCTGGCGCTTGGCGGAACCGGGCTTGGCCTGCGCCTCGGCGCGGAGAAGATTGGAAAGTGTCAGGCCGGCGGTGCCGAGCATGCCGGCGTGGACGAAGCCGCGACGCGACATGTTGAGGCGGCGGAACTCGTCACAACCCGGATAGATTCTTCTCATTCAGAAAGGCCCCGGTGAGCCGCTAGCCAGCCCTGACAACGAGGTGAAGTTCGGACGGAGCGTGGTGGAGGGTGATTCAGGGAAGGACGGGAAATTCCAAGTTCCAACTACTTGGACCGGAACAAGTCGCTCTGCACGATGCCGTGGATGAGGGAGCGGAGGCCGTGGTTGTCTTTGGCGCTGGCGGTCACGATGGCGTCGATGGCCGGCTGGTCCAGGCGGGTGGCGGGCGCGCCGGTGGCGTAGGTGACGAGGTGGCGCGTGACGCCGCGCGCGAGTTGGGCGGGGTTTTGGGCGATAACTTTTCTCAGCTCGCGGATGTCGCTGAAGGTCTGGCCGGCCGGGGTCTTGCCGCTGCAATCCACGGCGAGACCGTCGGTCCACCAGGGGCCGGATTTGCGCTCGGGGTTGAGCACGCGGTAGTTCTTCCGGTAGCTGCCGGTGACATCGAAGCTCTCCAGCGCAAAGCCATACGGGTCGAACTTCGCGTGGCAGGCGGCGCAGGAGCCTTGGCTGCTGTGGAGGGCGAGCTGTTCGCGCAAGGTCTTCGCGCCGCGAATGTCGGGCTCTACGGCCGGCGTGTTAGGTGGCGGGGGCGGAATGGGGGTGCCCAGCAAGCGCTCGGCGACCCACACACCACGCTTCACGGGCGAGGTGTAAGTGCCGTTCGCGGTGACTTTCAACACAGCGGGCTGGGTCCACAGGCCACCGTAGGCGGAATCAGCGGGCAGGCTTACCTTTTGTAGCGCGAGGCTGGTGATGCCGGGCAGGCCGTAGTGTTTGGCCAGCGATTCGTTGGCGAAGGTCCAGTTCGCGGCGGCGAACTCACGCACACTCAAATTCTCGTCCAGCACGCGGCGGAAGAAGGCGCGCGTCTCCTGCACGCTGGAGCGCTTGAGCAGGTCGTTCTTCGCGTATTCGGGGTAGAGCTTGCTGTCAGGCGAGGTGTCATCAATCGCGCGCAGGCCGAGCCATTGGTCGGTGAAGTCGTCCACGAAGCGGCTGGCGCGCGGGTCTTTGAGGAGGCGCTCGGTTTGCGCGGCGAGCACCGCGCCGTCACGCAATTTGCCTTCGCGCGCCACGGCCAAGAGCGCTTCGTCCGGCGTGGAATTCCAGAGGAAGTAGGCGAGGCGCGAGGCGAGGGCGAAGTCGTTGAGCGGGCCGGGTTGCTCGACGATGCAGAGGAAGTCGGGGGCGGTCATCAGCTCTACGACGCAGTCGCGCAGGGCGTTGTCGGCGGTGACGCCCACATCGAGCTGCTCGGCGAAGCGGAGGTTGAGCCGGGTGAGTTCTTCGGCCGTGGGGTCACGGCGGAAAAGGCGCGGGGTGATGCGCTTGAACGTGGCTTCAGCGGCCTTGATGAACACATCGCGGTTCTGCAAGCCACCGGCCAGCGCGGCGCGGAAGTCGGCGCGGATCCAGCGGTCACCGGCAAGCGGCAACTCCGGCTCCTCGATTTCCACCCACTGCACGGCCAAGCCGGGCGCGCGGCAGGCGCTGGCTTGCGTGTTCTTCGGCACCGGCACGCCGAGACCGAAGGGGATGAGGCGGAAGTTGTCGTTGATGGGCGCGAGGTCGTTGAGATCGCTGGTGCGGAGATAGATTTCGGTTTCGAGGACGGTCGGCTTGCCGGGCGGAGCTTCGAGCACGGCGACGAGTTCGATGATTTGCGGATAAGCGCCCGTGTGCCCTGCGAAGATGCCGAAAGGCAGGGGCTTGTCCGTCTGGTAGGCGTAAACGGAAAGGCGCAGGCGGTGGACGCCGGGGTTGCGCGGACCGCCGAAGCCACGCAAGGGGCCGGAGGTGGTGTCGGTGTTGAAGCTGACCTTGGTGCCGTCGGGGAGTTCGAGGATGTGGCCTTTCGACTGTTCGCTGCCGAAGGCAATCGCGCGGACGGTGCGCGCGGGGTCGAAGGGGCTGACGGACGCGGTGGACGGCGGTTGCAAACCGCCGGCACTGGGCTCGGGCTTCTTGTCGCCAAGCACGTCGTCGAAGTCGGTCGTGGCCTTCTTGGTGACGCGGGGTTTGGGCGGCGTCTTGGGAATGGGCCGGAGCATCCGCGCGAGGATGTCATCGGCCATCTTGAAGTAGCCGGCGGCACCGGACGCGGAGAGCGGGAGCGCGGCGGCGACTTTGTCGTAGCCGTCCACACGGCCGTCGGTGGGAAGGTTGAGGCCGACGGCGGGCTTCACGCCAAAGAGGTCGAAGATGGTGTTGGCGTATTCCGTGCGGCTGAGGCGGCGGAGCTTGCTGCGGCCATCGGCGCGCTGGCGGGCGAGTAGGGCGTTGGTGAAGTCGTCGCGCAGCCACGCGACCAATGCGGCACGCTCGGCGGGCGTGGGCTGCTTTTCATCCTTCGGCGGCATCGTGCCGGCTTCGAGCGCATCGAGCACGCGGAACCACTGGTCGCGCTCGGCGGCGAGCTGGTCGGCCGTGCGCGGGCCGGCAAGCTGGACACCGGACTTGGGCTTCGCACCCGCGTGACACTCGGTGCAGTAGGTCTTGAGCAGCGGTTGGACGCGTGAGGAGAAGGTGGAAGCGGCGTCTTGAGCGACAGCGAGCTGCGCGAGGACGCAGAGGAGGAGAACTGGTTTCATTCCGGGAAGCAGTAAACGGGGTTTGGACCACAGAGACGCGATGAACACAGAGAGCAGGCAGAAGACAACTCCTCTGTGTTCATCGTGTCTCTGTGGTCCCTAAAGTCAGCCTATCACACCAAGCCATCCATCGTTCCGATGCCCGTGCCGAAGCGGTCGGTCTCGACGCCGTGGCGTTGGAGCATGCTGACGAAGAGCTTGCCCAGCGGCGTGTTGTTCTTGCGGTCCCCGGCGATGTGCTGGCCGTGCTTCCAGCCGCCGCCCGCGAGGAGGATGGGGAGGTTGCTGGTGTTGTGGCTGCTGGCGTCGCCGAGGTTGCTGCCGATGAGCACCTGCGTTTGATCAAGCAAGGTGGTGGCGCCTTCCTTTGTGTCGCGCAAGGCGGCGAGGAAGTCGCGGAAGACAGCCATCTTTGCGCGCTCGATGATGCGGAGCTGGTCAATCTTCGCCTGATTGCGACCGTGATGGGAAAGGCCGTGGTGGTCCTCGGAGATGCCTTCGATGGGCGGCTTCAGGTCCATGCCGCGAATGAAGACGGTGACGACGCGGGTGGAGTCCGTCTGCAAGGCGAGCTTGGCGAGGTTCAGCATGATGCGCGCGCGGCCGATGTTGTCGCTGCGGTCGAGGGCGTCGGAAGGCGGCTCGGCCTCGACGACGGGCTTGGGCTTCTGCACCCAGGCTTCGTCGGCGTGGAGCTGCTTCTCCATGTCGCGGACGGCCTCGGCGTAGTCGGCGACCTGCTGCTGGTCGTGGGCGCTGAGGCGGGGCTTGAGGGCGGCGAAGCGTTCGCCCATGCGGTCGAGCACGCTCTGGCCGCGCTTGAGGCGGGCCAGTTCGAGTTCGATGTCGCGGGCTTTGCCGGCGAGGAAGAGGCGGGCGAAAATCTCGGAAGGCTTGTAAAGCGCCGGCACACCCGCGCCGCTGGTGGTGTGCGTGAGCGGGCTGCCGTCCTGCGTGGAGAGCGTGAGCAACGGGAAGCGCGTGGCGGTGCCAACGTGCTTGGCGGCGACGAAGTCGAGCGAGACGCTGTTGCGGAAGCCGCCGGCGGTGGGATGCTTGGCGCTGGTGAGGAAACACGCTTCGGACGCGTGATCGCCGCCAATCTCCGGGTGCGCGATGCCGGAGAAGACCGTGAACTGGCTGCGCAAATCACCGAGCACCTTCAGATATTCGCTCGGTTGGTAATCGCGCCCGGCTTGCTCGGGGAAGAACGACGGGCCGTAGAGTCCGAAGTTCGTGCAGATGCTGACCATGCGCTTTGGCGGCGCGGAGGCGGCGGCACCGGCGAGGCTTTCGAGCCACGGGAGCGCCAGCAGTGCCGAGCCGGTGCGGATGAATTGGCGGCGGTCGGGGTGGAAGGATGAGAGGCAGGGAAGCATGATGATCGAGTTCCGGCTGGGGTGAGGATTTCTGTCGTCAGGGCGGTGGCACAAACGCTACTGCAAGTCCCACTTGGCCTCCGAGGCCCCAACGGCATTGGCGGTGGCGGTGCCGGGCACGAGAAATCCGAGCGAGCGGGTCAGGGTGATTTCCGCGTGACCATCAACCCACCCAGTGCTCGTCCTGCCTTCGTGACGGCTGATGACGCGCCGGGTAAAACCCGTTGCCCAACTGCTGCCCGGGGCCGGAGTGTCGAAGCTGATTCGCTCGTTCGGGTTGACGGCGGAACCTTGGATTCCCACCCATAGCGCAGGGTCAGTCTGAGTTTGCCAGGTGTTCGGAGCAAGGAAGGCGGAATCCGCAAACACCACTGTTTCGGCGGGTTTGTTCACATTTATTTCCCGGACCCGGTTAGCTCCGGTCCATCCCAATTCCGGCAGGCTCAGGCCGATGCCAAAATCATTCGAGGTCCAGTTCTGGGGTTGCTTGGGGCATTGGAACAGCAGTTTGTCAGCCACCAGAAAGCGCTTGAGCTGGTCCGGCCACCAGGTGTTCGGCGTGGCGGGGTTGCGCACGACGAGCGCGGGGGTGGAAGGGAAGCCCGGCGAGTCGAACGGCACCAGCACGCCATCGTAGTCATCCGTGTAGAGCTTGTAGGCCAGGGCGATTTGTTTGTGCTTGTTCAGGCATTGGCTGCCGACGGCCTTGGACTTGGCCTTGGCGAGTGCTGGCAGGAGCATGCCGGCGAGAATGGCGATGATTGCAATGACCACCAGCAGCTCGATCAGGGTGAAACCGTGTCGAAGAAGTGGCGGATGACTGGCTGCTCTGTTTCGCATCAGTCAATCAACGCGATGCATGGCGGGCGTATTCGATTAGTTTCGGACCCAGGCTGGGCCGACGGGGTTTTCTGAGCGAAGCCGGGTTGTGGCTTGCTTCAAGGCCGGCAAGGCGTATCACGACTCGATAAATTTCAAAACCGCTGCATGAATGCTCATTCCACACGTCGCAAGTTTGTCGGAGGCACCGCTCTGGCCGGGGCAGCGCTGGTTCAAGACGCAACCGAGACGGCAGCCGCGACCCCGTCCTCTTTGCGCCCGTCCGGCTGCGATGCTGCACTGCTGGAAAAGGCGGACCGTTTGATTGCGGAACAGGTCGCGAGCGGGGCTGTGTGGTCGGCGGCCTTGGTGGTCCGTCGCGGAGCGTTTGAGTTTGTCCGCGCTTATGGGCGGGCAGCGGTTAACACGCCGTTTTTGATCGCCTCGCCCACCAAGCCGATGACGGCCTCCGCCGTCTTGTTGTTGCTGGACCAGGGCGAATTAAAGCTGGCCGATCCCGTGCAGAAGTATCTGCCGCAGTTCCGTGGCGGGGAGCGGGCAGCCGTTACGATTCAACACCTGCTCACGCACACGTCCGGTCTGCCGGACATGCTGCCGGAGAATGTCGAGCTGCGGCAAAGGCATGCGCCCTTGAGCGAGTTCGTGGCGGGAACGTATCGGACGGAGTTGCTCTTCCGGCCGGGGACGAGGGTGAGTTATCAAAGCATGGGCATCCTGCTGGCCGGGGCGGTGGTGGAACGGATCAGTGGCCAGAGTCTCCCGGCCTTTCTGGCGGCCAGCGTGTTTGGCCCGTTGAAGCTGTCGGCCACGTCGCTGGGCTTGGGGGGCCGCAAGATTTCCGACACCGCGCTGTGCCAGGTGGATGTGGCCAGCGACTGGGACTGGAACAGCACCTACTGGCGCAACCTCGGAGTGCCGTGGGGCGGGGCGCATGCCACGGTGCGGGATCTAGCGGGCTTCATTGAGCAGTTCGTTGCCACCGAGAACCGGCCTTGGACCGCAGCCACCCGGTTGGCGATGCGGTCGGTGCAGACGGAAGGGCTCAACCAGGCTTGGGGTTTGGGCTGGCTGGTGGAGCCAAGGGCATTCGGCCAAACCTGTGCCCGGGGCACGTTCGGCCACTTCGGTGCCACGGGCACGGTGGTCTGGCACGAGCCCGTGGCTCACCTGACGTGCGCGCTGCTCACGACCCGGCCGGCGGCAGATTCACGGGCCGGTCTCCTGGGCCCGGTTTCTGACCTCGTTGCCCAAAGCGTGCGGGCGTAACCTGATTGGCCCAAAAGCAAAAGGCGCGGAGGGTGCTCCGCGCCTAGTTTGAAGTGGAGGCCGCTTGCGGCCCGCAGGTCAGAGCTCTGACTCGTCCTCGGCTTTGAGCGTGGTCACTTGCGACGCCCCTTCGAGCGCTTGAACCTCGGCGACCAGTTCGTCGGCCCGGGCCGGATCACGCAGCAGGAGGCGGAAGGAGAAATCCACGCCTTCGTAACCTTGATGCGAGCGCTGGCTGGCGAGATGCACCCGGCGGGAATGACGGCTGAGCATGTTGCTCAACTCCATCAACTCACCCGGTGAACGCGCCCAGTGGAGGTTCAGGATGAGGTCGTAGCGGTGCCGCGCGCCGAAGTTCGTGAACCAGAGATAAATCATCAGCGCGAAGATAATCAGCGCGCCGACCACCGTGGTGGAGAACTTCTGCGTGCCACAGCCCATGCCGATGAAGATCGAGGTCAGCACAAATGTGGTGTCGAGCGTGTCACGCAAGATGTTACGGAAGCGGACAATGGCGAACACCGCCATCATGCCGAACGCGGTGACGATGTTGTTCGACAGCACGGTCATCACGAGCGAGACGATGACAGGCGTGACGACGAGGGCGTTGACGAACGAGCGCGAGTAGCTCAGACCGGAGTGCGTGAGCATGTAGGTCCACGCCAGGGTCTGGCCTAGGAGGAAGGAAAGCAGCAGGCCCAGGACGACGGCCGGGATGTTTGGCGGAGCCAGCGAGGTGTCACCTTGAAAAAAAATCCACTCGTTCATGCGTTGCGTGTTGGTTGGTTAAGCGATGGGAGAAAGAATTAGGATTGGAAACAGGATTACGAGGAAAAACTTTCCCGATCAGGTCGGGCCGGATGTCGGAGGGTCATGCTCAGATGACGGTCTTGGTGGCGCGCACGTCTTCGATGACCAGATGCGAGTCGTCGAAGACCTCGAGGGCCTGCTTGGTGCGCATGTGCTGCACGGCATTGTGCCAGCCAAAATATTTTTCGCCCTTGAGCGCGATGCCGTCCGCGTATTTGGCGGCCGTGGTGGTGGTGAGGCCGAAGACGCGCGCGCACTCGCGGAGGAAGTCCGGGAAGCGGCCGGTGAACTTGAACTCGAGCACCACGTCCTTGCCAAAGACGCACGTCGGGTTGATCTGGGCGGTTTCCAGGCGCGCCGTCGGCTCGGCGGAGATGAGCACGTTGCGGTCGAAGGTGACGCGGAGCGAATTGTCGTAGGGGCTGACCCACGCCTCGCGGAGGTAATGGATGTGGGCCTTGGGGACGGCCTTGTATTCCTTGAGATACTGGCTGAAGCGCTGGAGGGCGACGAGTTCCTTGGGGTTGCCTTTTTTGACGAGGTGGTCGGGCTGGGGTAGATGGCCGGCCAGGATGTAGTCCACCGACTTGCGTCGCACGCCGCCGCGCTGCTTGAGGATGGCGTTGTTCATCCGGCGCTTGATCTCGAAGAAGACTGGCGAGTCCGGCTCGTTGTCGTAGAAGCGCAGGCGGAGTTTGAAGCGGTTCTTGTTCCCGTTGATCGTGTGCCAGTAAATCGTAAGTGCCTCAGAATCCAGATAGAGGCTGTGGATGGGATACGAGTTGTCCGGCTTGCCGACCCCGTAATCGTCCAGCACCGTGTAGGCGCTGACGAAGCGGCGGATCGCCTGGGCGGTGGTCTCTGGGATGATGTATTTCAGCTCCCAGCGCTGTAGCTGCATTTCCCGGCTCATGGCGTTGCTGTCAAAGGTTCCGCGAACATCAGGTGGAACGGCGCGTTTGTTACCGGCAAATGGCGACGAGGTAAAGGTTTTACTCAGGCGCGCGGCGGCTGCCGAAGCGAGTCCGGGCTGGGACAATTCGCGTGACTTCCCGGCGGGTGGGCCCTACCACCACGCCCCGTGCTCGGTGCCGTCCTCGCAACCATCCTGTTCTCGTTCTCCGCCGTCTCCGGCGCGCGGGTGGCCAAGCTCATGGGCGGCACGGAGGCGAACTTCTGGCGGCTCTGCTTGGCAACGCTTTTCCTCGCGGCGATGGCGCACGCGTTCGGCGCGGGGCTGGCGGGCAACGGTTTTTATATCTTCATCCTGAGCGGCTGCATCGGCTTTGGGCTGGGGGATGTCTCGCTATTTCAAGCTTACCCGCGCCTTGGTTCGCGCCTGACGATTCTCATCGTGCATTGCCTGGCCGCGCCGTTTGCCGGACTGGTCGAGTGGCTGTGGCTGGGCACGACGTTGTCAGCGGCACAGATGCTGTGTGGCGCGGTGATTCTCGCGGGCGTGGCGGTGGCTCTTGCGCCGACACACGAGACGCACGAGCAACGGCGGCAGTTCGGCATCGGCATTTTCTTCGCGGTGCTGGGGGCGATAGGGCAGGGCGGTGGCGTGGTCTTGAGCCGCAAGGCGTATGAGCTGTGCCGCCTCGCCGACCAGCCGATGGACGGCATCACGGCGGCTTATCAGCGCATCATCGGGGGCGTCATCATCTCCGGCCTTGCGCTGCTAGTGGTGAAGCGGCAGTTCCTTCTCGCTCGTGCCGAAGCCGTCGCTTCGCCCGGCGACATGTCCACGGCGGAGAAGTGGCGCAGGTCCGGCAAGTGGATTGTCTTCAACGCGCTTGCGGGTCCGACGCTCGGTGTGAGCTGCTATCAATGGGCGCTCAAGACGACGCCCTCCGCCGTTGTGCTGCCCATCGTTGCGCTGTCCCCGCTGGTGGTGATGCCCTTCGCGCG
>Ga0255095_1001006_pt1 | contig 12262 bp, 8 predicted proteins | sample Colum_Law_RepC_8_2_FD_188435 | JGI IMG/M metagenome (GOLD analysis project Ga0255095, IMG submission 188435) | Freshwater microbial communities from Columbia River, Oregon, United States - Colum_Law_RepC_8d | ecosystem: Environmental > Aquatic > Freshwater > River | place: USA: Oregon | collected...
TTCGGAGCCGCCTCAACGAAGCGGTGAAACACCTTCCCGTCGTCCGCGAACTCAAATTCAACGACGAGGTCCGACAAAGTCACGGGCGTGCCTTTGGCATTGGGTGCCGTTGGTTTGGGTTTGTCATCCAAATCCGCGAGCACATCGGGCTGCTTGGGTGCCGCCGCCTTCCCCTTCGCGCCCGCGCCGCCTGAAACGCCCTCGACCACGATGGTCGGAAAATCCCAGCCCCGGCCGCCACCCGTGATGGTGCGCAACGCGAACCAGCCGGTCCAGGTGCCGAAGGGAATGTTCTGCTCGTCGCCCGGCCCGAGGAACGAGCTGCGGATGACGTTGCCGCCCAAGCCCTCGCCACCCCGCCGCCAGTGGATGCGCACTGCTGCCAGCTCCGGCACCGCCTTGGTGACCCGCACCCGCATCGTGAGACGGGTGAGGGCCGTCGCCCCCTTGACCTGCGCGTCCGCCTTGTCCACCTGCTCCTGGGCGATCAAGGAAGCGACACTGAGAAGCAAAGCGAGGCACAGGCAGCGGGTCATAGCTCATGCTCAGACTTGCCCAACCGGGCTGGGCTTCACGACCTGCGCGACGCGACCCCACCCGATTCACCGCGTGTTAATTCCCCTTGGCAACCTCCTCCGCTTGCGCGTCAATCGCGCGTCAATCGTCATGCCAACCGCGTTCCAACCCCGCCTCGGTTTCGACAACTACGCCATCCGCTCGCTCGGCTGGAAAGCCGGGCAGGTGCTCGATCATGCCCGGCGACTCGGCGTCAACGCCGTGCTCTTCTCGGACTTCGACGTGTATGAGTCACTCGCAGACCAGCACCTCCGCGACCTCAAGCACCGCGCCGACGATCTGGGCATCACGCTTTACGCCGGCATGTTGAGCATCTGTCCCGGTTCCGTGCTGTTCGATCCATGCCGCGGCACGGCGGTTGAACAACTGCGCCTCTGCCTGCGGATCGCCAAGACGCTCGACTCGCCCGTCGCGCGCTGCGTGCTGGGCAAAGTGGACGACCGGCGCAGCCCCGGCGGCATCGCCGCACGCATCGCCGAGACACTCTCGGTGCTGCGCGCCGTGCGCAGCGAGGCGCTGGACACCGGCCTCAAGATTGCGGTCGAGAACCACGCGGGGGACATGACTTCAGCCGAACTGATCGAGTTGATTGACGCCGCTGGCCGCGACTTTGTCGGCGCGACGCTCGACACAGGCAACGCGCTTTGGGCCTTGGAAGAACCCATGCAGGCGCTGGAAACACTCGGCCCCGTCACGCTTTGCACCGGCCTCCGCGATTCGCATCTCTGGGAGACGCCCGAGGGCGCAACGCTCCAGTGGACCGCCATCGGCAGCGGGCTCGTGGACTGGCCGGCCTTCTTCCAGCGGTTCTCCGAGCTGTGTCCCCACGCGCCCGTCATTGTGGAAACCATTTCGGGCCGGCCCATTTTCCTGCCCGTGCTGCGGGACTTCTTCTGGGAAGCCTACCCGCGCGCCACGCCGCAAACCCTCACGCGCCTGCTGCGCCTCGCCCGGGCTGGCGAGCCCCGCGAACCCTTTGCGCCCCCGCAGGGTCGCGATGGTCTCAAAGCCGAGCAGGAACAACAGTTGGCTGAGCTGGAGCGCAGCGTGCGATTTTGCCGGAAGGTGTTTGCCGATTTGGAGTGAAGCGGACAGGAGTGTCCACCTTACGCCGGGCGCAGGAAGCGCATCCAGGAATCCCCGTGCTTCATCACCTTGCGCTCGTCCCAGACTGGCGGGACTTCGAGGGTGTCGCGCTTGGCATGGCCCAGGATGAAGAGACCACCGGGCGCGAGCAGCTTGGGCAAGTCCACATCGTCCAGCAGCCGCTGGGCAAAGGACTCCGAGCGCTTGCCGACGTTCTTCTCACCGTAGGGCGGATCCGCCAGCACGAGGTCAAACTGCGCCCCCACGGAAACCAGTTGCGGCAGCGCGACAAAGACATCCTGCACGCGCACTTGGAACTGCTCCCGTGGCAGACCGGCAGTGATGACGTTCGATTCGATGAACCGCGCGTGCCGCGTGGACAGCTCCACACAGACCGCCGACGCCGAGCCGCGGCTGAGGCATTCGAGGCTCAATGCCCCGGTGCCGCCGAACAGTTCCAGCACGCGCGCATCCAGCACACGGTCGCCCAAGCTGTTGAAGACCGCCTGCCTGACGAGGTCCGGCGTGGGCCGCACGTCGAGGCCCTTGGGGGCTTTGAGCAGGCGGTTGGCAGCGGTGCCGCTGATAATGCGCATGGCGGGAGCTTGGCGGAGCGGAGGCGAGATGTGAAGCGGACACTCCCGTCCACATCACGGACCGGTGGTGCGCCGCAGCTCGGTGAGTTCCTCCACGCGCAGAGTGACTTCGCCCAAGCTTCGTTCGCGGGCAGTGAACTCACCATCGCGCAGGGTCAGATGGCGGAGGTGCAATCGCGATCCGCCCACCATTCGCGCCTCAAACTCCAGCGGCGCTTCCACGACATCACGGACAAACACCGCCACCAGCTCGCCCGCAGCCGGATAGGAGCGGAGGCCGAACAAAACCGAGCTCAGCCGCACCTGTCCGCTGCGGCCGGCCACGAGTTCGCCATCCACGAAATCACCACTCACCATCATTCCACCCGCGCGCCCCGGGCGGACGCGGTTCATCAACGTCTGCGCACCCGGTTGCAGGATCAGCCGGCTAACGTTCACCTGCGACACGCTCCACGCGTGCCCCAAGGCCTCCCAGCGGATCACCGAGCCATCCGCCTCGAGGAAGCGGCCCGCCAGCACGCCCCCATCGCGCAGCAGCAGTTGCGGCAAGGCTGGCGGTCCGGCGGCGCTGGCGCTCTGAAACTTCACGTTTTGAAAAGCCACCGTGCATTCCCCCTCGCGTTTGGCACCGCACAGCAGAAGGCCGGCAAAGGCTGAGTCTGGCAGGGCCACGTGAATTGAGCCCAGATCCTTCCACGCCTCGCCGTCAGTGCTCATGGCCCCGGAGACTTCCATGCCCTGGCGCGCAAGCCGCAGCCAGATGCCGCGCTGGGCGATGCTGAAATACTTCGACTTGTCCTTCCCGTCGGACAAGCGGGTCTGTAGCAGGACGTTGCGTCCGCCCTCGGAGAACAGGCTTATGCGCGGACCTTCGCCGGTCAGTTGTGCCCGCATCTCTAATCCGGCGGATTTGTATCTGTCCGCATCTTTTCTGGTGGCCACTTGCGGTGGCACAAAAACCGTCAGCTCCGCCTGCGGGCCAAGCGCGTCCCAAACGAAATAGTGGCCATCCGCCATGCGCTTGCCGGTGCCGCTGCTGGAGACATGGAATACCCCATTCGACACGGTGAAGCCACCAGTGACAGGAATCGGTCCGACGGGCTGGCCACGCCAGTGGTTCGTAGCAACCGGCGGTGTCACCACGACACCCCGGTCGAAGGCGATCCGGCGCAATCCAGCGGCCGGCACACGGACCGGACTCGCACCCTCGCGGGTGACGACGAAGGCATCAGCAGCGAGGGAAACTCGTCCCGCGAGCGACTGACCGTCGAGGGTTTCCAACGTGTCAGCCGATGCCGCCAGCGTGAGCAGGAGGAGGAAAACCAAGTGGAGCTGACTCAGCGGAAATCCAAACGCACTCCGCCTCCGCACCGCTGGCTGGCGCGAACGCCACGCTCCGCAAATGGCCGGCACCGCCGGATGCATCACTTGAACTGCGCGCGGGCGCGCTTGTCCACGGCGGCTTTCGCGTCGGCCAGGAGCTTCTCGCTGGCCAGCTTCTTCTCCGTGGCCTGCGCCAGCAGCGTCTCTGCGGTCTGCACGCCGCGCTGGCGCAGACTCACTTCGGTGTTCGCCCTGCCCAGCGCGCCATCGGCGTTCGTCCGCTGGACCTTCAGTGCGTCCCGCTCCTGCGCGAGCTTCTGGATGTGGTTCCAGAGTTCGCCGTTCTCCTTGTCCAACGCCTTCCGCACCGCCTCCAACCCCGTCACTTTCGCGTTCAGCAAGGCCAGTTCCTTCTCCCTGCCAGCCTTGAGCTCAGCGAGTTTGGCCTCCGCTTGCTGAAGCATCGCCTCCGCCTTGCCACGGGCTTCTTTCACCTCGCGCTCAGTCTTCTCGAACGCGACTTGCGCCGTCTTGGCGGCGGCAGCTTTGCCAGTGGACTCCGCCGCCAACCGGTCCAGATCGCGCTTCTTAGCGCCTTCGTCGGCCTGGAGCGCGTCACGCTTGACCCGCGCTGCCTCGGCAGTCCGGGTCGCGGCGGCGAGTTCGGTGTTCAGTTTGTCGGCAGCCAGCTTGTTGTCTGCGCTCGCCTTCAGCGCACTCACCAGCTCGGCCGCAGCCTTGTCCGCAGCGGTCTTGGCCAGAGTCCATGCGGCTTCGGCGGCGGTTTTTCCGGTGGCAGCGTTGGCGGCCAGCTTGTCCGCGCTGGCCCGTGCCTCAGTGGCGGCTTTCGCTCTGGCAGCCGACTCGGTGGTGGCCTTGTCGGCGGCCAGCTTGCTGTCGGCGGCTTTCTTTACCGCACTGGCCAGGTCAGTCGCGGCCTTGTCGGCGGCGGCCTTGGCCTGATTCGCCGCAGCCTCGGCGGCGGCTTTATCTGTGGCAGCTTTGGCGGCCAGTTTGTCCGCGTTGGCCCGGGCATCGGTAACGGCTTTCGCTTTGGCAGCCGATTCGGTGGTGGCCTTCTCCGCAGCCAGCTTGCTGTCGTTGGCCGCCTTGAGCGCATTGGCGAGCTCGGTTGCAGCCTTGTCCACAGCGGTCTTGGCCAGATTCGCAGCAGCTTCCGAGGCGGCCTTCTCCGTGGCGGCTTTGGCGGCCAGCTTGTCCGCGCTGGCCCGTGCCTCAGTGGCGGCTTTCGCTCTGGCAGCCGACTCGGTGGTGGCCTTGTCGGCGGCCAGCTTGCTGTCGGCGGCTTTCTTCATGGCGCTGGCCGACTCGGCCGCGACCTTGTCCATCAACTTCTTCGCCTCGTCCCGCGCGGCGACTGCTTTCGCCGCATCCGCCTGGGTGGCTTTCCAAGCGGCCTCGACCTTCACGCGCGCCGCTTCGCCCTGCTCGGCCGCGAGGGCGGCTGCCTTGCGATTTGCCTCCGCGCTCTTCATGCGGTTGAGCTCGTCCTGCTTTGCGGAGGCCAGCCGGTTGCGTGCGCTGGACAGAGCTTGTTCGGCGGCGAGGACTTCGTTGTTCAACCGGGTCTGCGTTGTGTCGCGCGTGCGGGTGGCGGCGAGCAGCTCTTGTCCACGCTGCGAATACGTGGCCTTGCCCTTGTCATGCTGGGCCTTGTGTTTGTCGGTCTCGGCGATCTTGGCGTCGTAAGCTTCCGTCGCCTTCTTCGCGGCGAGGCGGAGTTCCTCGGCCTTGGCCTCGGCGTCCTTGAGTTCGGATCGGGACTTAGCGAATGCCTCCTGGAGGGCAGTGAGCTTGGCGGTAGCGGTCTTCAGGATCCGGTCTGCCTCGGTGACGGCGTCGAGCTCCGTGCGGATCTTGCGCTGCTCCTCGTCGTCCATCCGGGCGCGCTTGTCATTCTCCGCAACGACGACGTTGCGGACCGCCTCGGCCTTGGACTTCCACTCACGCTCGGCGGCAGCGTCCACTTTGGCCGCCTGGGCGTGGAGCGATTGCGGCCCAAGCTGGAGCGAAGCTGAGAAGAGATTCGTGCCGCTGCCCTGCCGGACCTCGACCAGCTCCTGCGCCGGCACCTTGTATCCGCGCAAGGTGGCGTCCTCGATGGTCAGGCCTTCCGGCGTGATCGCGAATTTCTTCACCAGCAACACCGAACCATCGCTGACCTTCACGCGGAACGTCGGCGCACCAAGTGCGGGCTCGCGTAAAATGACAGCCACGACCTCGTAGTTGGCGTCGAAGAACTTGAGGCCGAACAGGACGGAGCTGAGCTTCACACGCCCGCGCTCCAACCCTTTGAACTCGCCATCGACAAAGTCGCCGTTGACCAGCAGCACGCCGCTGCGGCCGGGCTCCACCTTGGCGGCCCGTTGAGCCGAAAGGTTTTGAAAAATCAGGCGGGCGGCGTTGACGGTGGAGAGGGAGAAGTCCTTTTGCGCCCCGCCGAACTGGAGTGCTGTGTCGTCGCCGGCCACGAGCGGAGCGGCGAGGAAGGAGCCATCCCACGTAACAACCCCGCGGTCCAAGCCAAGGCGGCGCTCGCCCGGTGACGGCGTGTTGGGCGCATGGGGCGGGTAGAGCCGGTTCGCCGGAATGATGCCCAGCGGAGTGGAGGGACTGCTCCACTTCAGCTTCACCAACGCTGGCGGCTTCGCGGAAAAATACTCAATGGTGAGGGGGTAAAATTGTCCGGCGGTGAGCGGCACGGGCAGGCTCACAACCGTGGTGGCCTGCTGTCGCCACTCGTCGATGACCTGCTTGTCGCCCACCCAGACGCGAACGCCATCGTCGGTCTCAACGTGAAAAGTGTGATTCTCCGTGTGCTGGGCCTGCAACTGGCCGGTCCACCGCACCGAAAAATCCTCCGTGGGCACGCCCATCGCGGCCGGCTTGTCGGCCCAGTCAAAATTCACCTGCGCATCCACGCGCTTGAGCACCTCGCTCGAACAATCAGCCCGGGAAAAGTAAGCGCCCAGCAGGCCGTGGACCGGCTTGGCCCCGGCAGATCGGGGCGGCTGTGACGGGGAAAGCGCGGCGGCCGGAATCACGGCCTTGCGCTGCGAGGCGCTGCTCCACAGCAGGCGCATCTTGGCCTCTTTGCTGGTGCTGAAGTGCTCAATGCGCAGACCGTATTTCTGGCCAGCTGTGAGCGGCACCACGGTGCTGTAGAATTCACCGGGCTGATCGCGCCATTGATCGAGAATGCGCTGGCCATCCAACCACACGCGCACCCCGCCACCAGCTTCGACATGGAAAGTGTGGCTCTCCGTGAATTGTGCGGTCACCTGTCCGCTCCACCGCGCACTGAAACTCTCGGCCGGCACCTCGGCCACCGGAGCGTTGTTGCCCCAGTTGAAATCAAGTTGCGGGTCCAGCCGAGTCACCGCGCTGCTGCTGTCCAGATCCGTGCGGCGGAAGTAGGCGGCGAGCAGGCCTTGGCTGCCAGCCGACTTGATCCCGAGGCTCGGATGCAACTGGCTACGGGGCACGACGCTCTTGGGAATGCCGGGGCCGGTCCAGGAAAGACGCAGGTGCGCCGGACCAAGGTTATCGTAGTATTCGAGCCGGAGATCGTAAAGCTGCCCGGCTTGCAGGTCCATCGTGCCGCTGATCTCGGAACTGTCCGAGATACGCCACGCATCACAAACGAGCCGGTCCCCCACCCACAACCGCGCCCCATCATCCGCATCAAGATGAAAGGTGAACTTGCCGGACACCGGCGCTTCCAACTGCCCGCTCCAACGCGCGCTGAAGTAGTCCTTCTGCACGCCGACGATGGGTTCGCCGAGTTCCCAGTCGAAGTTAATCGCAGCATCCAGCCGATGGACGGGACGACCACTGAGATCCACGCGCTCGTAGTAGGTGCCCAACAGACCGAAGCCCTGCCCCTTCATCAAGGCAGCCACTTCCGGCGGGAGGCTGGTGGCCGAACTGGCGGTGAAGGTCGCCTGCTCAAGGCTCGCGAGCGGGAACGTCTGCTGCTGGCCGTTGGCGAGGGTGATTTTGACCCCGGCGGGCGCGTCGAGCTGGACGGTGCCTTCGAGGAACTTGCCGTCGCGCGTGCGGAGCGAGCCGGCGTGGGCGGCGAGGGTGGTGGCGCAGGCGAGGATGAAAGCAACAGCACGCGAGTGGGTGCGAATTAGGACGGACGTCATGTCACCTCTTTCGAATTTCCACCTACTGCTCTCTCACCGCTGATACAGCGGGATGTAGTGATACGGCATTGCTAGAATCATCGTGTAAACCGCGGTGCAGAAGGTCGGGCCGACACCGCCGCGACCGCGCGATTCCCAGTAGGCCACGTCGCCCTGCTTGACCACCTGCGATTGCAGCACCCCGTTGACCTTCGCATACCACTTCTGCCAGGTCTCGCCCCCGACCATGTATTGCGCGGAGGCGGCATAGAAGTTTCCGTAGGTGAACCACTCGTGATCGTCGCGCAGGTTCTCAAAGAGATACGCGGAGCCCTTCTTGACCATCGGATCCTCGTAGAGGCCGCAGACTTGCAGGGAGTAAATCGCCGCCGCCGTGCGGGCGAAGCCGGGGTCCCGCTGTGGCTGGTAGCAAAAGCCCCCAGTGCGCTCGTCCTGGCAACGCTTCACGTAGGTAACGGCCTCCTCGATGGTGCGCTGCGGGACTTCGAGACCGCCGTTTTTCGCCGCGCGCAAAGCGACCAAGCACAGCACGGTGACGGAGATGTCAGCGTCTTTCGCAACTGGCCGGTAGCGCCAGCCGCCTTCATGGCCCGGTTCAGTGGCCTGCGCGCTGATGATGACCTTCACGGCCTTGTCGAGCTTCGGACGCATGGTCGGGGACTTGGTCTGGCCGTAAAGCTCAGCCAGCGCGATGGTGGCGATGCCATGGGAATACATGTATTGCCCGTCGCTGCGCATGTTGTAGAGACCGTCGGGACCGATGGAATCGAGGAGGTAATTCATCCCGGCAGTGACGTTCTTGCCATATTCGCCCTCGCCGGGGAGCTGGCCAGCCGCCTGCATAGCCATGAGCGTGTAGCCGGTCATGGCCACCTGACGTTTCTGCTCCTCGCCACTGAAGCCCCACGCCCCGGATGCCTGTTGCTTGGAGGCCAGATACTTGAGCGCGCCCTTGATGATCGCCTCCGTCTTGGCATCCACGATGACGGTATCCTTGGGACGGATGGAGGAACCCGGTGCGCCGGCGGCCAGCGCGGCGGGAATGAACGCACCCAGGCAAACGGCGACCAAGGTGGTTGAAAGCAAGTTTTTCACGGTTGGCAAACTGTAGGAGCCGACGCTGAGGTGTTCACGACAAATTCACGGAAAGAGGCCGGGGACTCAGCCGCCTCGAAGCTCAGGAGTCCAAGGGCTGTTTTGAGCACATCGGATGAGCATCTGGAAATGTGACCCACTTCACAAATCCAGCGGTCCGGCGATGCGCTCGCCGTCCATCTGGTAAATGCCCACTAAGTAGCCATTCTCCCGGATTTCGCCGACGTGCAGCTTGCCGTAAAGCGTCACGGCCTGATCCATGATGGGTTTCACGCCCTTGCCGGTCATCTTGACGCTGACCCACTCGTTGATCTTGGGCACCGTGCCGTAGCAGCACATGGACTGGTCGCGCATGATGAGGAGCTCGGTGATGAGCCCGCCTTCGACCTTCAAGGGCAGCATGAAGCCCTTGAGCGCAACGCGCTGCTTGTCGAACGCCTTCACTGCGGGAGGAATCTGTTCCTTGGGGGCCTCGACCTTCACGGTCTTGTTGGTTCCCACCGGGGCTTCGTCCGGCACGTCGTAGTTGAAGGAAGCCAGCCGATCGAAGCCAACGATGAGGAAGTCCCCGTCCTTCTGCACCGCGCCGGGGGCTGGGGCCTTGCTCTCTGCGGTCGTCGGGGCTGCGTTGGTCGGAGGTGGCGCGAGCTTCTGAATCGGAGCGCCGCGCACCTCCTTCTTGCCGGACTTGGCTGGCTCAGCGGCATGGACGAGCAGACAACCAGCAGCGGCCACAACGCAGAATGGGAGCGAGTATTTCATAGTCGGCTCACTTATGGACGCCCGCGTCGGCGCTGCCCTTCGGAAAGTTAAATTTCAGCGCGGTGTAATCCTTGCCCCGCACGCCAATCTTCTTCAACTCCGCATCAAAGCTCTTCGCCGTCTTGAGCCAGTCCGCCTGCGCCTCGAACTGCGAGGTGTCCCCGGCCTTCTCGCCGGTGGCGGCGTTGGCGACGGCCGTGAGCGTGAGCATCTCCGGCTTGCCCGCCACGGTGGCGGCGAGTTCCAGCGTCTCCTGCGTGATGCGCTGGAAGCCGCTCATGTGGGGCTTGAGCACGTAGCAGGTGAGCTTGCCCGCCGCAGCATCGAGCACGAACTCCAGATGCGCCTCCTCATTACCAAGGTCGATGGCGGTCCCGCCATGCGGCGGCTCGTGATGATGTCCTCCATGGCCATGGCCAGAGGAAGATTTGGACTGATCGCAACCAAGACCGAAGGCCAGCACGGCGGCACAGGAAAGAGCTAACAGGGTTTTCATGGAGGAGGTTTGTTTGTTCAAGCGCCCTGCTTATCGCACGAACCGGATTGGTTGCCAACCGTGGCTTTGCCCCAAATTCGGCGGCGTTTCACACCGATGGCTTGCAGGGCGGAAACTTTGTCCCATAGTTTCGAACGTCACAACCGAACGCAGAGTCAAAACCCGGATGCGCTTGTCAGTTCAGAACCCCGCCCTCGGCCTGCCCGCCTGGCTTTCCACCGTGGTGCTGGCCCTGCTGAGCGCACTCGGCAGCCCTGCCGCCAGCAGTCATCCGGAGGCGCCCGACAATGTCTTTTTCAGTCAAGGGATCATCCCCAAGCTCCGCATCGAAATTTCCCCGGCGGAACTCGCCAAGCTCAACAAGGACCAGCGCAGCTACGTCCGCTGCACCGTGCGCGAGGGGGATGACTTCATCTTCAACGACGTGGGCATCCACCTCAAAGGCGCGGCTGGCAGCTTCCGGCCCGTCAACGACCGACCAGCCCTGACCTTGAACTTCGACAAATACCGCGAGAAACAAAAGTTTCACGGCTTGGACAAGATCCACCTCAACAACTCGGTGCAGGACGGCACCTACCTCAACGAGTATCTCGCTTCCGCCATCTTCAACGCCGGTGGAGTCCCCGCGTTGCGGATTTCGCACGCCCGTGTCTGGCTCAATGGCCGTGACCTGGGCTTCTACGTGCTCAAGGAGGGCTTTGACACGCAGTTCATGCGCAACCATTTCGGCAGCAAGGCGGGCACCTTCTACGATGGCGGCTTCTGCGCGGACATCGACCAGCGCAAGGATCGCAAAATTGGCCAGGGCACGAATGACCAAGCTGACCTGAAGGGGCTGGTCACCGCCTGCCGCGAGCCGGACCTGAAGAAGCGTGCCGAAAAGCTGGAGGAAACCCTGGCGATCGACCATTTCCTCTCGGTGGTCGCCTTGGAAATGATGACCGCGCACTGGGATGGCTACGCGCGCAACCGCAATAACTACCGGCTGCTCGTCCCGGCGGGCAGCACCAAGGTTTACTTCCTCGCTTCCGGCATGGACCAGATGTTCGGCGACCCTAATTTCCCAGTCTTCGACAGCATGGGCGGCATCGTCACCAGTGCCCTGTGGCAGCTTCCGCAGACGAAGCAGCTTTATCGCGACCGCGTGGGCTACCTGCTCACCAACGTCTTCACCGCCGAATTTCTCACCAACGAAACCGCCAAGGTCCACGCCCGCGTCCGCCCGGTGCTCGCCGAGATGAACGAAGCTGCGGCGAAGAACTTCGACAACACCACGCGCGACACAAACAACCGCCTCCTCGCGCGCATCGCCGGCATTCAGAAGCAGCTCGGCATCCAGCCGCCAAAACCGGTCAAGCCCGACGCCAACGGCGTGCTCAAGATCGGCAAATGGGAACCGCAGATCGACTCCGGTGAGACGAAGATGACCGATGCCGACCGGGGCGGAGTGAAGTCCTTGGAGATCAACCTCGAAAAACCGAACCGCGTCGTCGCCTCCTGGCGCACCCGGGTGCTGCTGGACGCGGGCAAATACCGCTTCGAAGGCAAGATCGCCACCAAGGACGTCGTGCCGCTCAAGGAACCCACCGGCGAAGGCGCGGGCCTGCGCATTTCCGGTTCGTCCCGGCCCAACCAGGTCAGCGGGGACAACGACTGGAAGAAGATCACCTTTGAGTTTGAAGTGCCCGGCCCCGGCACCGAAGTCATGCTCGTCTGCGAACTCCGCGCCGAGAAGGGCCGCGCGTGGTTCGATCTCGGCTCCCTCCAAGTCGTTCGCCAGAACTGACCGCGCGCGGGCAGCTCTACCGCTTCAGCAGCGTCCGCTTCTTCTCCTCCGAAATCGGTGCCTGCTGAATCCACGCCCGGGCGGCGGTTTCGTCCTGCTGCAACCACTGCCGGGCCAGATTATCAATGCGGTAGGATTCCCGGCTGGCCTTTCCGTCGCCACTGGCCGAGACCAGTTCCAACACCCACTTCGCCGCCAGCGCGGGTTCTTGATAGGACACTTGATCCACAAACGCCTCGACCGCCCGCTCGCGGGACTTGCCGGAGGGCAGCGTCTCCAGCCAGCCGCCCGCCCCCGCTGGATCGTTCTGCGCCCAGCCGGACATCACGCTGCGCATCGCATTGTCGCGCGTCTGCCCCTCTGGAAACGC
>Ga0255095_1001012_pt1 | contig 12164 bp, 10 predicted proteins | sample Colum_Law_RepC_8_2_FD_188435 | JGI IMG/M metagenome (GOLD analysis project Ga0255095, IMG submission 188435) | Freshwater microbial communities from Columbia River, Oregon, United States - Colum_Law_RepC_8d | ecosystem: Environmental > Aquatic > Freshwater > River | place: USA: Oregon...
GGTGTGGCGTTTCTACGCCGGTATATCCGACTACCCTCACTACGACGCCTACCGTGTCACCGCGCCATCGCCCGATGCCTGGGGCCATTACGATCGTTGGGGTGGCCAACGCCTCCGTTGGGGAGCGCCTCTTGAAACCATTGGCGACATGTCGCGGTCGTTGCGCGAACTGAACCGCCCCCGTCCGGTGGCTTATTGGTCTCAAGGCCCCCACCACGACTGGAGAGGCTACGGCGGACGCAAGCGCGGTTCCCCGACTCCCGATGAACTCCGTCTCCAAGCCTACCACGCCCTCGCCAGTCGCATCACGTCGCTCTACTGGTTCAACCCGAGTCTGCACTCGCTGGTGGCCTTCCCCGATTTGATCGAACCGATGACCCGCGTCGGTCGTGAGATCCGGATGTTGGAAGAGTATTGGCTGGAAGGCGACGCCACGAGCCACGAACGCATGTTGCGGGACGGCCAGTCGGACTGGGAGCTGGATGTGGTGGCCGGACCTCGCGGGGCGCTGCTGTTTGCGCTCGACCTGGCCTACACTCCGGATCCGGAGGAACACGTCTTCAAGTTCGGCCCGCCGCGGGAGGCCACTTTTCGGTTTCCACTGCCGGCTTATCTGCGAGCGCCGGCCGAACTATTCCGCGTGGATGCCGACGGTGTCACCCAAGTGCAGCACACAGTGAGTGACGGATTCGTGGAAATCCGCGACCGCGTCAGCCGCGCGGCGATTTACGTGGCGGCGGCGAACGCGGGGGAACGCGCCCGCATCGAAATGCGGCGGCAGGTGCTCATCGCCCGAGAGAACGCCGTCAGTTTCGATCCCGCCGGCAAGCCCGCAGACCTGGCCGTGTTGCAGGAGATGGCCCGAACGGCGGAGAAGTGAAAAAGTTCGACGTCGGTCTCTTCACCCTCAAGCCCGTGTCCGTCGCGGTGGTCGCCGAGGCGGACGGACTCGCCTTCGACCCGTGTCAGAACTCGGCAGACCTGGAAGTGCTCCAACCACTGGCCAAGGAGCGCTGAAACGGACAATCATTCATTCGTGAGCCGATCCTTCCTTCGAACCGCCTGGGCCCTGTGGCTGACCGCCTGGGTGGGAACCTCTGCCGTTGCCGCGATCGCCAACGCCCCCACCGCAGCGGAATCCTCCGGGACACCTTGGTTCCAACGGGTCCTTGTCGGGATGGAAGTGGGGCCGACCGGCGCGCAGTTTGGCGGCGGTCGACATGCTTCGGACTACGCGCGCGATTTCGATGGCGCGGAGATTGTGCGCCGCTGCGTGGCTGCGAAGGCCGAGTACCTGGTGATCTGGGTGCGGGATGGCGACTTCACCTTCCACGACTCGAAGCGCGTGCCTCGACCCCTCGGGCTCGGAAACCGCGACGTGCTGCGGCAGGCGGTGGACGAGGCCCGTCGACACAGGTTGCCGCTGATCGCTTACTGCCAGCTCCAATACCCTTCTCACGAGCTGCGGGAGCATCCGGAGTGGAAGATGCGACAGGCCGACGGCAAGCCCATCGACTCGCTGGTCTGCTTCAACTCGCCCTACACGAACGCGGTGAAAGAGCTGCTTACCGAGATGACGGCCTACGGTCTGGCCGGATTCCACCTGGACATGGTCGACCAGGGCTTCGGCCCGCCGCATGGTTGCTGGTGTCGGCACTGCGAGGAGCGGTTCCGGGCCGAACATGGGCGTCCGATGCCGAAGGGGGTGGAGTGGGGAAGCGAGGATTGGGACCGGATGCTGCGGTTCCGCTACGCCACGAGCGACCGGTTCGAAAAGATGCTGACCGAGCACATCCGCGGCCTCGATCCGCGTGCGACGGTGGACTTCAACTACCATGGCAACCCACCCTTTTCGTGGGAGGTGGGCCAGACCCCGGTGGCGCATGCGGGCAATGGGGACTTCGTGACGGGTGAGGCGGGGCTCTGGGCCTTCGGAGCGCTGTCCGCGAGCTTCAACGCCGAGTGGTATCGCGCGGCAACGCCTGGCAAGCCGTTCCAGGTCGCGGTCCAACGGGGCGTGCGCATGTACCATGACCAGACGACCCGGCCGCTGCACGACATGCGGTGGGAGATGTCCACCCTGCTCGCCCACGGAGCCTTCGTGACCATGATCGACAAGACGGCCTACGACGGCCGGTTGGACCCGGTGGCCTATGACCGCATCGGAGAGTTGCTCGGCGAGGCGCGGGAGAAGCGGAGGGAGTTTGGCCACAGGCCGGTTCGGGACGTCGGCCTCTACTTCAGCGTGCGTTCCCGTGACGGAGTGGGACGCGACAAGCCGGCTCCCTGGTTCCAGGGCATCCAAGGCGCGCACAAGGCCTGCGTGTACGAGCATCTCGGTTTCGGATTCCTGTTCGACGAGAGCTTGACGTCGGAGGGTCTGGGGCGGTTCCCAGTGGTGTGCCTGCCGAATGTGGGGATTCTCTCGGAGCGCGAGGTGGCCCTGTTGCGGCGGTATGTGGAGGACGGCGGCAACCTTGTCATCACCGGACATGGCGGGCAGTTCGATCCGCAGGGAAGGCCGTTGGCGAACGCGAACTTGGAATCGCTGATCGGGGCGAAGGCGATCGGTCGGCTGGGGACGTCGGACAACTGGGTGCGGCTCCCGGAAGGGAGCGGGGCGGCGGCGTTGGCTGCGGGAATCCGCACGGGCTGGCCGTTCCTGGTGCAGGGGCCGGCGACGGTGTATGAGCCCTCCACCGCGCGGGCGATCGGGGACTTGATGGACTCGCACCGGGGCGCCCTCGTGAATCCTGGCGGCTACAACGCGGATTGGCCTCTGAGCCCGCGTCAGGTCGTCGGCCCTGCCGTGCTGGTGAACACCGTGGGCAAGGGCACCGTGGTCACGATGGCTGCATCACCCGACGTTGCCACGGCGGGCGAACACCATGTCGTCGAGGCCCGCAGGCTAATGGCCAACGCCCTGCGGCACCTCCATCCCGCCCCCCGGGTCCGGATCGAGGCGCCGGCCAATGTCGAGGCGGTGGTGACGGATGATCCGGCGACTCGGACATTGCGCGTCCATTTCATCGCCTACAACGCCACCCCGCAGACCACCCCGGTCAAGGAGCGGCCCTACGTGCTTCCCGGCCTGATCGAGGACCGGCCGATGTTCCGCGCCGCCATCGTGCTTCGCGACGGCTTGAAGGGCGTGACGGCCTGGAACCCAGGCACCGTGCTGAAGAAGCGGGGTAACCGGGTGGAGGTCACGGTGGAGGACATCCACGAGGTCATCCGGTTCCGGTATTGAAGTGTGACTGCTGAAGGCGCGTTCATGGCAACGCTCAGAACTGGAACGGGGTCAGGGAACGGGGTCAGGGAACGATTTCCGATTTTGGATGCACCAGTTCCCCTTGCCCTGACCCCATTTCCTGGATGCCTACCGCACCGTCGCCGGGCTGTGCTCAGTGCCCGACGCCATTGCGGCCGAGATCCTCTTTTGCGGCAAATTTTCAGGTGCCAGACACGATGGGGCCACCCGCCGACGCCGTCGTGCGTTCATCCCGGATTTCTCGAAGCAACCTCACCTCACTGAAACGCATCTGAAAGACATCTCCGGCTGCCAGCAAATGCCCGGTGTCCACGAGATGGCGGAGACGCTGTGTGTAGAAAATGTGGGTGAGCTCCGGAAAACGATGCTGGAGCTCGCTTTCGGTCTGCAGAATGACACGAGCAACCTTGAGGAACCGATCGGTGCAATGGCTCAGAATACACGCATCAATCACTTCGAGTTCCTGCTGGCCGAGCAGATCCGCAGCAGCCTTCGCCACGGCGGAGATCGGCTTATTGGGAATCGGGACTTCGGGAGTGCCGGGCATGGACTAGAAGGGATCGGATTCTTTTTGACGCTCCGCGATCCGTCAGGAGTCGAGCGGGATGGGTTGCTCGGACTCTTGTCTGGAGGCGGAGCCGCAGGAGGTGCACTTTGGGCCTGCTTCGATAAAACGGACAGAGAAAAGGGGGGTATTGGTTAGTTTTTTTTGAGTTCGAACTGAGCTGGTGAAAGGCCTCGGAGGGATGTGTGACGGCGCTGGCGGTTATAGAAGATTTCGATGTAGTCGAAGATTTCGGATCTGGCGTGGGATCGGCTGGTGAACTTGCCTCGATAGACCAATTCCAGTTTGAGGGTGCTCCAGAAGCTTTCCATTGCAGCGTTGTCGTAGCAGTTACCCCGTCGGCTCATGGAGGCGACTAAACCGGCCGCCTTCAATGCAGCGCGAAAGTTGCTGGCGGCGTATTGAACACCCCGGTCGGTGTGGAAAAGCAGTCCCGGTGGAGGCGTACGATGCAGGGTGGCCATGGCGAGAGCTGCCAGGACCAGGGCGGAGTCAATTGTCTGGCTCATGGCCCAGCCGACGATTCTGCGGCTGTGGAGGTCCAGAACGCCGGCGAGATAGATCCAACCCTCGTCGGTGAGAATGTAGGTGATATCGGCGACCCAGATCTGGTTGGGTGCAGTGGTCTTTGGGGTTTTTGCGAGGAGATTGGGAGCAATTGGGTGATCATGGTTGCTGTCGGTGGTCTGGACCCGGTAGCGGCCCTTCTGGCGTCCACAAATGCCCCGGCTCTTCATGAGACGGGCAATTCGGTTGCGTCCATGTCGAAGCCCAAGGTCACGGAGTTCGTCGACGATTCTGGGAGAACCGTAGGTTTGGCGGCTTTCGGCGTGGATGGCCGTGATTTGCTCAACCAGTGTCTGATCCTCCAGAGAACGGGCCCCTGGGCGTTGACGTCGCCGATCCCAGTCATAGAACCCGCTGGGCGAAACCTCGAGGTTGGCGCAAAGCATCGCGATGGAATGGTCGGATCTCATCGCGTGAACCCGTTGGTAGCGTTCCCGGACGGTTCGGAGAGAATGCCCAACGTTTTTTTTAGAATGTCCCGCTGCTCATGCAAGTGGCGGATCTCGCGACGAGCAGCATCCAGTTGAGATTGAAGATCCTCAACCGCAGGCCTCCTGCCCCCCGCCGCCGCCTTCCCCCCAGCTTCGGCGGGGGGCAGGAGCTTCCGCCAAGCGAAGAGCAGGCTTTCGTTGAGACCAAATTCTTTGGCAATGACCGCCGCAGACTTACCGCTCGATAACCAGTTGCGAACGACCTCGCATTTGAACGATTTATCGAACTTTCGGCGCGTTTTGGTAGGGGAGTCTTTGATGATGGATTCCATGGTACAGGATTCCTCTTACTCTCTGTCCGAGAAATCGAAGCAACCTCACTTGGCTTCCACGCTGGCCACGCGTCCGCGGCAGTAGGCGCAGGTCCAATCGGGCTGCACCGGAGTTGCGGCCACCGGCAGAGGCGGCGGTTTGGGTGCATGACGTTGACGAACGAATCCCTTGAATCGGGTGCCCTGATACGTCAGCGAACCCACGTCCCCGTCCGCCATGCTGCTGTACTCGGTAGGACTGACCGAAAACTCCTGTCGCAATCCGTCATCCACCGTCTCGAACGTCGTGTAGTAGTGGGTGGATGCGCTGGTGTCGTTGCCACCGCCACTGACGTGCTGGCGTTTGGTGACCACGCTGGCTGTGACCTTGAGAAGAGGTTGTGCGTTGTTGTTCCGCCATTCGGCAATACCTCGAACAATGGCGACGATAATGCTGCCGATCACCACGAGGAAAATGATCCCGATGAACAGGGGCACCAGGATGAACATGGCATTGAAAATGGATTCCATAACAGTCTCTCGTTCGAGGGCGTACGACTCCCAGTTGCGGCAGCGACGAGTATGCACCGAGTACTCAGCCTCACCATCCCGTTTCATTTCCCATCTTCCTTGCATGGCATCGATGACTTTAGGGATCAGGCCAAGGATTGACCGTGCTGCCTGAATTTATCGCGCGGGTCGTTTCGGCAACCCGATCCTCTCGAGCCAGCCCACCACACCTCGCCTTGGGGCGTACCTTGGGTTCACTGGGTTCAGAGATTTGCCCTACGGCATCTTGGGCAACTCGGTGAACGGAGCCCCGGTTTCGGGATCCACGGGCACGGCCTTGAGGACACTCGGGACGATATCCGAGGGGTTGGTCACCGCGTGGCCTGTCTCCAAGGCCACGGAACGGGCTGCGAGGGTGAGGATGAGGCGACGGGTGCTCCGTTCCGTGTCTCTGTAGCGGGTGAGGAAATCCTTCTGCTGGAGGGGCTCGCGTCCTTTTCCGAATATCTCACCGGCCTTGGCTACCCAACCGAAGGTGGCCCGGCACCAGTTCTTCTCGGTTTCGAGAATGCGGTCGGCGTCCTCGCGGGATTCCTCGGCCCTCTCCAAATCCTGGGCGAGGCCCCTGCAGGTCGAGGCATCCAGCATCGGCACCATCGACCGGAGCGATGCCGTCGCCACCTTCTCAACGGCCAGGCCGGACAACGCCTCCAGCTTTCGGCCGCCCCGGGTGATTGTGTGTCCGATGAGGATCATGTCCACCCAGGCCCGTGCCGCCGCATTGGTCCGTCCTTCGAGTAGATCCGCCTTGGAGCGAAGACCCACCAGCACTGCAAGACGCTTCAGTTGAGTGAGTTCGGTGAGCTGTTTGTCGGCCCATTTCAGATCCGCCTCCAATGGCACACCGGAAGGTCCACGCACGGCCCGTCTGACTTGGTCCAAAGGCTCGCGCTGGGTGGCCGCGAATTCCCGGACCTTGTCGTCCGACACTTCGGCGATGTCGCCTTCCGGGCCTTGGATGTTGCGAGCGGCCTGAATCATGGCGGTGTAGCCGTTGGGTTCCGGAACTTCGGGAAGGGTTCCGGAATGCCGGACACTGCGATCGGCGACCTTGAGGGCAAGGACGAGGATTCCGAGGGCAGCGAGGATGCGGAATGCCCATTTAAACGCGGTCGTCATGCTTTGATTAGAGGCTGCATCCTCACTCATTCCAGAAAATTGGCTCAGGGATTGTGATTCGCTTTCGATGACTGGCGATCAGCTCACAACGGTGTCGTTGCCGGATCCGCTTCGCTCCGCAGCGATGGACCTTTTGCTATCCGATGGGAATAGCACCGTGGTCGGAACGATTCAGTGGGGAAGGAAGTGACGTCGCCTGTACGACCGATCCAACTCAATCGTGACGGCTCAGCTGTCTCCCTCAAAAATATCCGTCCTCCACAGAATATCACAGGCCGCGCATTGGAACTGATACTCTTGATTCGCGCGCTCGTTCTGGGGTCGCGCCTTGATGTGTGCTCCGCACTGCGGACAACAGTAGTGGTCTTCCCGGCGGCCTATCAGGACGATTGCGGCGATGGCGTACGCGACAAAGGCCGCGATGCCCATCCAGCCGGATGTGGTCAGCTTTTTATCCGTCTCGCCACCGTAAGATTGAGAGGCAATCCAAATGAAAAACGGGATACACCCGGCGACTAAGAGCCTGTCTGAAAATGGGGAGGGGTTCTGCGGCTGGGGAATTCTGGGTTGGGCAAGGCGGTGAGCGGTGGGGCAGACCTCCTGGGGTCTGTTCCGCCCGAACCAACGCAGTCCAAGCCGGAAAGACCCGCCGCCCGGACGGTTTGGGAGGGAAGGGCCCGCTGTCGGCGTTGCTTGTCGGTCACAGACCGCTGCGGGTCTGCTTCCTCCGCGCGCCTTGCCAATCGAACCCTTCTCTCCCAAACAGAACCCATCCCCATTTTCAGACAGGCTCTAAGCGCAAGCCGCTGAGCATCTTTTTGTAACCAAACTCACTGTCCTTGCGCTCCATCATGGAAGGCCTTCACTGCGACCTCGGTCCTCTCGAGTCGCGTCTGGCCGGGAGCCATTGCGACGGATCGCCTCGAACCTCTCGCAGACCGCTGAATCGTGAGACTTCATCGGAGATAGCGACGCAGTTCGACCTTCCTGTTGCAGGCCCTGGATCACTGCTTCGCGAGGTCGAGGGTTGTAGCGTCATCATGAGCCTCGATGATCCAAAAACCCGACATGAATTCGGGCCCGTCGTTAAGCGGTCCGGGACCGACGACATTCGCACCGCTGCGGTTGTCGATGAGCTTCGAGTTGCGTGGGGCCTCGACCCCTCCGGCGGCATCAAGGATTCGACAGAACCAAGCGATAGAAGCGGGATGTCTCGGTGGCGGTGGGATCCGCGATTTGCGCGTCGCCTCCGTCGATCGTTCCAGAGGTGACCACCTGCCAATCGATCAGGTCCGACGAGGATTGAAGCACGACCGCACGGTCGGCTGGGCCTTGCAACCGCAGTCGGAATCCCTCGGAGGATGCACCCAAAGCGGTCAATTTCAGGTCGGGAACAACGACCTCGGATCGGGTTCCAAAGACCTCCAGGCGGTAGTCCGACACCTGCCCAGCGTTGCCGCCGACCGTATCCCGGATTCGGAGCTTCCAATCGCCACGAGCTGACTCACCCCATTGGAAAACCGAGGTAAATCGGTGTTCGATGTTTTGGTTGGTATCTCCGTGGGGGACGAACAGGTGGCTGATTGTGCCGGCGGGCGATATCAGGTCGATGGCGAGTTCCCCGCGCGACGGATGGGTGAGCGTCAGCTGAAGGGTGACCTGCTCGACCCTGAGGTCGTCTGTGACCAAGAGGCTGCCCTCAAAGATCCCCTCGTCGGGAATGGGCGGAAGATCCTTGGTTGTTTTCACGACCACGGCACTCTGGCGTGCGCCGAGATTCCGCCAACCTGAGGCCAGTTGCACCGCGGCGGCTGCATCCACCCGTCCAGCACCGAATTCGTGGTTGAACCGAATCTTGGCAGAATTGGTGAACCAGCCGGGGTTTTCAGGCTGAGTCATCGCCGCCGAACGGATGAGGACTTCCTGGACATCCCGCCAACCGAGCTTCGGGTTCGCTTGGAGCATCAACGCCACGACTCCGGAAACAAGCGGTGCAGCCGAGGATGTGCCGTTGAAGGTGCTCGTGTAGTCGATTTCAGCGATGTCGGATTCCACGTCGGCGCGATTGTACCCGCGTTCACCCAACAGATCGGTGGTGAACGAACCTGGCGACCGGGATTTGTCGTTGCCCGAGGGGGCTGAAATAATCAGGCAGGCTCCCGGCTCGCTGTAGTCGGCACGGTGTCCCAAATCGTTGAGCGCGCCCACGGCGATCGTCCCCGGATGATTGGCGTAGCCGTCATTGTTGGCATTGTCCTGCTCGTTGCCGCCGTTTCCGGCGGACCAGACAAAAATGGTCCCAAGACCGCCGCGGCCCTGGGAGAGCGCCGTGTCCAGAGCAGCCTTCATCAATGGGCCGAGGGCGCTGATGGTCTTGCCGTCATCGTCGGCACCCCAGGAATTGTTGCTGATGTGGACGAGGTCCAATCGATGGGCCATGGCTTTGGCTTCCTGATCATCCCCCGTGGTGCCGCCAATCAAACGGATGGGGACCAGGCGTGCGGCGTAAGCGGCACCTGCCACCCCAATGCCATTGTTACCACTGGCGGCAGCCACCCCGGCCACCGCGGTTCCATGGGAGTCGGCCGCTGGTTTGCCTTCCGCATCGACTCCGTTGGCTCCCTCGGGTTCTGGCTGCGAATCCTGGTCCCGGTAATCGTAGCCGGCTTGAGGAACGATCCGTTCCGTGAGGTCGGGGTGAGCGCTTTCCACCCCATCGTCCACGATGGAGATCACCACACCCTCGCCGTGGCGACCGGATTCCCAGACGGGAAACACATTCGCATCGGCACCCGCTGTGCCCTCCGATTGACCGGTGTTCTTGAGAGTCCACTGCCGCGGGAGGAGCGGGTCATTCGGTTGGACCTTGGGTGTGAGGTGTCGCCCAAGGATGACTTCTGCCCGAAGGACCTCGGGGTGCTGCCGGAGACGGGCGGCCAGAGCAAGGCCGGAGGATTCGCCGGCATGGAAGACCGCGAGACTCCCGTCGAAGGCCATGGGCTCAAACGAGACGGCTCGGACTTGCGTGGCCAGAGCGCCGATATCGGTACCGGGTGCGACCTTGGCGGACACGCGGCGGGTGATGATGCGGCGACGGCCGTTCGATCTCGGTTCGCTAGCGGGATAAATCACGGTTTCCAGTCGGGTTCCCGGGGCCCGCGATGACTTGGCGTTACCCAGCTCGTCGACACGCATCACCCGATCCAGCTTTGGCCCCGAGAGGTGCACCTCATCGGTCGCGATGACATAATCCCGTTCGACACCGCCGTCCGTGAGCCGGAGGGACTGCGCGAGCAGCAGGGGAGCGGAAATCGTTAGAGCGGCCAACTGCCGAGTCAATGAACTCATCACGGCCAGAGTAATACCGTCGATCCAAGGCCGTCTATCGACAATAGAGATTCCACGCAGCGCAACACGCGACGATCCAAACGATCCGCAGTCAGAATGATAATCGACAATGTTTGTTGTTCCGCGGTGTTGTGATGGACGTCTATTTAGATTTCAGCAGATTCGCCATTGATTCCGCAAACGCCTTGCCCATTTGAGCAAAGATTTTGGCGCTACCAAAATAGTGGTATCCGCCATTGGAAGCGCCTTTGAGGGCTTCCCGATCTTTGGGAGAAAGGACCTCCTCCAAGGCGAGGTCGAGCTTTTCCTGGTCCGCTTGGGTGATGCCCTCAATTTGTACATCCAGCGCGGCGTAATGTTCCGGGGAATCAAGGTCGTATTGATCATTCGCGTAAACTGCCAATACATTCTTCCCCTTCTTCAAATGTTTGATCATTTCCTTCTCGAGGACGATGGAACTGTATTGCGGCTTGTCCTGCCACCAGATGTAGGTGTGTATCTTTTGTCCGTTTAAATAAACCTGGAATCCCTGTCTTGCCAACACCGCGAGGCGATAAGAATGGCAATGGATGTCCTCGACTTCAAAGGTGGTACGCATCAGTAGAAACTCGCCCTCGCCCCAGGTTGAGGGAAAGCTCTTGAGAGTGATGCCGCTGTGTTTCCATGAGCCTTTCCCGATGGGAGCCTTCCCTTCGGCCCATTGGCTGTCATTGAATTCAGGGAGGTGCCAATTCTCTATTCCGACGGGCAGCGTCACGTCGCGGAATCGTCTGGCGTCATATTTCTTCAGTTTGTCCTTCTTCTCGGTGGCGTCGACTGAAGCGAAACGCCAGATCCGTTCTTCTGGCAGAGGCTTGCCGACAGGCTTCCAGTAGCCATCCCATTTCCGATCCCTGTTGATCGTGCCGTCGGTTTTCAATGTTTTCGCGACGCTAACGATATCGTTGTACTTGCCCTGCTTGGATTCCGCGACCTCGATGGCAGAATCCCAGAAGGGGGCCGTCTCAACCGCGACGACATTGCCCCTGAACTCAGGCCTGTCTGCCGGGGCAGCCATGGCTTTGCGGAAAACTTGATTGTCGCCCATCCCACCGACTCCCAGCACGCCGATGACAAACGGCATCTTCGGGGCTGACAGATCTTTTCGAACGTCGCGAATGAACTGGGCCAGCAGGTCCGAATAGAGGTCGTATTTCCCAGGTTTGTCGGGGCCAGGATAAGTGGTCCCATCAACCAAGTCGTTAAAACCCTGAAGCCAGACAAAACCAGCCAACTCGTAGCCATTCTTCGCGTCATAGGCCGGACAGACCCGTTTGGGATCTGCCAGAACCATTTTCACATGGTCAATCATCATTCGGTAAAATACGCCGGAAGCGGCATCCTTTTCTTCTCTCCATTTCTTGCGGTCCTCCAGCTTGGGAATCCCATGTGCGCCCTGAGGATGCCTGTCCCACTCCTCCTGAATCACCTTGGGCAGCGTATAGGGCCCGGCGCTGGGCGGGCGGAATTCGGTATTGAGCGACCGGCCGCCCCAGGCGGTTTTGATGATCAAAATGGGTTCATTGAGCTCTTTTTCAATATAGATTCCGAAGGTGAACTCAGGACCAATATTGCCACACATCTTGGTGGGTTGATCCCCACGAGCTCCAAAACCGGCGGTCAATTTTCCCAACCCTTCGCCATTGGCGCTACCATCGTAAGGTCCTGTCAAATAAGACATCCATACTTGATCACAGACGCGTGGGCTTCCATCCGGGTTGCGCATCTCCTTGAGAAGAGGTGCCGTGACTGGATCTTTGCCGATGTAGTCAAAGGTGCTGATTGCGGCATGTCCCTCCATGTTTGATTGTCCTGCGAGAATGAACACCTTCAAGGGCTTTGCCAAAGCGCACGGAGAGAGGGCAAACATCAATACTGCAGCCAGAAATATAGTTGGTTTCATGGTTATTTAGCGGTTGGGTGGTTTGTGTTAATATTGCTCA
>Ga0255095_1001014_pt1 | contig 12115 bp, 10 predicted proteins | sample Colum_Law_RepC_8_2_FD_188435 | JGI IMG/M metagenome (GOLD analysis project Ga0255095, IMG submission 188435) | Freshwater microbial communities from Columbia River, Oregon, United States - Colum_Law_RepC_8d | ecosystem: Environmental > Aquatic > Freshwater > River | place: USA: Oregon...
GGGCGGGCGAGTGTCGGGGTGCGGGTGGCCAGGAACTGTGCTGTGTCGGTGCTCATGACGAGAACGTGAGCCGAGGTCAATTTGGCGTCGAGCAACTTTCGCCCGGGTGCGGTTACCTCACGGCTACAACGCGAACTTCGGCGGCGGGAATGAGCATATGGGCAAGCGAACGCAATCTGCGGAAACCGCTCTCCCCCAGCTTCAATTTGACTGCCCAAGCTGACGCTGCGCGGTCGTAGCCGAACTGACCGATGCCTGCGGACTCCAGCTTGAAGCCACACTCGGTCATCAGGTTGCCGAGCGTCTGCGCATTCCACGAGAAGAGGTGATGGTTCGGCTCGGTGGAGTCGTGGTGGCGGTAGCGAGCCTCTTTCTCGAAGGGCACATGGAGCAGTAGCTTGCCGCCGGGCTTGAGCACGCGGTGGATTTCCGCGAGCGAGGCGGCAGGATTAAGCGCGTGCTCCAGCATGTGATGACAAATCACGATGTCGGCGCTGGCGGCGGCGAGCGCGGCGGAATCGCTGACGAACTCAATGTTGCGCTCACGCAACGGCGACTCCAGAAAGTCCGACACGTCGAAGCCGATGCGGCGGGCGCACTTCAGTTCCGCCAAGTTCCAGCCCGCGCCCACGCCGAACTCCACGACGGTGTCGGTCGCGCGGATGTGCGGGGTGAACTTTTCCGCCCGCAAACGTGCGATCCACGGAAGCGCTTCCGGCGGAATGCCACGCTTGCCTTCGTGATAGGAGCGTCCGGCTTCGCCTTGATAGTGGCGGGCGGCGGAGTTGTCCGGCGTGTCAGGCATCGAGTAAAGCGTAGCCAGACGTGGCCGGCGCTGTCGAACGCGGAGCGCGGTGCCCCGCGTGCTCGATGGCCCACGCCATTGCGCAGGTTGGACACCTTGCGCTCCGGCAGATTCGGGAGAGGCGGGCTGGAAGCCCGCCCTACTATCAGGTAAAACTCACGCGTGCCCACTGCCGCCGATTCCGGCCAGCCAGACGGCTCCGAGCTGGAGCTGTCCATCGTGATGCCGTGCTTGAACGAGGCGGAGACGCTGCCCAAGTGCGTCGAGAAGGCCCTGCGCTTCCTGCGGGAGAACAAGATTCCCGGCGAAGTGATCGTAGCGGACAACGGCAGCACGGACGGCTCACCGGAGCTTGCCGCCAAGCTCGGCGCGCGAGTGGCGGCGGTGTCTGAGCGCGGCTATGGCAATGCGCTGCGCGGCGGCATCGTCGCCGCGCGCGGGCGCTTCGTGGTGATTGGCGACGCGGATGACAGCTACGACTTCTCCGCGCTCGGCGCGTTCGTCGAGAAGCTGCGCGCGGGCGCGGACTTGGTGCAAGGCTGTCGGCTCCCGGCGGGCGGCGGAACGATTGAACCCGATGCGATGCCGGCATCGCACCGCTGGCTGGGCAACCCGCTCTTCTCGGCGCTCGCGCGGCGGATGTTCCGCGTGCCGGTTAACGACGTTTACTGCGGCCTGCGCGGGTTCCGGCGCGACTTGATTCCCAAGCTCGATTTGCGCTGCGAGGGGATGGAGTTCGCCACGGAGATGCTGATCAAAGCGAGCCTGCGCGGCGTGCGCATCGAGGAGGTGCCCATCACGCTGCATCGCGACGGACGCACCGCGCACGCGCCGCATTTGCGCACGTTTCGGGACGGCTGGCGCACGCTGCGGTTCTTCCTCATTTGCAGCCCCCGCTGGCTATTTGTGTATCCGGGACTGCTACTGCTGGCGCTGGGCGCGCTGGGTTTCGGCGTGGCGATGCCGGGGCTGACGTTCTTCGGGGCAACGTTCGACGCGCACACGCTGTTGTTCGCGAGCCTTGCGCTGATGGTGGGCTATCAAGCGGTGCTGTTCGGCTGGCTGGCGCGCACACTGGCGGCAAGGGAAGGATACTTGCGGGAGACGAAGTTGCTCGGCTGGCTGCGGGAAGCGGTTTCGCTCGAACGTGGCTTGATCTTTGGCAGCGTCGCGTTGCTCGCCGGAGTTGGCTTGCTGCTGGGGGCCGTGGCGCAGTGGCAGGCGGCGGGTTTCGGCCGGCTAGACTATGCGCACACGATGCGGTGGGTAATTCCCGGGGTGACGCTGACGGCGCTGGGCTTTCAAACGGTGCTCGCGAGCTTCTTCGTCGCGGTGCTGGGATGGTATCGGAAATGAGCACGCCGGCACCCAATGCTTGGGAAGCGGCTTACTTGCGCTTCGAGACGCCGGAGGAGGAGGTGCGGAAGTTTCTCCGCCGACTGTGCCGGCTGGGAGCCGAGCAGTGGCCAAAGGACGCGCAGGTGGTGGAGTTGTTCTGCGGACGTGGCAACGGCCTGAACGCACTGCAACAACTGGGCTTCATCAAACTTGAGGGTGTGGATCTCTCGCCCGCGCTGCTGGCGAACTACACCGGGCCAGCGAATTGTGTGGTGGCCGACTGTCGCCAACTGCCGTTTTCCGGTGTGTCGCGCGATATCGCCATCGTGCAGGGTGGGCTGCATCACCTGCCGGAACTGCCGGGCGATTTGGAGCGAGTAGTTGCGGAGGTTCGGCGCGTGCTGCGACCCGGCGGGCGGTTCATCGTGGTGGAGCCGTGGCAGACGCCGTTTCTGCGGTGCGTGCATTGGGTTGGGAGTTTCTCCACGGCGCGCCGCGCGTGGGCAAAGCTCGACGCGCTGGAGACGATGACGGAACTGGAGCGGCCGACTTACGAGCAATGGCTGCGGCAGCCGCAAATGGTGCTTCGTTGTTTGGAGGCGAACTTCGCTACGGAACGCAAGTTCATCGGCTGGGGTAAGTTGATGTGGCTGGGGAGGAGGGAAAGTGATTAGGGTCTGGTAATTAGTCGCTCCAGGTGCCGGGGTTCTCCGTGGCACTCTGGACTCAGCACCAATTACTAATCACCCTCCGCGCGGTTGCTCTGGCTCAGATGAACACCAAACTCCAACTCCGCTGGGTTTTCGCCGTGCAGGCTGTGCTGCTCGTCGTCGCGGCGGTGCGGAACGTTCACCAGCTTAATCCGGACGCCGTCGCCTACATGCGGATCGCGGGCTACTACGCGGGCGGCCAATGGGACTTGGCGGTGACGGGCTACTGGGGGCCGCTGTTGAGCTGGTTGATGGTGCCACTGCTGAAGGCGGGTATGGCTCCGCTGGTCGCAGCGCGGGTGGTGATGGCTTTGTCGGGCGTGGTGTTTCTATGCGGGGCGGTGGCGGTTTTTCGCTCGTTCCGATTGCCGCGCTTGGCGCTGGTGACGGGCGCGTGGATTGCGGCAGGCTGGTCGGTGTTTTGGTCGGTGCGGAACATTTCACCGGACTTGCTGATGGCGGGATTGGTCGGTTTGGCGGTGCGGGCAACAGTGGAAGGATTTCTGTTCGCTCGTCGGAGCAGGCTCATTGCGGCGGGAACATGGTGGGGCGTGGCATTCTTGGCGAAAGCGGTGGCGCTGCCGTTGGCGTTGCTGGTGACGGCCAGCTTCATAGGGTTCGCCGCGAGTGGCAGGCCGGAGTTGCGGCGAGGGTTGGCAGTTCGACTCGGCACGGTCTGGCTTTGCCTCACCCTGATGGCGGGCCCGTGGATCGGAGGGCTGTCCCTGCACTACGGAAAGTTCACGTTCTCGACGACGGGGCCAATCGCGCACGCGCTGGCAGGGCCGGGCGAGCGATCCCGTTACCACCCGGCCATGGTGACGCTGCATCAGCCAGACGCGGGGCGGGTTACGCAGTGGGAGGAGCCGTCGCGGATGGCGTATCGCTTTTGGTCGCCGTTCAGCAGCGCGGAGAATTTCCGGCATCAGCTGGAGGTCGTGTGGTGGAATGCCGGCACCATCGCGAGCTGGCTTCAGGGAGTGCGGTGGCTCACCGGAGCGGAGGATGTCCGGAGTGTCGCCGGGATGCTGCCGGGGTTTGATTTGCTTGGTTTGAGTTTGGTGGCGGTGGCGGGCGGCCTGGCGGTCGGATGCATCCAAGCTCGGCGGCTGAGGCGGGTGCGATGGTGCTGGGCGGTGGGGCCGGTGGTCTGTCTGGGTGGATTGTATCTGCCGTTCTGGGTTCAGGCGGAGGACCAGCGCTATTTCTACGCGGCGCTCCCGTTCGTGTGGGTTCTGGTCATTGGCGGGTGGCGGTGGACGTGTGCCCAAGGGTGGATTTGGACACGCACGATCCGGTTGCGCCTCTTCCGGCTGGCGGCGGTGGCGTTTCTCATTCCTGCGGGGCTGTGGTTATCCGCAGCCATTTGGGGCATTCCCAATCCTGCCAGTCGCACGGCACGGGAACTCTCGGCCGAGCTCGGTGCTTTGCGGGTGAACGGACCTTTCGCGGGCAGCGCGTCGTTGACGGGTGGCCGCACCGGGCTTTACACCGCCTTCCTGCTGGGCGAGCGGTGGCTGGGTGATGATGCCGCGGCTCCGCCCGCAGCGTTCGAGGCAGCCGGCGTCCGGGTCGTATTCCTCCGTTCCTCGCCGCAAGCCGAGGCCTTCGCAGCCGACTCCCGCTGGCGGAAATTAGACACGCGGGCAGGCCAGGGAAGCATCCTGGTTTATGCCCGAGTGTCGTCGCTTTCACCGTGACGGGGAGACGAGAATTTGGCTGGAAATTCGGGGGCCGGTCTAGTTTGCTGCTGCGCGCTGCCGGGCTAGGAATAAGGGGTTTTCCTCGTGGCGGGCACAGCTAGCGTGAAACTGGAATGAACTATTGGCTGGAAACGGATGCAGGGGAGCAGTTCCCGCTGCAAGGCACCTGCACGATTGGTCGCCTGCCGGAGAACACGCTGGCCATTAACGACGCCGAGGTTTCGCGCCGGCACGCCATCATTCATGCACAGGGCGATGGCGGTTACTACCTCGTGGACCTTGGCAGCCGAAACGGCACCATTCTCAACGGCCAGCGCATGCGCATGCCCGCGCAGCTCAAGGACAACGACCGCATCCAGATTTCCACCACCAGCCTGGTTTTTCGTGCCAGTGAGCCGGAGAACGCCGAGGGCGAGGAGGCGATGATGACCATTGCCGCCGCCCAGCAAACGGCGAAGTCGGGGATGTGCTGGCTGCTCGTGGCCGACATCTGCCATTTCACCAAGATGAGCCAGTCGATGCCGCAGGATGAACTGGCGCAAATGGTCGGCAAATGGGTGCTGGCGTGCAAGCAGGGCATCGAGAAGACGCAGGGACACATCAACAAGTATCTTGGCGATGGCTATCTCGCCTACTGGCCGATGGACATCACCAAGCCCGAGGCCATCGCAGCCACGATCAACTCCCTGCGCGCGTTGCAGGCCGCCACGCCGATGCAGTTCCGGATCGTCCTGCACTATGGGCAGGTGCGGCTGGACGGCTCCTTGCAGCAAGGCGAGGACAACCTGATTGGCCCGCAGGTGAACTTTGTTTTCCGCATGGAAAAGGTGTGCGGGGCCTTGCAGCAGTTCTGTCTTTTGAGCGAGGCTGCCGCAACCGAGCTGCAGCCTTTCTTCGAGATCACGCCCCAAGGCGAGCACGCGCTTGGCGGCTTTCAGGGCGCGCACAAGATGTTCTCCTGCTAGCCGGGGCCGAGCAGGCGCCGGTGCTCCGCGATGGCATATCGGTCGGTCATCCCGGCAAGATAATCGCACACCGCACGCGGCCAGCCTTCCTTCCGTGCCCATTGCCGGGTCAGCGGATCGCTTTCCCGGCGGTGCTTCAGCAGGTGATGAAACAAATCCTTCAGCATCTGGGTGGCCCGCACGTGCGGCTCGTGGACGGCGTCGCTGTAGTAAAGGTTTTGATAGAGATACTTGCGGAGCTCCAAATTCAGCTTCCGCCGGGTGTCGCTGTAGCGGATGAGTGGTCTGGGGTGAAGGCGGACGGCGTCGGCCGAGTTCACGCCGCTGGCGGCGATCAGTTTTTCGCTCGTGGTCACAACATCCCGCACATGGTCATCAATCAGGCAGCGGATAATGAAGTAACGGCGGCATTCGTCGGGCAGCTCGCCGTGCTCGCGTTTGGTCCGCCGCGCGGCCTCAGCCCAGAGCTTCACATCGCGGCGGAGCTGGGCTTCCGAGAGCAAACCGGCATCCAGACCATCGTCAATGTCGTGACTGTAGTAGGCGATTTCGTCAGCGAGGTTCGCGACCTGCGCTTCGAGGGAGGAAGACTTTGCATCGAAGCCGGGGCGCTTGCTCGGATGATCGTAGGCGGAGTAGTGCTTCACGAGGCCCTCGCGCACCTCCCACGTCAGGTTCAGCCCGGGGAAGCCGGGATACTTCTGCTCCAGTTGCTCGACGACGCGCAGGCTCTGGCGGTTGTGCTCGAAGCCGCCGTGCGTGCGCATCAGTCGGTCAAGCGTCTCCTCGCCCGCATGGCCGAAGGGCGAATGGCCGAGGTCGTGCGCAAGCGCGATGGCTTCGGTCAAATCCTCGTTGAGCCGCAGTGCGCGTGCGATGTTCCGGGCGATGCCAGCCACCTCCATTGTGTGCGTGAGCCGAGTGCGGAGGTGGTCGCCGGTGCCGCTGAGGAAGACCTGCGTCTTGTATTCCAGTCGGCGGAACGCACGCGAGTGGATGATGCGGTCGCGGTCGCGCTGGTAGTGCGTGCGCCATTCGGGTTGCGCTTCCGGGTGCTTGCGCCCGCGCGTCTCGGCGGAGAACTGGGCGAACGGCGCGAGGAACTGCCGCTCGCGGGCTTCGAGTTCTTGGCGCGTGCAGGGCATGAAATCAGGCGAAGCGCACGGCGTTGAGCTGATGTTCGGGAGGAATCAGTGCCTTGCGCCGCTCCATTGGAGTGACTCGTTCCACAATGCGAAACCAAACCTCATCCGGGTCGCACACCGGGTCGAGGCACAACAGCTCCATCACTCCCACCAACTCGAAGACAATACGGTCGCCTCGTGTGCTCTTGTAGGTTAGCCGTGCCGCCCTCCCGCGCCGCTTTGCTTCGGATAAGGCCGCTCGGGCGTGTGCTGCTTTGAAAGTGATAATGCGTTCTTCACAGATCCGCCGCTTGGGAGCGTCCTCCGCAACAAAACGGAACTGGAACAGCAGCCGAGCGGAGAACCTCAACGAATTGCCTGCGAGTTTCTGTTTGGTTGGTGCCTTCACAAAGCCCCCGCCCGTTCCCCTCAGTTCGCCAGCAACTCTTGCACCGCAATCCCGCGCAGCTCGAACAGCCGCCGAATCGTGTCCTCGATCAAGTTGTTTGGGCAGCTCGCGCCGGCGGTGATGCCCACGGTGATGGTGCCGGCGGGCAGCCAGTTGGGCGTCGTCTCCTCGACGTGCGTGTGTTGGTTCCAGTGCCGGATGAGCGCGGCGGACTCCATCTTCGCGGCGTTCTTGATGAAGTAGGTCGGCAGCACCTTCTCGCCCATCTCGGCGAGGTGCGAGGTGTTCGACGAGTTGTAGCCACCCACCACCAGCAGCAGGTCGAGCTTCGTCTGCAACAGCTTCTCCAGTGCGTCCTGCCGGTCCTGCGTCGCGCCACAGATGGTGTCGAAGAAGCGGAAGTGCTCATCAAGCTTCTGAGTGCCGTATTTCTTTTCCATCGCGGCCTTGAAGCGGCGCTGCACCTCCTCGGTCTCGCCGCGCAACATCGTGGTCTGGTTCGCCACGCCCACCGCCACCAGATGCAGGTCGGGGTCGAAGCCAGGTGAATGCGCGCCCTTGAATTTCTCCAGAAACTCCGCCTTGTCTCCGCTGCGCTGGATGTAGTCGCAAACGTAATCTGTCTCCGCGAGGTTGAACACGACGAGATAGTGGCCTGCACCGTAGGCCGTGGCCTGCGAGGTCGTGGCCTTGGTTTCCTCGTGCTTGGCCTTGCCGTGAATGATGCTGGTGACGCTCTCCTTTGAGTATTGGCGGACGCGCTTCCACACGCTCATCACGTCGCCGCAGGTGGTGTCCACGAGCAGGCAGCCCTTCTCCTCCAGCTTGCGCCGCGTGGCGACCTCGGTGCCGAAGGCCGGGATGATGACCACGTCCTCGCGCTGAAGCACGGCGAGTTCCACATCGGTCGGCTTGTTCGCGAGCATCCGGATGCCGAGGTTGCGAATCTGGTCGTTGACCTCCGGGTTGTGGATGATTTCGCCCAGCAGGTAGATGGGCTTCTCGGGCGGGAACGAGCGGCGGGCCGCGTAGGCGAGGTCAATCGCGCGTTCAACGCCATAGCAAAAGCCGAACTCCTTCGCGAGCTTGATGGTCAGGCCGGGGGCGGCGAGTTGGTTGCCGCTTGCGCGGATGCGCTCGACCAGCGTGCTCCGATAGTGCGACTCCACCTGGGCCTGCACCGCCGACATGATGTCGGGGCGGCGGAGGTTGATCTTCTGCGGCGGAGCGGCGGGCGCAATCGTTGACATGACGAGGCTAGTTTAGCGCAGGGCAGCGGAGCGTCGAGCCTTGGTTTCGGTGAGCGTCGGGCAGCAAAGTGTTCAGGAAACCTCTTTCTCCGTGCGGAACAGCTTTGCTACCGTCCTGCCCGCATCGAATGAGCAACCAAGACGCATCTGCCACGCCCACGCCCGCCCCGAGCGACTTCATCCGCGACATCGTCGCCAAGCACGTTGCGGAAGGGCGCTACCCGCGCATCCACACGCGCTTCCCTCCCGAGCCGAACGGTTATCTGCACATCGGCCACGCCAAGAGCATCTGCCTGAACTTCGGCATCGCTCGTGAGTTCGGCGGCGTGTGCAACCTGCGCATGGACGACACCAACCCGGCGAAGGAGGAGATCGAGTATGTCGAGAGCATCCAAGCCGACGTGAACTGGCTCATCGCTGGCTGGGCGGACGACAAGCTCGGTCTCAAGCCCAAAGGCGCAACGCCCGCCACACAGACCGTCAACGGCAAGCCGGACTTCCACCTCAGCCCCTCAACTCTCAACTCTCAACTCTCAACCTCGGTCGAACCCTTCTACGCTTCCGACTACTTCGACCAAATCCACGCCTACGCCGTCCTGCTCATCGAGAAGGGCAAGGCCTTCGTCTGCGACCTCTCGCCCGAGGACACCGACGAATACCGCCGCACCGCAAAGCCCTCGCCGTTCCGCGACCGCTCCGTCGCCGAGAACCTCGACCTCTTCGCCCGCATGAAGGCCGGCGAGTTCCCCGACGGCACGCGCGTTCTCCGCGCGAAGATTGACGTGGCTGCGCCGAACATCTGGCTGCGCGACCCGCTGCTCTACCGAATCCGCCACGCCGAGCACCACCACACCGGTGGCAAGTGGTGCATCTACCCGATGTATGACTTCGCGCACTGCCTGAGCGACTACCTCGAAGGCATCACGCACAGCATCTGCACGCTCGAGTTCGAGGTCCACCGCCCGCTTTACGATTGGATTTTGGAGTCCCTGGACCTCCCGCGCGCGCTGCCGCACCAATACGAGTTCGCCAAGCTCATCCCGAGCTACATGATTGTCTCCAAGCGCAAGCTCATCGCGCTCGTGAACGACAAGGTCGTCACCGGCTGGGACGACCCGCGCCTGCCCACCATCAGCGGCATCCGGCGACGCGGCGTCACGCCCGAGGCCCTGCGCGCCTTCGCCATCGGCGTGGGCGTGACCAAGTTCGTCAGCGTCACCGACATCGCCGTCTATGAGCACGCCATCCGCGAGGACTTGAACAAGCGCGCCCTCCGTCGGCTCGCCGTGCTGCGCCCCATCAAAGTCGTCCTCACCAACTACCCCGCCGGCCAAGTCGAAGAACTCGACGCCGTCAACAACCCCGAGGACGAGACCGCCGGCAAACGCAAACTCCCCTTCAGCCGCGAACTGTTCATCGAGCGCGACGACTTCGCCGAAGTGCCACCGCCCAAGTATTTCCGGCTCAAACCCGGCGGCGAAGTGCGCCTCAAATACGCCTACATCATTAAGTGCGACGAAGTGGTGAAGGACGCCGCCGGCAACCTCGTCGAGCTGCGTTGCACCGCTGACCTCGACAGCAAGACCGGCGGTGCGACCTCCGCGCGCAAGGTCAAGGGCACCATCCACTGGGTAAGCGCCGCACACGCCGTGGACGCCGAGGTGCGCCTCTACGACCGCCTCTTCACCGAGGCCGAGCCGGAGGCCGATGGCCGCGACTTCAAGACCGTGCTCAACCCCAAGAGCCTCGAAGTCATCACCGCCAAGCTGGAGCCATCGTTGAAAGCCGCCGACCCCGCCGCGCGCTATCAATTTGAGCGCCTCGGCTACTTCTGTTTGGACAAAGACGGCACGCTGGAGAAACCGGTCTTCAACCGCACCATCACGTTGAAGGACACTTGGGCGAAGGAAGCGCAGAAGGGGTGAACCTCGCCTTTGCCCTGCGGCTCCCCGGCCGGTGGGACCAGTGCTTCCTGTCGCCCTCGGACCCCCACTACGTGGCTCCAACACCGATAACAAGTGCGTGCAGAACCAATCGTTGAACTGCTAGTGTGGCCTCGACATGAGAATTAACCGGCTGGAGATCACCAACTTCAAGCGGTTCGCCCAGGCGTCGCTCACGCTACACCCGCAATTCACCTTGCTGGCCGGGGCGAATGGAGTGGGCAAGACTTCTTGGTTGGATGCGCTCTCCATCGCGATGGGAGTGTGGCTGGAATCTCCGCCTGACACTTCGCTACAAAACTGTAAGCGTAAGCTGCTCAACTCGGAGATCCGCCTCCATCCCAGCCTAGAAGGAGATCGCACCCTGTTTCGAGAAATCCCTCCTGCGATCGTGAAGGCGACGGGCTCCATTGCCGGACAATCAGACGTCACCTGGGCTCGCCGGAGCGGTGCCCGTAGCGACGTGGCCTTCGGCCTTTTAAGACCAGCCCAGAAACTGGTGGACGCGCTTTATGCGCAAGACCGCCGTGGTGAGAAGGTGATTTGCCCCGTCATCGCCTACTATGGCGCGGGCCGGGCTTGGCTGCCCTCCAACCGGCGCGTTGAGCGGCCGGGGAAACCGAGCGGGCCCGCCCTCCGCTGGGCTGCCTTCTACGACTGGTGCAACGAACGCATCCGTTGCGACGATCTCAAACGCTGGTTCCAACGCGAGACCACCGAGATGGGCAACCGTCAAGGCCGCCGCCGCCCCGGCTTCGATGCCGTCGTCCGCGCCGTCCTCTCTTGCGTGCCCGACTCAGATCGCGTCTGGTTCGACAGTGATCGCGACGACATTGTGCTCTCGATTGCCGGCCACGCGCAGCCCTTCGGGAACCTCAGTGCTGGCCAGCGCACGATGCTGGGGCTGGTCGCCGACCTCGCCATCAAGTGCGTCACCCAAAACGCTTGGCTCCTGCCCGAGGATCAACTGGACGGCGACCCGGACACCGTTCCGCGCGTGCTTCGCGAAACGCCCGGCGTCGTGCTGATTGATGAACTCGACGTTCATCTGCATCCTATCTGGCAACGCCGCGTCGCCAGCGACCTCAAGCGCAATTTCCCCAGCCTCCAATTCGTGGCCACCTCCCATTCGCCGCAGATTATAGGCGAGTTGCAACCCGAGGAGATTCGGCTGATGACGATGGAAGACGCGCAGCCGCAGTCGCCCGGCCAGTCATTCGGTTTGGATTCCAATGAGGTGCTCCAAAGCCTCATGGGAGCGGACGCTTTGGACCCGGGCATCGAGCGCGAATATGCCACTCTGTTTGACCTGCTCACCCAGCGCCCGCTGGACGCTGCCGAAGCCAAACTCCACGCGCTACAGGCACGGCTGGGCAAGACCGCCCCGCTGCAACGGGCCACGGCCACTCTGGACCGTATCCGCCTGCTCGGCCGATGAGGTATCTGCCCAAAGCGCCCCCGCCACCGCCGGTGCTGGCCGAGTATCTGCGAGCGCAGACAGACCTCGGCTACAATCTCGATTACGCGAGCTTCAGCCGCGCACGGGAATATCGTCAGGCACTGATTGAGGAACAACATGGCCTCTGCGGCTACACCGGCGTTGCGATTGACGCGCGGTTGGTCAACCGGCGACAGGCCTTGGCCGAGCAAAGCCCACCTGCGACTGTGAAACTTCAAGCCCATACCGAACACCTTAAGCCGCAAAGCGAGTGCCGCAGGGAGCTGCTCGCACGCGGGCAGCAGCCGGGCCAAGACTTGGGCGAGGACATGGACCACTGCAACATGATTGCGGCCTTGGAAGTCTCCGGGGCGGCGACCGAACAGTTCGGGGCGGCCGCGCGTGGAAATACGCCGCTCCCTGTGTGGCC
>Ga0255095_1001022_pt1 | contig 12011 bp, 8 predicted proteins | sample Colum_Law_RepC_8_2_FD_188435 | JGI IMG/M metagenome (GOLD analysis project Ga0255095, IMG submission 188435) | Freshwater microbial communities from Columbia River, Oregon, United States - Colum_Law_RepC_8d | ecosystem: Environmental > Aquatic > Freshwater > River | place: USA: Oregon | collected...
GTTTTGGCGGTCAGCGAAGCCATCGTGAAGGTTCAGCGAGATTACGGTAATCGCGAAGATCGCAAGCGAGCTCGCCTTAAGTACCTGATTTCAGACTGGGGGACTCCCAAGTTCAAAGCCATGGTTGAACAGTACTATGGCAAGGGTTTGCCTGATCCGCATCCTGCTGACGTGACCGGCGTTGATGATCACATCGGGTGGCACGAGCAAGGCGATGGCAAGCTGTTTCTCGGCATCAACATCGAGAACGGCCGTATCAAGGACGACGGGAAGCTGCAGATCAAGTCCGGGCTCCGCGCGATTCTGCGTCGTTTCGGAATGAATACTCGCCTGACCGCTCTGCAGAGCGTCATTCTTTGCGATATTGATCCGAAGGATAAGGCTGAGATCAATCGGATCATGGCAGAGCATGGGATTAAGGGGGCGGATGAACTGTCGTTGCTTCGACGCTACGCTATTGCTTGCCCTGCGTTTCCAACCTGCGGACTGTCGATTACGGAATCCGAGCGAGCCTTGCCGGGGATCATTGACGGGCTGGACGTGGCGATTGCGAAGCTGGGCCTGCAGTCATCGAAGATCGCCGTGCATATGACGGGATGCCCTAATGGGTGTGCTCGGCCTTATACGCCGGACATCGGCCTCGTGGGAAAATCAGTCGGAAAGTACACGATGTTTCTCGGCGGGAACCCCGAGGGGACTCGGCTGTGCTTTATTTACAAGGACTCCGTGCCGGCTGAAGAGATCGTCACAGTACTGACACCTCTTCTGGCAGCCTACAAATCTGGCCGTCAGGGGACAGAATCGTTTGGCGATTTCTGTGCTCGCAAGGGCCAGGCGGAGCTGGAAACATTCGCGGCCTGATCTATTCTCCGCGGGAATTAGAATAGAAGATCAGTCGTCGCGGTGTTTCCTGGACGAGTGACACCTTAATGGCTGTTCGCTGGAAAGGTTCCGAATAGCCAGGCTCTGCCGGTCGAAAGATCGGGATTTCGTCGCAAGATCAGGGATCTTTGCCCGGTGCTTGTCACGATCCTGGCATCCCTGTACGCTGCTTGACCGTCAAGCGACTCTCGGTGCAGGCGTGTTGTTTCGGGCAGGAATGCTCGTGATTTGGTAGCCGTTGAGAGTCAGAGTATTGCTTTTGGCCGCTTGCGTTGGGGTGTTCCATTGTCGGACCTGGATCGAATTGTCATCACCGGAGTCGGGCTGACCGCACCGAATGGGAACAGTCTGCCCGAATATCGCCAGAATTTGCTGGTCGCCAAGTCCGGTGTGGTCAATTACGAAACCCGTTACATGGGGCCAGTTCTGGCTGGCGTTTGTAACTTCGACGAACTGCGATACCAGAAGAAAAAAGATCTCCGCCGAGGAACTCGGGCCGGATCGATTGCTGTGTATTGTGCCAATGAAGCCGTAAAAGACTCGGGCATTGACTGGCCCAATGTGGCTCGCGAAAACGTGGGCGTGTACATTGGAATTACAGAGCACGGGAACGTCGAAACAGAGAATGAGATCTACGAGATCTCCAAATTTGAGTATGACACCAAGGTCTGGTCTCATCATCATAATCCACGAACAGTTGCCAATAATGCAGCTGGCGAAGTCACTCTGAATATGGGCATTACGGGCCCGCACTTGACGCTCGGAGCGGCCTGTGCGGCTGGAAATGCGGGCTTCATTCAGGCCGTGCAGATGCTGCGGCTGAAAGAAGTTGACCTTGCGATTGCAGGTGGTGTTTCGGAGAGCATTCACACTTTCGGAATTTTTGCCAGCTTCGCAGCTCAGGGTGCTCTGGCAACTCATGAAGACCCAACGAAGGCCTGTCGACCATTCGACAAGAATCGCAACGGGATTGTGGTCGCGGAAGGTGGCGGCATCTGCACACTGGAACGCTTGCCGGATGCATTGAAACGCGGTGCGAAGATCTATGCTGAGGTCATTGGCTACGCGATGAATTCGGACGCCAAGGACTTCGTGCTTCCGGATTCGAATCGTCAGGCCGAATGCATTTATTTGGCGATGAAGCGAGCAGGCATCAGTCCGGAAGATGTGGACATCGTCAGTAGTCATGCGACCGCAACGGAACAGGGCGATATTGAAGAAGCCGCTGCGCTGCGGCGAGTCTTCGGGAACAGCCCCAAAACGTTCATCAATAACACAAAAAGTTTCATCGGCCATGCCATGGGAGCAGCCGGTGCTTTGGAGTTGCTGGGCAACGTTCCGTCGTTTGACGATGGGATTGTCCACGCTACAATCAACCTCGACGACCTCGACCCACGATGTGCGCTGCCGAATCTTGTGATCAATCAGCCTCGGGAAATTGGTCCAGTGAAGTGCATTCTGAATAACTCTTTCGGGATGCTGGGGATAAACTCCGTCGTCATCATTCGCAAGTTTCAGGGATAGTTTGAGAGGGTGGTTTAATGACGTCTGATCAGATCCGGCAGGTGATTCTGGACATTCTGGGGCGAATTGCTCCGGACGAGGATCTCACCGATCTTGATGACGCGCGTCCGTTCCGTGAACAGATGGAATTGGACAGCATGGATTTCCTCGACATCGTCATGGAACTGCGGAAGATGTATCGAATTCAGATTCCGGAAGAGGACTATCCGAACCTGAACACAATGGGCGGTACGGTGGAGTATCTTCTGCCTCGGCTGAAGGATGTTCCAGTCGGCGCCTGATGCGTCCGGCGGATACGACATATTGAAGACACAACCAAACGAAGCCCGCTCTTTTCAAAGAGCCGGGCTTCAATTGGTTCAAAGGGGTAAATGGCTGTGCGTTATGACACCGTGATTATCGGTGCCGGGATGTCCGGTTTATCCGCAGGAGTGCGTCTGGCGTACTACGAAAAGAACGTCTGCATTCTGGAGCGACACACCACGATTGGCGGGCTGAATTCTTTTTATCGCCTTCGTAAACGAAACTACGACGTCGGTCTCCACGCGGTAACCAACTACGCAGAGCCGGGTACCAAGCAGGGACCTCTCAGCAAGCTTCTGCGACAACTGAGAATGAAATGGGAAGACTTTGATCTGCGACCTCAGTTGCAGTCTTCGATTGTCTTCCCCGGTGCAACTCTTCATTTCACAAATCAGTTCAACTATTTTGTGGAACAGATAGCATCCGCGTTTCCTCAGCAGATCGACGGGTTCCGTCGCCTGGTGACTCGCATTGCCGAACACGACGCGCTGGATCTGGAACGCCAAAGCGTGTCAGCTCGTCAGGTTGTTTCGGAATATATTCGCGACCCGTTGTTGGTCGACATGTTGTTCTGCCCGTTGATGTTTTACGGCAGCGCGACGCCGCGAGATATGGATTTCAGCCAGTTCGTGATTATGTTCAAGAGCATTTTCCACGAAGGATTCGGTCGGCCGTTCGACGGGATTCGACTCATCCTGAAGCGGCTGGTGAAGCACTTCAAATCGCTGGGCGGGCATCTGAAACTTCGTGCGGGGGTTCAGGAGATTCGCCAGAGCAACGGGCGAGCGACCTCTGTGCTTTTGGATGATGGTACCGAAATCGAAGCCGACAACATTTTGTCTTCTGCCGGTGCGGCAGAGACGATGCGGATGATTGATCCCAACGGCCCGCCCGTAAAGGCTGAGCCCGGCGATATTTCCTTTGTGGAATCGATCAGCGTTCTGGATTGTGAGCCTGCTCAGTTGGGGCATCGTGACACGATCGTGTTTTATAGTGACTCCAAAGACTTTCACTATGAACGTCCGGATGTGCCGGTCGATCTGCGCAGCGGAATTATCTGTTCACCGAATAACTTCGATTATTCGCAGCCTCTGGAAGACGGCCGTATTCGTATCACCGCGCTGGCGGATCCGCACTATTGGATGAATCTTCCCGAAGACCAATACGTCGCCGCAAAACAGCACTGGAACGATGAAATCATCAAGTGTGCGACTCAGCACATTCCTGATTTTCGATCTCACGTGATTGATACGGATGTGTTTACGCCACGAACTATTCGCCGCTTTACCGGTCACCTTAACGGCTGTGTGTACGGCGCGCCTGAGAAGTTCGTGAATGGCCAGACACCGCTGGATAACTTGTTTCTATGCGGAACCGATCAGGGCTTCCTGGGAATCGTCGGGGCAATGCTCAGCGGAATCACGATCGCCAATCGTTATCTGCTGAAGTAGGTTGAAGCTCGTTCAGGGCAGTCACTTCGCGTCTAGGTCGTTCTGCGAGGAATGAAGTACTGGAAATGAGTCGTTGTTGAGACCACTAATTAACGCTAATTGACGCTGATTTTTTCCGGTCCGCCTGCTCGCCGCCCGGAAGAACTCCTCGAACAGTAACAGCATTTGACTACGCTTTGGTTTATCGCGTTGGTTCTCTGAACTTTGCATTTATCAGCGTCTATTAGTGTTAATCAGTGGTTCAAAATTTTCTCTTCGCGTTGTTCGTGTTTCTCTCTGGGCTTCAGTCCGGTCACGGAAAACCTCACCGTTGCAATTCTTCCGTTTTGAGCGGCTTAATTCATTTCGCTGAGAGGCGTTTATGTGGCCTTTATCAGCGGACGCAGCGTCGCGGCCGCAGACTCCGGAGCGACAGTCACGATCTCGACGTTGCTCAGATATTCCCAGCCGGCATGTCTTCCGATGCGAGGCAGAAGTTCGAGCATCCATCGATATATCGGCGGCTGATCAAGTTGAGGATGCGGCAAGATCAGGTTGAACGAGAACGTTCCTTCGAGCACGACTTCCAGAGCATTAATTGTCTGCTTTAACAGTCCGGCCAGTTCGCTCAGACAGTGATCTGACGCTTCACTGAAAAATGCTGGAGCTGAGAGTAACGGAATGAACCGGACCTGCCAGGGAGCTCGCGAAGCAAACGGGCACATCACGATGAAGTCCGCAGTCTTCATGATTACTCGTTGGCCCGCTGATAGCTCCGCCTCAGTCAGATCCATGAGCAGCTCACGTCCCGTGTTTTGGTGATAACCGACCGCGATTTGATGCCGCTGCTGATCGAGAGGAGTCAGGGTCTGAGTGGCAATGATCTGCGAATGACAATGCGCCAATGAAGCCCCCGCGCTAAACCCTTCGTTGCGAAACACGGCCAGACTTTGATACTCGCCGGATTCACTCAGATACTGAACTCGCTGACGCCAGGCGAGCAGCACCTGCGTGATTTCAACAAGCGAAAGATCCGCTAGACGTGAACGCGAATCGGGGCATTCGATGACAACTTCATGAGCACCTCGAGCTGCAGCCGTGGGAAAGAACTCAGACGCCGCGGGCGGTTTGTCCACATCGGACACTGACGCAGTGATGGGCACAATAGCCGGGTAACGATTCGGGACAACTCTGAGGTTCCAGCCTGGTGTGTTCGGAGCAGTGCCGGGCTTTCGAACAGCAAAGCTTTCATTTGGAGTTTCTGCTTCAGCACCTTCCGCAAACGGGTCATCCGTCCTGGAAATATGCGGTTCCGGATGCCTGGCCGAAGGCCGCGCCGAACGTGCGGGAGCAATCAGAGAAACCAGCCCTGTCAAAACATCCGTGCGATACTCAGGGGCGGCAGGTGAGTTCATGCGTCGAAGGAATCCCTTTGATTTGACCGAACAAGTGCTTTGGCTACGTTTCGATGTTGTGACGGAAGTCGATGGCGAACAATATTAGAGCCGCACTCTGTCGAAGGATGTTCTCCGTTCGTTTAACGGCAAGCCACAGGCGACTGCTGCCAGTGACACCGTCGCCTGTGGCTTGCCGTTAAACGATTTTATGGACCATCTTCTATAACGGGCTCAATCGTTTCGCCATTATCGATCTCCAGGCGACACTTGGGCAGACTTGCGATAAACAATCGACCGTAGGGTTTCGTCAGCACTCGTGGATCCAACACGACGACTCGCCCGGTATCATTTCTGTGCCGAATCAGCCGCCCGAAGCCCTGCTTGAGTTTAATGATCGCCTCGGGCGTCTGATAATCACGAAACGGATTACCTCCTCGCGCTTTGATGGCTTCCAGGCGAGCTTCCAGGAGCGGATGATCAGGCACACTGAAAGGCAGCCGTGGAATAATCACGTTCTGAAGCGCGTCACCGGGAACATTCACGCCCTGCCAGAAGCTGTCGGTCCCAAACAAGACGGCTCGCTCATCGGCACGAAACCGTTCCAGCATTGCCGTACGGGGCAATCCCTTTCCCTGGCAGTATAGCGACAGATCGTTCTGGGCCAGCCAGCCGGTCAGACGTTCCGCACAGCTCTGCATCATCGAATAGCTGGTAAACAGGACAAACGCGCGACCTTCGGTCTCCAGCAGATGTCGTTTAATACGATCACAACACTGCTGTTCGAATCGCTTCGGATCCGCAGCAGGGTCTGCCATATTGGTCGACAGAATGAGGCGTGCCTGCTGCTCGTAATTGAACGGACTTCCCTGGCGAGTTTCCTTGCCTTCGGTCAGCCCAACTCGAGAACGGAAGAATCCAAAGTCTTTTGTGCCGGTTGCCAGCGTTGCACTGGCCATCACCACGGACGGGACGTTGTTGTACAAGTACTCGCGCAGAATAGGCCCGACCTCGATAGGAGCACTCATCAGCGTCAGGCGATTTTTGTTGACGCCGCTTTTCTCCACCCAGAACACGGAATTGCCAACACTCTGACGCGTCCACGACAGAAGATTATCCGCCAGAATTTTGCAACGATCGGAAGCCGACTGCAGCTCGACCTGATTCGCTTCTGAATTCGCGGCAGCGGCTTTCTCCGCGATCATAATTGCCAACGCGGTCAGTTCAGCGGAGAGACGATTATCGATCTCCATGGGTCCCGGAAGTCGCCCGTTGGGTTTACAGAATCGAGCAGCCCAGTCACCGACATCTTCAAAGAATCGCATCGATTCGGAACGTAGTTTCTGAACCTGCTGCTGAGCATCGACCAGACTGTGTGTCACCAGGAGCCCGCGCTGTGACTGGTCGTTGTAGAGCCGATTCAGTAAATAATCGACCTGACCTTCTGACACAGACAGCCCCAGATGATCGGCGGCCACAGCCTCAACGGTGTGGGCTTCATCAAAGATGACTGTGTCATATTCCGGCAGAATACTGGCATCGTCGCGCCGCAACGAAAGGTCCGAAAAGAACAACGCATGATTGACAATCAGCAGGTCCGCATTCCAGACTCGCCGCCGCGCCGCGTAGTAGAAACAGTCCGCGTGGTTGGGACATTTCTTGCGAAGACAATCGCCATGATCGCTGAGAACTTCATCCCAGACATCCGGACGCGGCTGAAAAGGCAGATCCGACCGACTGCCATCTTTGGTGGTATGCGCCCATTGTCGAATGCGTGCGAGATCTCGCTGACCTTCCGGCTCAAACATCGACTTCTGAGACGACCGTTGCACCGCCTTATCGAGGCGACGCAGGCTGATGTAGTTGCCTCGCCCTTTGACCAGAACCGCAGAGAACTCCACAGGTAACACGGCCTGCAGAAATGGAATGTCATGATTGATCAACTGCTCCTGCAGACTGATCGTGTGCGTCGAAACGATGATTCGCTTCTTCTTTTTTCCCTCAGTGGCGTCTCCCTGATTTCCCTGCGCCGAAAGAATGGCGGGAATCAGATAGGCGAAGCTTTTGCCGACGCCGGTGCCAGCTTCTGCGATCAGATGCTTCTTATTGGCCAGCGCGTTTTCGACGGCTTCGGCCATGGCCAGTTGCTCCGGCCGCGGTTCGTAGCCGGGCAATCTGCGAGCAATAACACCTCCGGGACCGAGCACGTCGGCAACAGAATGGACGTGCTCGTTCATGAAGTCTCCCGCGGCGGCCAACACAAAAACTGATCATCAGACTGTTTTGCACGCAGCGGCGAAAACCGTCCGGAGATCCCACCAATTCCGTGCACGGTGGTAGTGTATCAGCCTAACGCACGAATCTCATGTCGCGCCCGTCGTTATCGCGAAGATGGCACTGGCACGACGATCGCCAGTAACTGGGCCAGGATGGCGAGTCGCTCCAGATCAGACACATCGAACTCCGGGCCTGGGTCTCCAGAGATCATTTGCAGTACGGCATAGCAGTTTCCCTGCACAGTCTGAATTGGGACAGACATCAGAGAAACGCGTCCCATCGCCGACAAACGTGGTTTTTCCCCTGGTTCATTGCGCCACTGATCGGCCAGCAGAAAACACTTATTCATCTTGGCCGTCTGCATAATCACATCATCGCAAACCATCGCCACTGAGGATGCAGCCCGACAATGAGCCAAACTGACCGAAAACGCCTGAAAGCCGGGTACCGTTTCCTTGGCGAGGACGATTTGAGAAGCCTGCGGAAAGAATTGATACAGAGCTACGATAGCGGCTTCCACTTGATCCGGTTCGCCACGGTCACGAATAATTCTGCTCAGCCGCAGCATTTGCGAAAGCTTTCGCACCGAATCTGTCGTCGCAAGGCTGGCAATCGACTGATCCCGAAGCGAAATTTCTCCTCGAACTTTGTCTTCAGCAATGCATACTGCTGATTCAAAACGAATCGCACGGCCTGGACGAGCCGTCTTATGACTGATCGAATCATCCGGATCACCCGGGCGAGCTGCAGGACGCGGCGACCTGTCCGAGTCACCATCGATCTCGGGAGGTGCGGCATCAAAGTAGGTGAGGTTCTCCCATCCTATTCGGATCTGGTCACCCGGCATCAGTTGTCGAGTTCCCTGGAGTTTGTCCCCATTAATGATGGTGCCCTTGGAACTTTCATTTCTTAGCGTGCAAGACCCTGAACAACATTCGATCACAGCATGAATCTTACTGACCACAGGAGACCGCAGGTTGACATCACACAGCCGTGAACGGCCGATCGTTGTCGTTCCGTCAGGTAGAGGAATCACCTGAACGGATTCATTGCTGGTACGTTTCAGAAACGCCATGTCGTGAGTCTCGCGACAGCGGAGTGGGAAAGCGGGCAAGGTCAGTGCGGTCATGCTGTAGGTCATCAGTCTATCGATGTTCGCGGACCTGTCGATTCTGTTCCCCACCTTTCTTTTCAGGAGTGGAAATCTTACCGCACGAGTGACTTAACACGCCAGGTCCCATGGGTCGTTTTTTCAACCGGCGTAGGTCGCCTCTTGTCGCATTGCGAAAACAGTCACCTGCCCGGCGATTCCAGCTTTTCGATTAGACCCGGAAAGGAAAAACGAGTATCACACGGGCTGAGTCGTCATGTTAAGCTCTCTACCGCCACTGAACATTCAAAATGCAACGACACATGATGTTTCGCCGTTTCCACCCACAAGCATTCTTCCTCACGCTTTTGGTGTTTTTCGCGTCATACGCATCGGCCGTGGTGAAATCTGCGGAGGACACAAAAGAAGGCATTCCCCGGGATGCTGTTCTCTTCGAAATCTCTGGCCTCGAGAATGTAAAACTCTATGCCGCGGGCAACTCGCTCTACACAGAGATCAAAGTCGCGGCTGACGATGCGTCACTGAAGATTCCGCGACTGGCGAATGTTGTGCAGTCCATAAGATGGCAGTCGACTCCCGAAACAATGATTTCACTCCAGCCGGAACCGGATCACTGGATCATTCGCCACGGAAAACCTCCGGCCGCAGATGGTGATGTGCTGATTATCAACCTGGATGATCCTCCTCTCATCTTTGATGGATCCACAGTGACCCGCGCGACGAAAGCGGGGTTGATCTTTCTACCTGCAAAGCTGGCGACGACTTCCGGTGAGAATCTGCGGTACGAACCACAGCCCCACAAAAACACAGTGGGTTACTGGAGCAATGTGAAGGCGACGGCTGAATGGAAGTTGTCGACATCCCAAAAAGGTTCGTACGAGATCGACATTCTGCAAGGCTGCGGCACCGGTCACGGTGGCAGCACGGTTGAGATGCAGATTGGCAATGAGTCTCGATCGTTTGTTGTCGAAGAGACCGGCCATTTCCAGAACTTCGTCTGGAGAACTGTCGGCACAGTCGAGCTGCCAGTCGATGAAACCGTCACATTGAAATTGGCACCAAAATCAAAACCTGGCGGAGCAGTTATGGATGTGCGAGCTGTGCGATTGAGTCGCCCAGGTACAGAACGCAGTTTTGAATCCGAGTTGGCTGCACCGGACGCATTGCCGAAGAAACAGTAAGTACAGAATGGCGGCACTCTGTTAACGACTAGCCGATTTAGTCGCGGTTCACAGTTGTCATGCTGGCTTCGGCCCGCATTCCCGCGTGCATTTGAGCAATATTGTCGACTGAAGTTGCCACAGCGAGCAACATCAACACGTCTCTGGCCAGACTTTACTCTGCAGAGGTTCTGCGACATTCATTGCGGTTAGGGCAAGTCAGACCCGGGAACTGACGCTTCCTGCCGAACTTTCTGGCAGCAGCGTTGTCCCTGATTATGGGCCCGAGGCTCACGATTCCCGGAAAATCTCGCTTACGGAAGCACGTGGAAGTTCCTAAAAGCAGCGCTTTACACAATCAGAATTCACTGTTACATTCCGCCCGCCGAACGAGCCAACTCGATTGGCAAACTACTCCGTGGTGTAATTGGTAGCACTACAGTTTCTGGCACTGTCAGTTGGGGTTCGAGTCCCTACGGGGTAAATTTTAGTAACGAAGCCATCTGAAGAACCCCGAAAAACGTTCAGTTTTTCGGGGTTCTTCTCGTTGATGGATTCACCTTCTCAATTGCTCAGCATGCCGTGTCCCCCCAGGCCTTCGCCCCTTTTCCACGGCTGATTCCAGTTGAACGACGTTCTTCAATTGAGCGTTGCTCGAATTCTGAGTTCCACCGGGACGAATTCCACCAGATGGATAAGTGTCGCCTCCGGTGTCGAAGGCCATCCTCGCTCCGTTGTCTCGGAGCGAGTCTTTTCGTTCCTGAGAGTCGGGCTCAACTTTACACCGCCTGTCTGTCTTCTTTGCGTCCTGGCGATTTTGCGTGAGACATTTTTTCACGCAAAGACGCGAAGACGCAAAGGAAGAAAGATCGGTCATGAGAGATCTCATCGAGCTCAGTGGCTTCCACGAAGACTTTGCCGGCAAGCAAGTCGTGCATAGCCCTTGTTTTCTTAGCGCCTTTGCGACTTTGCGTGAGACATTCTTTTTTTCTCACGCAAAGACGCTAAGACGCAAAGGAGAAAAGATCGGTGATGAGAGATCTCATCGAGCTCGGTAGCCTTCACGGGGACTTTGCCGAAGAGAAGGTCATCCATAGCCCTTGTTCTCTTAACACCTTTGCGCCTTTGCGTGACACATTTTCATTTCACGCAAAGACGCTAAGACGCAAAGGAAGAAAGATCGATCATGAGGCATCTTCTCGAGCTCGGTAGCTTTCACGGGGACTTTGCCGAAGAGTAGGTCATCCATAGCCCTTGTTCTCTTAGCGCCTTTGCGCCTTTGCGTGACACATTTTTATTTCACGCAAAGACGCGAAGACGCAAAGGAAGAAAGATCGGTCATGAGGGTTCTCCTCGAGCTCGGCAGCTTTCACGGGGATTTTGCCGAAGAGTAGGTCATCCATAGGCCTTGTGCTCTTAGCGTATTTGCGCCTTTGCGTGACACATTTCCATTTCACGCAAAGACGCGAAGTCGCAAAGGGACGGAGAATGAGGCTCATTCATGTCGAACCGTCGTTCAAGCCATTAGCGATTCTGGAAATACCGTCTTTGATCAGGGCGTCACCAAAGATGATCAGCAACCCGAGGCGACGGTCAGTGAGTCGAAGGTACGTCAACAATTGCTTCTTATGAACCGGCTGAATGCTTTCGACTGATTTGAGTTCAATGATGACACAGTCTTCCACGATCAAGTCGGCTCGAAATCCTTCTTCAAATTCGAGATCATCGTAAATCACCGGGACCGGAACTTGTCGCACCACGTTGAGGCGCCGCTTCTTCAGTTCATATGCAAGGACAGTTTCATAGAAAGACTCAAGAGGCTGTTTCAAAACCTGATTTGTAGCAATTTCAATGGCATGAGATTTGAAGTTGATTGAGAGCGAAAGGAGTAGCTCTCATGTTGATCAGCCTGTCTTCATGGCCGAAACGA
>Ga0255095_1001024_pt1 | contig 12004 bp, 7 predicted proteins | sample Colum_Law_RepC_8_2_FD_188435 | JGI IMG/M metagenome (GOLD analysis project Ga0255095, IMG submission 188435) | Freshwater microbial communities from Columbia River, Oregon, United States - Colum_Law_RepC_8d | ecosystem: Environmental > Aquatic > Freshwater > River | place: USA: Oregon | collected...
TCCTGGTGGCCGTGGAACGGTCTATACATCCGGGATCGTCAGTTCGAAGTCCGTGCTGGAAGGCGGCCCGAATGCATTGGTGATGACAAACTACGAGAACTCGCGACGCGATGACTTCATTCAATTTGATGCGGCAAGTAACCGAGGCAACTCGGGAGGGCCATTGGTGAATATGGATGGTCGAGTCATCGGGATCGTCTCTGCAGTCGTGAATGGAGAACAGAATGTGGGCCTGGCGATACCGATCGATCGCGTGCTCCGACAGTTTGAGCAGATGCTGGAGCCCGAACTGTTTCATCAGAAATCGACAGGGCTGAAGATCCAGCCACTGGCCAGTGGAGTTATCGTGGAGGCTGTTCAGGAGGGATCCGCTGCAGCCACGGCCGGATTGCTCTCAGGGGATATCATTCAGTCGGTCGATGGGACTTCTCTGCGACATGTTGGCGACTGGTTTCTTTCCCTGGACGAGCTGTTGCCCACCTCAGAGCCGTTAAACTTGGTTGTGCAACGTGGAGCCGAAAACGTCACAATCAAAGTGCAGCCTCTGGAAATGCCGCCGCTGCCGGCAGTCGAAGTCAAGTCGGTCGAGCCCGGCTTGAAGTATTCATTCCATCACGGCAAGTTTAATCAGGTTCCGGATTTCTCCTCAATTCCCACGGAACGCAGCGGCGTAATTCCTTCACTGGGGGTACTCCTGAAGGAGATCAATCAGACGCGTGAAGATTATTTTGCAATCCGGTTTGAGGGCTACCTGAAAATCAAGTCTGACGGTTTGTATCGTCTCATTCTTGTTTCCGACGACGGCAGTCGCCTGTTTCTTCACGACAAGCTGACGATCGATCATGACGGAAATCACCCGCCCAAACCTGCGAGTCGTGTTGTGCGTTTTAAAAGTGGTCTGCATCCTTTGACCATTGAGTTCTTCCAGGGAAACGGAGACAAGCGGCTGGAACTGTTTATTGAAGAGTGCGACAGCCGCGAGTCCGTGTCACTCAGGCCAATTCGGGAAGTCACGGCCGATGAGTTCCTGCATGACGCCGAAGAGAAGTGATTGCAAGTTCAACATTTCCCATCAAACGTTCAGATTGCTGCCCGTGTCGCTTTGAGGCTTGCGGGAGTTTGCTCAGAATCTCGCACTCGACGTCTGCGGCCGTGCTGCAGGACGCCGCGCCAATCTCTCGCCTGCAACAGCGATTGGAACAGAGGTCATTCAGCCTGCGCTCTTTAGCTCAGGCGGAATCGCAAAAACCGATCACGACAAGCTATCGCCCACGAATTATCTGACCGTGAGAGTCATTGACGATGCAAAATCAGGTCCCTGTTGTGGAAATCCATGAACTCTCCAAGCACTACGGAGAATTCGTCGCTCTGGACAACCTGTCGCTGACTTTGAATCGAGGCAGTATCCTTGGGTTCATCGGTCCGAACGGTGCTGGCAAGACGACCACGATTCGTATTCTCGTCGGGCTGTCCCGACCGACTTCAGGGTATGCTCGCATTGGCGGAGCGGACTGTGTTCGTGAACAGACGAAAGTCCGACGGCTTGTGGGTTATATGCCCGACAAGTTCGGTTCCTACGACAACATGCGTGTTCGGGAGTATCTGGATTTCTTCGGAGCCGCCTTCGGGATTTCTCGTCGAGAACGTCAGAAACGCGTGGCTGAGGTGCTGGAGTTAACAAACGCCACATGGATGCAGGACCGTTATGTGGAAAGTCTGAGCCACGGTATGCAGCAGCGAGTGGGCATCGCCAGAACCTTGCTGCACAATCCGGAAGTGCTGATCCTGGACGAGCCCGCGAATGGGTTGGACCCGGAAGCTCGCATTGAAATGCGAACGATTCTGCTGAGACTGGCGGCGGAAGGACGCACGCTGATTGTCACCAGTCACATTCTCCCCGAGCTGGCGCGGATTTGTGATCGAATTGCAATTGTCGCTGGCGGCAAGTTGCGAGCCGTCGGGACACTTCAGGAAGTGACTCGTGAGCTGTCCCAGCGTCGGACGATTGAGATTCAGTTTCTGAATTCCGCTACCATCGCCGCCGCGGCTGGACGACTTCGTCCAATGCTCGAACATGACGCAGAGATAACCGTCTCAGAAACCGAGTCCATCATTCGTTGTCGGACCGCCGCCAATGACGAGAAGTTGACTGAACTGCTTCGGCATCTGATCTCCTCTGGAGACCTGGTTTCACAGTTCCGCGAAGTTGCCGGAGATCTGGAAGAGGCGTTCGTTTCGGCGGCACGCGAAGCAGAAGCCGAGCGGACAGAAAAGGCTGCCGCGAAAGCTCCGGTGGCTGAGGTGGCTCGATGAATGGTTGCCTGATTATTGTTGAACGAGAACTTCTGGCACTGCTTCGCAGCGGAAGAACTTTAGTAATCCTGCTGGCGGTTTCGATCGCCTTTTCCGTCATCGTGTTTCTGAAATGGCCTTCGAGCGGCATTGTGGATCTGGATGGAGCAAAGGGCCGTGAAGTCTTCGCCTGGCTGACCTATGCCATGCTGGCTGCGGCGATCCTGATCGTACCTGTTTTCCCGTCGACATCTTTGGTTACCGAAGTACGCCGGCGAACTCTGGAGTTGCTTCTGAATTCGCCACTTTCGCGAACGTCGATCTACCTTGGCAAAGCGCTGGCGATGCTGGGATTTGTCATGCTGCTGCTGTTTGCGACGCTTCCCGCTTTGACATGCTGTTATCTGATGGGAGGACTCTCATTTACTGAGGATGTTCTGAAGCTCTACTTATTTCTGACGTTGGTGTCACTGCAGTTGATTGTGATTGGACTCCTGGTTGGAACTTATTGCCGCAGCACCGAATCTGCGTTGCGGTGGAGCTATGGCGTCACGTTTGCGATGACCATTGTTCCCTGGTTTCCGGATGCCTTGTTTCCGGGTGGAACCAGTCCGATCGCTAAAGGTTGCCAGTTGCTTAAGCTCATTTCGCCGATCCCGGCCCTGATGAAAATGCTGAATCAAGGCTCAGTCGGTGGTTCCGGTTTGATGGAATCACGGGATCCGGTGCTGTGGTATGTCGGTTTTGCCACACTGTTTATCGTCGTGGGAAGTGTCGTCTGCATTCTGCGACTCAGTCATTCCCTGCTGGATCGTTCGCGATCTCAGGGATTCATCACCGACGATCAGGACCAGTGGGTTCGTGCCAGTCGTCGAGTTTTGTTTCTGGTTGATCCTCAGCGACGTTCGGCTGGCATTCCACCGTTTGTTAATCCGGTCATGGTGAAAGAATTCCAGTGTCGACAATTTGGCCGTATGCACTGGCTGCTGAGATTGGTCGCCGGCTGTGCTGTTCTGTCATTGTTACTGACGCTGGCGTCGGCTCAGGGAACGGAATCGCGAGGCGTAGAATATACCGGAGCCCTCATCATCGTGTTGCAGGTGGCGTTGATTGTCCTGCTGACTCCCGGCCTGGCCTCCGGAATGATTGCCGGGGAAATGGAAGGCGGCAGCTGGAATCTTTTGCGAGTGACCCCGTTGACTCCGGGCCGAATTTTGCGAGGTAAGCTGATCAGCGTTGTTCTGACTCTCGCACTTCTGTTGTGTGCTACGCTGCCAGGCTATGCGGTCATTATGTTGATCAAGCCGACGCTGCAGCAACAGGTGGTGCAGGTTTTGATTTGCCTGATCCTGGCTGCGGTTCTGTCGATGCTGGTCAGCGCGACGGTCAGTAGTTTTTTCAGAAAGACGGCGGTTGCGACAACAGTCTCCTATGGATGTCTGGTCGCGATCTTTGGCGGAACAATGCTGATCTGGATGAATCGTGAGGCACCGTTTGGCTTTGGTTTCGTGCAGCAGGCGCTGCGGCTGAATCCAATGGCGGCAGCCCTGAATGCGATGCAGGCCAGTGGATTTGAGTCCTATGACCTGATTCCTTCCAGTTGGTGGATCACGGGGATTACCAGCATCGTTCTGTTGGTGATTCTGTATTTCCAAACGCTGCGACTAACGCGACCGGACTAGTGAATTGTCAGCCAGACTCGCACCTCAATTCATGATTGACAGAGCACCATTGATCTATGAAACCACGAAATCTCATCCTGTTTCTGGCAGGCTATAGTGTTCTTCTGACGCCGTATGCATCGGCCTCACAGCCGCCTGTTCCAGCGACGGAGCTCACCGTGCTGGTGGCACCGGATCCGGACTATTCACCTCAAGGAGGATTCTTCGGTACGATTTCGCTGTCCCCCATTGTTCGGTATCAGAATCTTCCGATGCGGATGCATCTCGATCCATTTATTCCTGCCCCTGTCGCAGTGCAGGAACTGGATAGTCGACTGATACCACTCTGGGATCGCATGTTGCGAGAAGGGACGGATCCGGAACTGGTCGAGGTTGCCGCGCAGTCGTTGGCGCGTGTCGCCGAAATGAAGCTGGCGGATATTCAGCTGGCCGAGAAGTCTCTGCAGACTCTGGCTGAGAATTCAGAGAATCAGCGTATCCGGTATGCGGCCGGCGCGGCTTTGGCGATTGGCGATTTGCAGTCATCAGCCCCGCTGTTGATCAAGCTGGCCGAGGCCGGCAACGATGCTCAGCGGCTTCGAATTGAACCCGCGCTGATTCGATGGAAAACAGCGGAAGCTCTGGAGTTGTGGAAAGCTCGACTTCTCGATGCATCGACCACGATTGGATCGTTTCAGCTTGCGGCAGAAGGTCTGGCGTCCCTTAATCATGGGGAGTCTGTTGAAGTGCTGCTGAGCATCACGGCGGATCCTGTCGGGACGTATCCGAAGCGTATGGCCGCTGCGAAGGCTGCGGCGATTCTGTCATCTGACCGGGCCTTTGCAGCGGCCGAACCCTTGAGTGGTGGCAGTGTTCAGGATCGCATGCTGGCGCTGGCGTTGTTGAACACTAAGAAACCCGAGTCCCTCGTGAAAGCGGCAACTTTGTGTGCTGATAGTTCCGACGGCGTTGCATCGGTCGCGTGGCAGCAGGTCTTCGTTGGTAATTCAGAGTTGTTACTGAATCATCTGGAGACCGGCCGTAAACATCGTGATGCTCAGGTGCGAATGACGGCTGCAAGAACCATGAGGGTGTGGCCGAATTCCGATCGCGCAAAGTGGCTGCAGGAACTGCTCAGTGATATTCACATTGAGGTGCGAAATGTTGCTCGAACGATGCTGGTTCTTGTTTCTGCCGAGCATCCTGAACTGAAAGAACAGATTGTTGCTCAGGCGGCCGCGATTCTGAAACCTGAATCCGCAGATTGGCAGGGGATGGAGCAGAGCCTTCTTGTGCTGGCACAGCTTCAGGCGACGCAGTTTTCAGCGACAGCTTTTGCACTGCTGGGTCACGCCAGAGATGAAGTTGTTGTCACGGCAGCGTGGCTGATTCAGTTGTTTCCTGATGACGCCATACGTGGTCAGGTGCAAAATGAGATCGAGCAGTGCGAGGAAAAATTAAGTCGTGGGGAAACGTTAAAGAATGATATCTCATTGCGAGAAATGATGCTTTTGCAATACGCCGGGCTGGTTCGATTGAAGGAGCTGCAACCGATCATGGAACAGCAGTTCTCCAAATCAGCTCAGGGATTCCCTGAGAAACGTGCGTCCGGCTTGTGGGCGCTGGCAGTCATTCATGAAAAGACCGCCAATGAGCAACTCGCGAAGAAGTACGAAGAGCGAATTCAGGATCGTAATTCAATACCGCCCGAAGCTCTGCCTGTTCGACGCAGTTCGGTGATGGCGCTGGGGCTGCTTCGTGGCAGGAATTCGGTGCCAGTGCTGATGGAAGCCTACAAAATTGATCCGCTGGAGTCTGCAATCCCGGACACGGTTCGCTGGGTCTTTCCGTTGCTGGGACAGCCAATGCTACCGGAAATTCCCCCCTCCAAAAATGGGGTCAGCGGTTGGCGAATTACGCCGGTCGATTAAAGATCCTGAGTATGTTCTGTGCGCGGCGGTGATTAAGCTCATGGTTGAGGTCATGATCTAAATGATCTATCTCACGAACACGCGGCCGCACTTTATTCTTCCCGACGAATAGTTCTGCATGGGATACGAACACGTCGTAGATTCCCTGGCTCTGGAGCCAGTTCAGGGGAGAGATGTTTCGGGCTGGACGGCCTCAAGGAACTGCGTGAACGGGACGATTCGTTCGAAATGCGGCAACAGAGAATGATCGTGAGTCACCATGATCAGGGTTGCATTGGCGCGGGAAGATTCCTCCAGCAGCAGTCGCACGATCCGTTCGGAGTTCACAGGGTCGAGGTTCCCGGTTGGCTCATCAGCCAGGATGATTCGTGGCGACAACAATAGTGCTCGACAGATCGCAACTCTCTGACGTTCTCCCTGAGACAACAGCGTGATCGATCGCTGCTGCAGCGGCTTGAGTCCGCAGGAGTTCAGAAGCTCTTCCGCGCGACGTCGCAGATCCGCAGTTAATGAGATTGAGGGATGAATACGGCACGGAAGCAGGACATTCTCCACCACATTCAGATACTCGATGAGCTGGAAATCCTGAAACACCATGCCAATGTTTCGCAGTCGAAAAAGGCGTCGTTCAGAATCATTGAGCGTATGAACCGCAGTATCTGCGATCGTGATGCGGCCTGAGGGAACAGGCAGGATGCCGGCCATGAGATTCAGCAGAGTTGTCTTGCCGGAACCACTGGGGCCGATGATGACCACCGACTTCTCGGAAGTGAACTGCAGTTCCGGAATCTTCAGGGAAAACTGTCCGTCGGCGTAAGCGAATTGAAGATCATGAATTGAGATCATATGCTGACGGCAATCGTGAAGGGTCCGACGCAAAAAATCGGCTCATGCCTGTGGCGGACAAAACGAGAAAACGTTGGATCCGGCAGATTGTAGAGCAGACACCTTGAATCCTCAGCCAAAGCAGGAAAGTTTCTGATGTCATCGAAGGTCTCACCGATTCCCGGCGGCTATCACAGTGTTACTCCGTATTTGCTGATCGGGGGCGCTGGTGCAGCGATCGATTTTTACGTTCGGGCGTTTGACGCGGTTGAGGTACTGCGGCTTACGGCACCGGATGGTCGCATCGGACACGCGGAGATTCGTATCGGGGATTCTCACCTGATGCTGGCCGACGAGCACCCGGAAATGGATTTTCTGGGACCTCAAAGTCGCGGTGGCACATGTGTCACGATGCATCTTTACGTGGCCGACGCCGATGCCGTTTTTGCTCGCGCCATCGCCGCCGGAGCAAAAGAACTGAGGCCTCTGTGTGATCAGTTTTATGGTGATCGAAGTGGAGCCGTGACCGATCCGTGGGGCCATGTCTGGTCGATTGCTTCGCGAGTGGAAGAGATTACCTCAGACGAGATTCAGCGTCGATTTCAGGAACTTTACGGTGACTGACGCGTGATCTTCGCCTTCGTGATACGTTCCCTGCCCCGAGTCGACGGTTATAAAATGAGTACCGAGGTTGTTCAACGAAGGAAGCGCTCTCGCGGCCGGGTGTGGCTGTTTCGTTGCATCATGTCGCTGTTCGTCTACGGCGTCATTGAGCTGATCGCCGTTGGCGCGCTGAGAGTAACTCATGAGAGTGGCTCGTTGTCGATGTTGCATTTGTGGCAGAAGGACGTAGCCTCGGGCGAAAATGTTTCCGATGGTGCTTTTGAGACGATTCATCCGTATCTTGGATGGGTTCACAATCCTCAGAACCCGGGTGCGGAGAATGTTGGGAGTCGCAAAACGCCCGTTAACCATCTTGGATTTCGTGACGATGGAGAGAGCGTTTATCATCGAGCAGACGACGTGTTTATCGTTGGGATTGCTGGTGGCTCCGTCGCATTTCAGTTTTCGTGGGCGGCAGAAGAACTTCTGAAGCAGAAGCTCGCCGATCATCCTCGTGTTCGCGGTCGCCGAATACAGTTTGTGCGTTTGGCATTGTCGGGATACAAACAGCCTCAGCAACTGCTCGCGTACTCCTACCTGACTGCGTTGGGTGCCGAGTTTGACTTGATCATCAATATCGATGGCTTCAATGAAACCGTACTGGGGATTGAGGAAAACGCAGTCTCGAATACCGCGTTGAGTTATCCTCGTTCATGGCATGCCCGGTCAATTGTCATCACTGATCCTCGCAAGTCCGCCGATTCGGCTCGTCTGCTTAATCTGAGGGCGAAGCGTCAGGAGATGGCTCGAGATATCCTCGCGTCGCCCTTGAACTGGTCTCCCCTGATGAATCTGGTTTGGTATTTCAGGGACCAGAGGGCTCACAATGAGCTGACGGACCTTGGACTGGAAGTATCGAGGTCGAACCGATCAAGCTTTATCCATCATGGCCCCGCCAATTCAAAATCGAAAGCTGCGGTTGAGAGCGAGGCCGTTGCGATTTGGCAGCGGTGTTCTTTGGCAATGCATCAACTTTGCCGGGCTAATGGAACTCTGTATCTTCATGTTCTGCAACCCAACCAATATGTCCCGGATTCGAAGCCTTTGACGGAATTTGAGAAGGAAAAATGCATTGATCCGGGCGGTTCAGTGGACATGACTGTTAAGGCTTTGTTCCCCCGACTCATTGAACAGGGCCGGAAAATGCGGTCGGACGGATTGGCCTTCAGCGACCAAACCCAAGTGTTTTCCGCAGTCACGGACTCCTTTTACGTGGATCCGTGGTGCCATTTCAACGAGGAAGGCAACAGATTGTTGTGCGAGGCCATCGTGCCGGAGATTCTCGTGCTTCTGGATCAGCAACAACCCCGCCAAATCGAAGAAAGGTGAACTTTTCGGTTCGGGCAGGCTCTTCCAGTTTGTGTGATTCGGGTGAATCTGCCCAAAATCAGGATCGAATGCGGACCGGCAGAAACATACACTACGACTCAGGAAACGCACCGTTCTGCGCGTGATGCACGCGGGAGCAACGTCCGAAGAATGGTGTACGGCGTTTCAGACGTTCGAAATTCGTCGTATTTCCACTGCGGAAATCACGACATCCGACTGGAAAAGTCGGGTTCTTTGTCCAATTGAACACTAAGAAGTAAGGGTCACGACGTTGGCTACTGTCGAAAAAGCTACGCAGACAATCAACGGCGCTCAGATTTTGATCGAGATGCTGGTCCGGCTGGGTACGGACACGATTTACGCTTATCCCGGTGGATGCAGTATGCCGCTGCACCAGGCTCTGCGTGAGCAGCGGGATCGAATTCGCACCATTCTGCCTCGCCATGAGCAGGGCGGTTGCTTCGCGGCTCAGGGGATTGCTCGCTCAACCGGTCAGGTTGGGGTCTGTATGGCAACCAGCGGTCCGGGAGCCACTAACCTGGTCACCGGGATTGCTGATGCCAAGCTGGACAGCATTCCGCTGATTGCAATTACCGGCCAGGTTCCTCAGGCGGTGATTGGCAGCGATGCGTTCCAGGAAACGCCGATGGTCGAAGTTTGTCGAGCCATCACTAAGCATCACTACATGATCACGGACGTTCGTGATGTGGCTCGGATCGTGAAAGAAGCTTTTCACATTGCTTCCACAGGACGCCCTGGTCCCGTTCTGATCGACGTTCCGAAAGACGTTCAGCTCGATTCCATTCCGCTTAGCGACGTTGACTTCGATCCTCCGATGAATCTTCCAGGCTACCGTCCGGAAGTTCGCGCGATTGCTCCCGAACAGGTTCGACAGGTGATCGCTGCCATTCGCCGATCGAAGCGTCCTGTGCTTTACGTGGGCGGTGGTTGCATCCAGAGCGAAGCGTCGGAAGAACTGACCAAGTTTGCAGTTCGAACCGGGATCCCGGTTGCAATGACGGTGATGGGGCTTGGGGTTTTCCCGGGAACTCACCCACAGTCTTTGCACATGCTGGGAATGCACGGAACTGTTTACGCCAATTATGCAGTCGATCAGTCAGACCTGCTGCTGGCGTTTGGTGTTCGGTTCGATGACCGAGTGACCGGCAAGCTTGAAGAGTTCGCCAAGCACGGCAAGATCGTGCATATCGATATCGACCCTTCAGAAATCCACAAGAACAAAGAAGCTCACATTCCGATTCATGCGGATGTCAAAGAAGCTCTCGTGGCTCTGAATGCCGCTCTGACCCAGGAAGATATTCCGGATCTGAGCGAGTGGTCTCATCAGATTGCTGGCTGGAAAGCCAAGTTCCCTCTCGGCTATGCCGATGCTGGTGACGCAATTCTGCAGCAATATGCGATTGACGAGCTTTGGCGTCAGTCTCATACCATGGACACTTACATCACAGTGGGTGTGGGTCAGCATCAGATGTGGGCTGCTCAGTTCTATAAGTTTGATAAGCCTCGTCGTTGGCTGAGCAGTTCTGGTCTCGGAACAATGGGCTTCGGTCTACCAGCAGCGATGGGTGTTCAGACCGCTCATCCGAACGCAATTGTCGTTGATATCGACGGCGATGGTTCGTTCCAGATGAACATTCAGGAACTGGCCACCCTGCATTGTGAAAAGCTGCCAGTCAAGATTCTGCTGCTCAATAACCAGCATCTGGGGATGGTCGTGCAGTGGGAAGATCGGTTTATGTCCGGTCGCCGTGCGAACACGTATTTGGGACCGATTGATCATCCGGAAGCTCTGGGTGAAGGCGACGGTTCAATGCCTGACGAAACGTTTCCAAACTTCGTGGCGATTGCCAAAGGTTACGGAGTTCAGGCGAAGCAGGTTCGCAGCAAGGCCGAGTATCCAAAAGCCCTCGCAGAAATGCTGGCCAGCAAAGAACCATACCTTCTGGACGTTATCTGCCCATATCAGGAACACGTGCTGCCAATGATCCCAAGCGGTCGTACTGTCCGTGAGATCATTATCGAGTGATACTTGCTGGTTATTGGTCACACACATCGAAGCACTGCCCCGATTTGGAGCAGTGCTTTTTTTTGCTCTACTGATCTTACAGGCCGTCGGATGTCATAGTCATCATCGCCCGTTGGTCGGTATTTCCGTTGTGTGTTCGCCGATGTCATGTGCATCCACAGCGAAGTTTGCGAACTGCAGCGTTGAGTTGCGATCAAACCATTCTCGAATCACGGGCGTGGCATCTTCACTGTACGCGGGCTTGACCATCATCGTACGGCCATCGGTGATTTCTCGAATCTCCCCGTCCTCGATAATCATCGTCCCATGGCTGAACACATAACGCGGCATGCGGAACATGGCTTCAATATCCGCCTGGCAATTGTAAACCGTGACATCAGCGTCCGCGCCGGGGCCAAGATGCCCCTTGTGCTTTAACCCCAGCATGCGCGATGGAGATGCTCGAGTAATAATGGCGATTTCGTTCAGGGTATATTCGCGAGTCAGCTCCGCCAGCGTGCAGTGCTGTCGAATCCTCTGCGGAAGCCTTTTCATGAACTCTTCACGACGCGATCGTTCCATCAGCAGCGCGATGATCTCCGGGTAGGCCAGAAATGATCCGCCGTTGGGATGATCAGTGCTCATGGCAATCCGCCATGGGTCATTGACCAGCAGGTACCATTCGAGTCCGATTGCCCACTGCAGAGAATGCACAAAGCTGCTGTCGCGATAAGTGATGGGCACGATGCCGCAGCCACCTTCCAGCTCGACGTCACCACTGAACCATTTTCCGCCCGTGACTTTGTGAAGATAGTGCCCCAAAGGCCCGTCTCCTGTCATGGATGTCGTTTCACCGAACATCACCTGCCCCACGTCGACGGTCAACAACGGATGGTTGTTAACATAGTCGGCCAACGCGGGAACCTGTGAGCAGAACGTCGACTGATCATCGAGGCTGCCGCCGTAACTGTGAAACTGAATATGCGTCAGATGGGCTCGTGAACCATCAAGAGACTTCATGGTCTCCAGGGTCGTGGTCCAGTTCCCCGGGATTCCCAGGTGATTGCAGTGGATATGTACGGGATGAGGCAAGCCGAGGCGATCCGCTGAGCGAGCCAACTCCGTCAGGATCTGGCGAGGAGTCACGTTGTGGTGAGAAACGATTTCATCCAGACCACAGTAGCCATCGCCTCCGCTCTTCCACATCTCAACGCCACCGGGATTCACCAGCTTGACCGCGTAACCACCAGTGGAATTCAGCAGCCATGCAACGGAGG
>Ga0255095_1001030_pt1 | contig 11953 bp, 7 predicted proteins | sample Colum_Law_RepC_8_2_FD_188435 | JGI IMG/M metagenome (GOLD analysis project Ga0255095, IMG submission 188435) | Freshwater microbial communities from Columbia River, Oregon, United States - Colum_Law_RepC_8d | ecosystem: Environmental > Aquatic > Freshwater > River | place: USA: Oregon | collected...
GGCGTATGGCATAGACCCATTGCACCTCGGCATCATCTTCCTCGCGAACATGGAGCTGGGCCTGCTCGCGCCAACTGTCGGCATCAACATCTTCCTCGCGTCCTATCGCTTCAAAAAGCCCGTGATGGAAGTCTCGCGCGCCGTGCTGCCCATGCAGGGCGTGCTCATCGTCGGCGTGCTGCTCATCACCTACTTCCCACCGCTGACGACATGGCTGCCGAGGTGGCTGGGGAGGTAGCGCCCGGTGCAGCCGGCGGACTTACGCTTGTCCAGAGGGGTTCATCTGCTACCGTCCCGGTCAATGTTACGCCGGTTTATTCTTCTGCTAGCCGCCGCTTTGTCGCCTGCCGTTCTGTCGGCGGCGGAACGGTCCTTTGATTTCGCCTCCATGCCCGTGGGGAAGCCGCCGGTTGGATTCCAGAGCGAACTGACCGGGACCGGGGCTCCGGGGGACTGGAAGGTGGTCCTGGCCGACGCTCCCAGCGCCTTCCAACCGCTCACTCCCGGAGCGCTCAACACGGCCAAGCGAGGGGTGCTGGCGCAGTTGGCGACCGATGCGACCGAGGAGCGGTTTCCGGTGCTGGTCTTTCAGGAGGAGGTCTTCGGCGATTTCTCCTTCACCACCAAGTTCAAATGCGTGGACGGCAAGGTGGAACAGATGGCCGGCGTGGCGTTTCGCTATCAGGACCCCAAGAACTATTACATCGTCCGCGCCAATGCCTTGGGTAACAGCTTCCGGTTCTACAAGTTCGTCAACGGCGAGCGCAGCGCGCCGGTCGGGCCGGGCGACATCCCCATTCCCCGTGGCGTCTGGCACGAGATGACCATCGAGTGCAAGGGCAACCAAATCCGTTGTCTGCTCAACGGCAAGGAAGCCATCCCGACACTCACGGACAATTCCTTCCCCTTTGGCAAGCTGGGTTTCTGGACCAAGTCCGACTCGGTGAGCCAGTTTGCCGACGCGCGCATCACCTACACTCCCCGCGAAACGCTTGCGAAAACGCTGGTGCGTGATGTGCTCGCCAAGTTCGGCTATATCGCTGGTGTGACCATTTACATGCCAAAAACTGGTGGCAAAGGCCTGGGAATCGTCGCCAGCAACCAGGAAAAGACGATCGGCGACAAAGGCGGCGAGGTTGAGCAGCAGGTGTTCGACAAGGATGTGATTTTCTCCGGTCCGGAGAAACAGCGTTCGCTCTACCTCATCACATTGCCGATGCACGACCGCAATGGGGAAGTGGTGGCGGCCGTGCGCCTCGATTTGGGGGCCTTCCCTGGCCAGACGGAGAAAAATGCCATCCTGCGCGCCATGCCGGCCATCAAGCTGATGGAGGGCCGCTTCAAGGACGCGCGCGACCTCTTGGAATGAGCCAGACGGCGACCTTCCCCGGTGGTGGTTTGGAGGAGTTGATCGCCTTCATCGCCGAGCAGCGCCAGCGGATGAAACCATTTCGCCGGGTTCTCATTACCGAGGACCGGGCACGGATTCTGGATGTGAACCGCAATGAATTGGTCTTCCCTGGTGTGACCTACGGCCATCCGTTGCTGGAAGACCTGCTCCGTGCCGCAGGCGCTGCCTTCGATCCCGCCACCTGCCACACCCCACCGGCCGGAAATCACAGCCGGGAATTCGGCTGCACGGCACGTTATCCGTGGGCGCATGATCGCGTGTTGTGAACCTGAGAGCGGGCCGACTGCCGAAACTGGCCGCTTTCCCCTCAACTGCGGGATTCCCTGAGCCGGCTCTCAGGGAAATCCTGTAATTTTTCCGTTGGCACGCTTCCCCGGCTGCGAACCTGCTTGTTTCGCAACCATGAAAGCCGCTGTGTTCATCGAACGGGATGGGGTCCTCAACCAGGTCCGGACCGCCGGGCGCACCCAGATTCCGCCCCTGTGCCTGGAGGAATTTCACATCCGCGAGGACGCTCGCGAACCGCTGGAGCTGCTCCGTGCCGCTGGCTACCTCGTGCTCGTGACCACCAACCAGCCCAATGTCGCCCGTGGTCTGCTGCCGCGCCGCGAGCTGGACCGGATGCACGACCTGCTGCGCCGCGTCCTGCCCATCGACGGCATCCTGCTCTGCCCGCACGAGGAGAGTGACCGCTGCAACTGCCGCAAGCCCGGCGCGGGACTGTTCACCGAGGCGGCCTTCCGCTGGCACCTCGACATGGAGCGCAGCTTTGCCATCAGCGACAAATGGCAGGATGCCTCGGCCGCCTTCGTCGCCGGCTGCAACTCCGGGCTGATCCGCTCACCGTGGAACGGTTCCGTGCATCATGATTTCCTGGTCAACAACCTTGCCCAAGCGGCGGAGAAGATTTTGCAGTTCAACCACCCGGTGAACCACGTGTCCGTGCCGCTCGCGCAGTTGGAGATGGCCTGAAAAACGCTTTCAACAGCTTGTTCGGTTTGGGTTTTGGTTAGTGGTAGTTGGTAGTTGGTAGTTGGTAGTTCAGTTCCCCTGCACAAGAGGCTGCTGCCCGGATTGTCTGCCGGGTGGCAGCCTCCCTTTTTTACTTTGGCGGCTTGCCTCATGGCGTGACCTTGGCGATCTTCCCGCCTAGTTACCTTGTCGCCATGTTTATCCGAAGCCTGACCCTCGCCCTCCTCACCCTTTCGGCTCAGCTTGCGCTGGCTGCGCCGGCTCCGGCCCCCGCCCGCTTGGAGCTTCAGCCCGGCGACCATGTCTGCCTCATCGGCAACGCCCTTGCGGAGCGGATGCAGCATGACAACCACTGGGAGACGCTGCTCCACCAGCGCTTCCCCAAGCACAACCTCGTCGTCCGCAACCTCGCCTTCACCGCCGATGAGGTGGACATCAAGACCGAGCTGGTGATCGACAACTCGAATTACTCCAAGGGCGACAAGGTGCTGCCTGCGCGCCTGCGTTCGCAGAACTTCGGCTCGCCGGACCAGCACCTCGCCTTCAGCAAGGCGACGGTGGTCCTCGCCTGCTTCGGCTTCAACGAGTCCTTCGCCGGCCCGGCGGGCGTGGCGAAGTTCAAGTCCGACCTTGCGCACTTCATTGACCACACGCGGAAGCAGAACTACTCCGGCTCCGGCGCGCCCCGGCTCGCGCTCGTCTCACCCATCGCGCACGAAAACCTCGGCAACCCCAACCTACCCGATGGCAAGGCGAACAACGCGAATCTCAAGCTCTACACCGAGGCAATGGCGGCGGTGGCGAAAGAGAAGAACGTGCCCTTCGTGGACCTCTTCACGCCGTCGCTGAAGGCTTACGCCGGCGCGCCCTTCAAGTTCACGCACAACGGCATTCACCTCAACACGGACGGCCACAAGGCCATCGCGCGGCTGCTGGACGAGGGACTGTTCGGCAAGGCGGGCGCGCCGGCTGACTTCAACGCCAAGCTCCGCGCCGAGTTGAACGAGAAGAATTTTCAGTGGTTCAACCGCTACCGCGCGGTCAACGGCTACTACATCTATGGCAAACGCTCGCTCGTGAAGTTCTCCGACGGCGAGCAGCGCAACGCCGACGTGATGGAGCGCGAACGCGCCGTGCTGGACGTGATGACCGCCAACCGCGACGCGCGCGTCTGGAAGGTCGCGCAGGGCGAGGCCGTGCCGGCGACGATTGACGATACGAACGTCCCGCCTTTCCTGCCCGTGAAGACGCACTTCGGCGCGGGCCGCGTGAACCGCGATCAGGCCGCGAACCCGATTCTCAAGGGTGGCATGAGCAGCAAGTCCGGCGAGGCCGAGGCCATTACTTACCTGCCGTCCGCCGAGGCGTTGAAGCAGTTCAAGCTCGCTCCCGGCTACGCCATCAACTGCTTCGCGTCCGAGGAGCAGTTCCCGGAAATCGCCAACGCCGTGCAGATGTCCTTCGACGCGCGCGGTCGCCTCTGGGTCTGCACCATGCCGAGCTATCCGCAGTATCAGCCGCTCGTGGACCGCCTCGGCAACCGCTCGATGCCCGACGACAAAATCGTCATCCTTGAAGACACCGATGGCGACGGGAAGGCGGACAAGTCCACCCTCTTCGCACGCGGCCTGCACGTGCCGACGGGTTTCGAGTTCTACAACGGCGGCGTGCTCGTTGCGCAGCAGCCGGACCTCGTCTTCCTCAAGGACACCAACGGCGACGACCTCGCCGATTTCTCCGAGCGCGTGCTGGGCGGCTTCGACTCCGGTGACTCGCACCACTCCATCAGCGCGTTCACCCTCGGACCGGCCGGCGAGCTTTACATGCTGGAAGGCACGTTCTTCTACACGCAGGTCGAAACGCCCTACGGCCCGGTGAAGAACCACAACGCCGCCGCCTACCGCTTCGAGCCGCGCACGGCGAAGTTCGACGTGTTCGTCAGCTACGGCTTCGCGAACCCGTGGGGCATGACCTTCGACCGCTGGGGCCAGCCGTTCATCGCGGACGCGTCGCCGGGGCAGAACTTCTGGGCCACGCCGTTCTCCGGCCGCGTGATTTTCCCGGACAAGCACCTGACCATGCCGCAGTGGATTCAAATGCGCGTGCGCCCGACTTCCGGCTGCGAATTCGTCTCCAGCCGGCACTTCCCGAGCGAGGCGCAGGGCCGCTACCTGCTCAACAACGTCATCGGCGTGCAAGGCGTGCTCCAGCACACGGTCGAGGAGAAAGACTCCGGCTTCGCGGGCAAGGAAATCGAGCCGCTGCTCCTGAGCGACGACAAGAACTTCCGCCCCGTGGACATGGAGTTCGGCCCCGACGGCGCGCTCTATCTCGTGGACTGGCACGAGCCGCTCATCGGCCATCTTCAGTATTCCATCCGCGACCCGCTGCGCGACAAAACTCACGGCCGCATCTACCGCGTGACCTACCCCGGCAACCCGCTGCTCAAGCCCGCAAAGATTGCCGGCGCGAGCATCGAGGCACTGCTCGACCTGCTCAAGGAACCCGAGGACCGCACCCGCCAGCGCGCGAAGACCGAGCTGGGCTCGCGCCCCGTGGACCAGGTCATCGCCGCGCTCGTAAAGTGGACCAAGGCCCTCAACCGCGCCGACCCGAACTTCGAGCACCAGCGCCTCGAAGCCCTCTGGCTGCATCAAGTGATGAACGTCGCCAACGAGCCGTTGCTGAACGAACTCCTGGCCTCCGCCGAACCCCGCGCCCGCGCCGCGGCCGTGCGCGTCCACAGCTACTGGCGCGACCGCGTGAACAAGCCGCTCGACACCCTCGCCAAGCTGGTGAAAGACCCGCACCCACGCGTGCGCGTCGAGGTCATCCGCGCGTTGAGCTTCTTCAACACCAGCAAAGCCGCCGAAATCGCCCTCGAATCCCTCGAACTCCCGTCGGACCAGTATCTCAAATACGCCCTCGACGAAACCATGCGGACCTTGGAGCGGTTCAAGTAGCCGGGTGAGCGGGACACTCCTGTCCCGCTGCACACCACCCGCGACAACTCGAACAGCCGGGTTCGCGCCCTAGTCAGTTACCCCGTGAGACTTGCCTTGCTCCTATCCGTGCCGCTCGTCGCGTTCGCCGCGTTGGCCGCCGCCGCGCCCGCCGCGCCGGTGCGCTACAACCGCGACATCCGGCCCATCCTCTCGGACAAGTGCTTCTTCTGCCACGGCTTCGACGAGAAGAAACGCGAGGCCGGTCTGCGCCTCGACACGCGCGAGGGCGCGCTCAATAAGAACGCCATCGTCCCCGGCAAGCCGGCGCAGAGCGAACTGCTCAAGCGCGTCACCACCAAGGATGCTGGCGACCATATGCCGCCCGCGAAGTCCAAGCTGGCGAGCCTCACCACGGCGGAGGTCGAACTGCTGCGCCGGTGGATTGCCGAAGGCGCACAGTATGAGGCGCATTGGGCCTTCGTTCCGCTTCAGTCGGTGCCTTTGCCCAAGCCTCCGGCAGCGTCACCCATTGACGCCATCGTTTCCGCAGCCCTCGCGCCGCGTAAGCTCAAGCTCCAGCCTGAGGCCGACCGCAACACGCTACTCCGCCGGGTGAGCTTTGATCTCACCGGCCTGCCGCCGACGCCTGCCGAGGTTGAGGCGTTCGTGAAGGACACCGCACCCGACGCCTACGAAAAACTCGTGGACCGCCTGCTCACCTCCCCGCACTTCGGCGAACGCATGGCCGTGGACTGGCTCGACATCGCGCGCTATGCGGACAGCTACGGCTTCCAAGTGGACCGCGAGCGCGAGATGTGGCCGTGGCGCGACTGGGTCATCAAGTCGTTCAACGAAAACCTCCCGTTCGACAAGTTCGTCAGCGCGCAGCTCGCGGGCGATTTGCTGCCGAACCCGACCGACGACCAGATTCTCGCCACCGCCTTCAATCGCCTCCACCAGCAGGAGACCGAGGGCGGCAGCGTCGAGGAGGAGTATCGCGTCGAGTATGTGGCCGACCGCGTGCAGACGTTCGCCACGGCGTTCCTCGGCCTGACCTTCGAGTGCGCGCGCTGCCACGACCACAAATACGACCCCATCGCACAGAAGGAATACTACGGCCTGTTCTCCTTCTTCCAAAACGTGGACGAGGCCGGCCTTTACTCATTCTTCACGCCCTCGGTGCCTACGCCTGCGATGATGCAACTCGACGCGCCCGCGAAAGAGAAAATGGCGGCGCTAGGCAAGTCCGTGCGTGAAGCGGAAGCTCAACTCGCCGCGACCCGCAAAACCCGCAGCGCCGCGTTCTCAAATTGGCTGAAGGACGCGGCCAACGCCCGTGCCGGCGGTTTGCAACCGCCGTCCGTGGCTCCCGACGCACAAGGGGTGGCGGTTGCAAACCGCCGGCACGAGGCATCCGCCTTCCCCATCCCCGGCGAGCTGGCGCGCTACACGTTCGATGCGCTTACCGGCAACAAGTTCACCAACGCCCTCGGCGGCACGAACTTTGCCACGCTCGTCGGCGAGAACAAACTCGTGCCCGGACGCTCCGGCCAGGCCGTGCAGTTCACCGGCGACGACCCGGTCAATCTCCCGCTCGGCAACTTCCAGCGACACGAGCCGTTCAGCGTGTCGCTCTGGCTGCGCACGCCGGATGTGAAAGACCGCGCCGTCGTCTTCCATCGCTCGCAGGCGTGGACCGACGCGGCGAGTCGTGGCTACGAGCTGCTCATCGAGGACGGCCGGCTCAAGTGGTCGCTCATCCACTTCTGGCCCGGCAACGCCATCTCCATCCGCGCCACCGCGCCCGTGCCGACGAACACGTGGACCCACGTCGTCGTGACCTCGGACGGCAGCAGCCGCGCGGACGGCCTGCGGCTCTTCGTGAACGGCCGGCCCGCGAGCACCGACGTCATCAAGGACAACCTCACGAAGAACATCACCGGCGGCGGCCACGACAACATTTCGCTCGCCGAGCGCATGCGCGACCGGGGTTTCAAGGGCGGCGCGGTGGATGACTTCCGCGTGTTCCGTCGCGCGCTGACTTCGCTCGAAGCCGCCGCGACGCACGACGAAGCCGCTGCGAAAACTCTCTTGGCGAAGGCGGAGGCTCAGTTGTCCGCCAGCGAACGCGCCGAGCTGGAAGACTACTTCTTCGCCACCGTGGACACGGAGTTCCCCAAGCAACTCGCCGCGCTCAAGGCCGCGCGGGCCGAGCTGGTGAAGTTCGCCGACGGCGTGAAGGAAATCATGGTCATGCGCGAATTGGCGCAGCCGAAGAAGTCCTACGTGCTCTTCCGTGGCGAATACAACCAGCGCCGCGACGAAGCCCCGCCCGTCACCCCCGCCGCGTTGTCGCCGTGGCCCGCTGGTGCGCCGCGCAACCGCCTCGGCCTCGCGCAGTGGCTCACCGCGCCGGACCACCCGCTGCTTGCGCGGGTCACGGTGAACCGCATCTGGCAAAGTCTCTTCGGTCGCGGCCTGGTGAAGACGGCGGAGGATTTCGGCAGCCAAGGGGAGAAGCCGCTTTATCCCGAGGTGCTGGACTGGCTGTCGCTGCGCTTCATCCAGAGCGGCTGGGACACGAAGGCGTTGATGAAGGCCATCGTGATGAGCGGCGTGTATCGCCAGCGAAGCTTCGCAGACGCGCAGACGCTGGCCGACGACCCGGACAACCAGTGGCTCGCGCGCGGCCCGCGCCTGCGCCTGCCCGCCGAGATGATTCGCGACAACGCGCTCGCTGCCGCCGGCCTGCTCAAGCCCACGCTCGGCGGCCCGCCGGTGAATCCCTACGAGATGAGCGAGTCGTTCAAGCCCGCCAGCCCGACCGGCGGTGACGGCGTGTATCGCCGCAGTCTCTACACGAACTGGAAACGCACCGGCCCGCCGCCCGCGCTGCTGGCCTTCGACGCCCCGCGCCGCGCCGTCTGCACCGCGAAGCGCGAGCGCACGGACTCGCCGCTCCAGGCGCTCATCCTCCTGAACGGCACGCAATACGTGGAAGCCGCACGCGTGCTGGGCGAATCGCTCCACCGCGACGCCAATGGCAACGTGCCCGCGATGATTGAAGCTGGCTTCCTCCGCTGCCTCAGCCGCAAGCCAGACGCGCGCGAGCAGGCCATCCTGCAACAGCTCCATCGCGAGCAGCTTGACCACTTCAAGGCGAAGCCCGCTGACGCAGAGAGCTTGTTGAAGGCAGGCAACACGAAGCGCGACGAGAAGATTTCCGCCCCCGAGGCCGCCGCCGCGACTGTGCTGGCGCAGGCGATCCTGAACCACGACGCGTGCGTGGTGAAGCGCTGAGTGTTACCCTGAACCAGATTCACACATGAGCAGTAACGCCACTTTCCTGACTAACCGCCGCCAGTTCCTCAACCGCTTCGGCGCAGGCCTCGGCGGCGCGGCCTTGGCCGAGATGCTTGCCGCGAACGCCGCTGCCGCACCGAATGCCGACCGTGGCATCCTCGGCGCGACGCACTTCGCGCCGAAGGCCAAGCGCATCATCTACCTGTTCATGTCCGGCGCGCCGTCGCAGCTCGACCTCTACGACCACAAGCCGCTGCTGAACCAACGCAACGGCGAGCAGCTTCCGGATTCCGTGCGCGGTGGGCAGCGGCTCACGGGCATGTCGGGCAACCAGTCGTCCATCCCGCTCGTCGGCTCGCCATTCAAGTTCACCAAGCACGGGCACGGCGGCACGGAGTTTAGCGAGCTGCTGCCGCACACGGCGGGCATCGCGGACGACCTGTGCGTCGTGCGCTCGATGTTCACCGAGGCCATCAACCACGGGCCTGGTGTGACCTTCCTCCAGACCGGCACGCAAATCGCCGGGCGGCCCAGCTTCGGCGCGTGGTTGAGCTACGGGTTGGGGCAGGAGAACGCGAATTTGCCATCGTTCGTCGTGCTCATCACGAAGGGTAAGGGTGGCCAGCCGCTCGGCGCGCACTTGTGGGGCAGTGGCTTTTTGCCCACGAAGCATCAAGGCGTGCTGCTGCGCGCGGCGAAGGACGCGGTGCTCTATTTGAACAACCCTGCCGGCGTGAGCGAGGAGAGCCGCCGGCTGCTGCTCGACCGGCTGCGGGAGTTGCACGAGCATCAGTTCGCCGGCACGCCGGACGCGGAGATTCAGGGCCGCATTGATAACTACGAGATGGCGTTCCGGATGCAGTTCAGCATTCCCGATGCGACCGACCTCTCGAAGGAACCGCAGCATATCCTCGACAACTACGGCCCGGATGTGAAGACCCCCGGTTCGTTCGCCGCGAACTGCTTGCTCGCGCGGCGGCTCGCGGAGCGCGGCGTGCGCTTCATCCAGCTTTATCACCAAGACTGGGACCACCACGGTGGTCTGCCCGGTGCGTTGCCTCGGCTCTGCAAGGAGACCGACCAGCCCGCCGCTGCCCTCGTGCGCGACCTCAAGGCGCGCGGGCTCCTCGACGACACGCTCGTGGTCTGGGGCGGCGAATTTGGCCGCACGAATTACTGCCAAGGCAAAATCTCAACGAACTTCGGTCGCGACCATCACCCGCGCTGCTTCAGCGTGTGGCTGGCCGGCGGCGGCGTGAAGGCGGGCACGACCTACGGCGAGACTTGCGAGTTCGGCTACAACATCGCCCGCGACGGCGTGAGCGTGCACGACTTGCAGACGACCTTGCTGCACCAGCTCGGCATTGACCACGAGCGGCTAACCTACAAGTTCCAAGGCCGCCGCTACCGCCTGACGGACGTGCATGGGGAGCTGGTGAAGGGCTTGGTAAGCTGATCTCAGCCGCAGAGCGTTGGCGATGTTCCGGTCGGCGGAGTGGAATTGAGCCTACAGCAAGCCGGCGGTTTCGGGATAACCGCAGAGGATGTTGAAACTCTGCACGGCCTGGCCGCTGGCGCCCTTCACGATGTTGTCCTGGGCACTCATCACCAGCAGACGGCCGGTGCGCGGGTCGAGCCGCCAGGCGAGCTCGATCACGTTCGTCCCGACGACATTCTTAGTGTCCGGCAGCGCCTTGCCTTCAAGCACGCGGACAAACGGTTCGTTTGCATACGCCGCCTGGTAGCACGCGCTGATGCGCGCGCCGAGGGCGGTGGCTTCCTCGGCCGTGCTGAAGTGTTGCGTGGGAGCGAGATACAACGTGGTGAGAATGCCGCGGTTGACCGGGATCAGGTGTGGTGTGAACTGGATGGTGACTTCCGTGCCGGCAGCCAGGGCGAGCTGTTCCTCGATTTCGGACAAGTGGCGGTGCTTGGGCACGCCGTAGGGGCGGACACTCTCGTTGCACTCGACGAAAAGGTAATCGAGCTCGGCCTTGCGGCCCGCACCGCTCACGCCGCTCAGGGAGTCGGCGATGATGCCCTGGGGCTTGATGAGGCCCGCGCGCAGCAACGGCAGGGTGGGCAGCAGGATGCTGGTGGGGTAGCAGCCGGGCGAGGCAATCAGCGACGCCCTGCGGATGGCCGCCCGGTGGACTTCCGGCAGGCCATAGACGGATTGCGCGAGCAGGTCCGGCGCGGGATGGTCGTGCGCGTAGAATTCCTTGTAGATGGCCGCGCTCTTGAGCCGGAAGTCGGCGCTGAGGTCGATGACGCGGCTGCCCAGTTTCAACAGGGGCACGGCAAACTCGGCGGCGACGCCGTGCGGCAGGGCGAGGAAGACCACTTCAGCGGCACGGGCCAGCAGTTCGGCATTGGGATCGACAAAGCGCAGAGTGCGGGCGCGCGGGTGGCTGGCAAACTTGGGAAAAACCTGTGCCACCGTCTGCCCCGCCTGCTGGCGCGAAGTGACGGCGGTCAATTCCGCGTGCGGATGGGACAGAAGCAACCGGACCAGCTCTTCGCCGGAATACCCGGACGCACCGACGATGGCGACCTTTGTCATGGGCGGATTTGTCGGCGGTGGCGTGGCGGTTGTCAACGCGCCGGATCGGGTCAGATCCGGGAATTTCGCCTTTGATCTTCCCCGGTTCCGCCGCATCATTCGGCCGTGCATTTCCACAAGGTCGCTCTCATCGGCGTCGGCTTGCTGGGCGGCTCCATCGGGCTGGCCTTGCGGCAGCGTCGGCTCGCGGATGCCTGCCTGGGCTTCGTGCGTCGGGAAGCGAGCGTGGCCGAGTGCGGTCGGCTGGGGGTGGTGGACCGTGCTGCCACTGACCTGCGGGTGGTGGTGCAGGACGCGGACCTGGTTATTTTCTGCACGCCCATCGCCCAGATGCGGGCCATGGCGGAGCAATGCCTGCCGGTGCTCAAGGCAGGCGCGCTCGTCACTGATGTGGGCAGCGTGAAGGGTTCCGTGGTGGCGGAGCTTGAGCCGTTGTTCAGCCGCGCCGGCGCGTGCTTCGTCGGGAGCCATCCGATGGCCGGGGCGGAGAAGACCGGTCCGGCGGCCGCCCGGGCCAACCTGTTTGAGGGCGCGGTTTGCGTCGTCACCCCCAGCTCAAAAACTCCGGCAGCCGCCGTGCAGCAGGTCGAGGCCTTTTGGACCGCGTTGGGTGGGCGCAGCTTGCGGCTCACCCCCGATCAGCATGACAGTCTGGTGGCCCGTTCCAGCCACCTTCCGCACGTGGTGGCCGCCGAGCTGGCGAATTATGTGCTCAGCCCGGCGCATCCGGCGGAGCAACCGGCCTTGTGTGCCACTGGT
>Ga0255095_1001032_pt1 | contig 11930 bp, 9 predicted proteins | sample Colum_Law_RepC_8_2_FD_188435 | JGI IMG/M metagenome (GOLD analysis project Ga0255095, IMG submission 188435) | Freshwater microbial communities from Columbia River, Oregon, United States - Colum_Law_RepC_8d | ecosystem: Environmental > Aquatic > Freshwater > River | place: USA: Oregon | collected...
GTTCTCGGCCCCCTGGCGCGCCCAGCTTGACACCATCACCGCCCTGCTCGACGGCCCGCCCGAGACCGCGCTGGACCGCGAACGCGAGGTGGCGCGCGCCTTTCGCGAACTCGACGGCCTGACGACCGCCATCGCGCAGCAGGTGCAAAGCCTGATCGGTGCGCGCAACGAGGCGCTGCAGGCCCGCTTCGAGCGCAGCCGCCAGCAGCTCACCCAGCAGGTGGTGGGCACCATCGGCGTGGCCGCGGTGCTGGCCCTGGCCTTTGGCGTGTGGCTGGCCCGGCCGTTTCAGCGGCTGGAGAAGGCCATCGTGGGCCTGGGCGAAAACCGGCTGGACGAGGCCATCGACATCCCCGGCCCGCGCGACGTGCGCCGCGTGAGCCAGCAACTGGAATGGCTGCGCCTGCGCCTGACCGAACTCGACGCCGACAAGGCCCGCTTTCTGCGCCACATCTCGCACGAGCTCAAGACCCCGCTGGCCTCGCTGCACGAAGGCGTGGCGGTACTGGGCGACGGCGTGGCCGGCCCGCTCAATGAGAACCAGGCCGAGGTGGTGGGCATTCTGCAGACCAACACCCAGTTGCTGCAGACGCAGATCGAGGCCCTGCTGCGCTTCAACGCCGCCGCCTTCGAGGCGCGCCAGCTCAAGCGCGAACGCACCGACCTGCGCGCCCTGCTCGAAGACCAGGTGGAGGCCCAGCGCCTGCACTGGCAGGCCCACCAGCTCAGCGTGCGCGTGGAAGGCCCCTCGGTTCGCCTGCCGGTGGACCGCGAGAAGATGGCCTCGGCCGTGGGCAACCTGCTGCTCAACGCCATCCGCTTCTCGCCCGTGGGCGGCACGGTGCGCCTGGTGCTGCTGGAGCAGCCCGGGCGGCTGTGCCTGGACATCATCGACCAGGGCCCTGGCGTGGCCGAGGACGACCGCGATCGCATCTTCGAGCCCTTCTACCGTGGCGCCCACCAGCCCGAGAACGCGGTGCGCGGCACCGGCATCGGCCTGTCCATCGTGCACGAGTACGTCACCGCCCACGGCGGGCGCCTGGCTCTGCTGCGCTCGCCGCGCGGCGCCCATTTCCGCATCGAATTGCCCCATGCTGCCTGACTTCCTTCCCTCCCTCGCGCGCCGGCTGCTCGCCGCCAGCGGGCTCGCGCTGGCCCTGCTGGCCACGAGCGCCCACGCGCAAGCCCAAGGCGCGCCCGCCGCGCCACCGCAGACCCTGGCGCCTGACGAGGGCAGCCCGGTGGATTCGCTGCTGGCCTACGCCGACCGGGTGGGCCAGTTCAACCCGGCCGACCTGAGCACCGAGATCCTCAACCTGGGCGAGCCGGGCCAGTCGCCTGTGCGCCAGATGCAGCTGGCCATCGCCCTGAGCCAGACCCACCTGCCGGTGGACACCGCGCGGGCCCTGGGCCTGGTGCAGCGCGTGGCCGCCAGCCCGCTGCCCGAGTCCGCCCCGCTTAAGCCACTGGCCCGCCTGCTGTCGGCGCGCCTGTTCGAGCAACGCCGCCTGGAAGACCTGCTGGACCGCCAGACCCAGCAACTGCGCGACAGCCAGCGCCGCATCGACCAGCTCAACGAGCGCCTGGAGGCCATGCGCGCCATCGAGCGCAGCCTCAACCGCAGCAGCAACCGCCAACCCACGCGCTGAGCCCGCCACCGCCATGTCCGCCACTCCTTCCCACCGCGCCCGATTGCTGGTTGTCGACGACGACGCCGACATGCTGCGCCTGCTCTCCATGCGCCTGGGCTCGGCCGGTTACCACGTCACCGCCGTGGGCTCGGCCGAGGCCGCCCTGGCCCAGCTTGACATCGAGCGGCCGCAACTGGTGATTTCCGACGTGCGCCTGCCCGGCAAGGACGGCCTGGCCCTGTTCGAGGAAGTGCGCCAGCGCCACCCCTCGCTGCCGGTGATCCTGCTCACCGCGCACGGCACCATCCCCGACGCGGTGGAGGCCACGCGCCGTGGCGTGTTCACCTACCTCACCAAGCCCTACGACGCCAAAGAGCTGCTGGAGCGCATCGCCCAGGCCCTGGCCCTGGGCGCGCCGGCCGGCCCCAGCGCCCCGGCCGACGAGGCCTGGCGCGCCGACATCGTGAGCCGCTCCAACCGCATGGCCGACCTGCTGGCCGAGGCGCGCATGGTGGCCCAGAGCGACGCCAGCGTGCTGCTGCGCGGTGACTCGGGCACCGGCAAAGAGATGCTGGCGCGCGCCATCCACAAGGCCAGCCCGCGCGCGGGCAAGCCCTTCGTGGCGGTGAACTGCGGCGCCATTCCCGAGGCGCTGCTGGAATCCGAGCTGTTCGGCCACGTCAAGGGCGCCTTCACCGACGCGGTGGCCAACCACAAGGGCCTGTTCCAGGCGGCCGACGGCGGCACGCTCATGCTCGACGAGATCGGCGACATGCCGCCGGCCCTGCAGGTCAAGCTGCTGCGCGTGCTGCAAGAGCGCGCGGTGCGCCCGCTGGGTTCCAGCCAGTCGGTGCCGGTGGACGTGCGCATCGTCTCGGCCACCCACCGCGACCTTGAAGCCGCCATGGCCGAGGGCCAGTTCCGCGAAGACCTGTACTACCGGCTCAACGTGGTCACGCTCACCCTGCCCACCCTGGCCGAGCGCCGCGAAGACATCGCCCTGCTGGCCAATCACTTCCTGGCCAAGCTATCGGCCAAGTACGGCAAGCGCAGCTCGGGGTTCGCGCCCGAGGCGCTCAAGGCCCTCACCATGGCCGCCTGGCCAGGCAATGTGCGCCAGCTCTACAACGTGGTGGAACAGGTGTGTGCCCTGTCCACCACGCCCCTGGTGCCGCTGGCGCTGGTGCAGCGCGCCCTGCGCACCCCCACCACCGAGGTGCTCAGCTTCGCCGAGGCCAAGCAGCGCTTCGAGCGCGACTACCTGGTGGGCCTGCTCAAGATGACCGACGGCAACGTGGCCGACGCCGCGCGCCTGGCCCAGCGTAACCGCACCGAGTTCTATCGCCTGCTGCAGAAGCACGCCCTCACCCCGGGCCTGTTCAAAAGCGACGGCGGTGGCGGCGAGGCTGTCGCCGAATCGTGACAAGCAAAGATGCTTGATTTGCTTGGAGTTTTTCACCAGCACCATGCCCTTTGTCGCCGATTGGCGACAAAAACACCGGGTAAACCCTCAATTCCTCACCCCGTTACCCTTTGTCACCCGAGAAAAGCACTTCAAGTCATTGATTTGAAAAGCCTTTTCTGAGCTGGCACGGCGCTTGCCCTTATAGGGCATGCCCCAAGGTATTTCCCCACTCTTCATGCCCCGCGCGCTGCGGCGCGTGCTGGTGCTGGGCGCCTTGTTTGCGTGGTTTGGCGCGGCTTCCGCCCAGACCCAGGGCTTTGACTGGGACAGCCTCACCCACCTCGCCCGGGTGCGCGCCAGCGAGCCCTACGTGGCCCCCGGCGACAAGCTGCCCGAGGGCCTGGACAGCATCAGCTACGACGCCCTGCGCGACATCCGCTTCAAGCCCGCCCGCTCCACCTGGCGCGAGCAGGGCCTGCCCTTCGAGGCGCAGTACTTCCACCTGGGCCTGTACCAGAAGGCGCCGGTGCGCATTCATGAGATCGACCCTGACGGCCAGGTGCGGCACATCGCCTACCGCAGCGACGACTTCGACTACGGCGCCAACCGCTTCGACACCCGCGACTGGGGTGACCTGGGCCACGCCGGTTTTCGCCTGCACTACCCCCTGAACCACCCGGCCTACAAAGACGAGTTGGTGGTGTTCCTGGGCGCCAGCTACTTCCGCGCACTGGGCGCCGGCCAGCAATACGGCCTGTCGGCCCGCGGCCTGGCCATCGACACCGTGGGCGGGCGCGGCGAGGAATTCCCCCGCTTCAGCGAGTTCTGGATTCGCCGCCCGGCGCCCGACGCCACCGAGGTGACGGTCTACGCCCTGCTCGAATCGCCGCGCGCCACTGGCGCTTACCGCTTCGTCATCCGCCCCGGCCAGCAGACCACCCTGGTGGTGGGCGCGCGCGTGTTCCTGCGCGAGGGCACCGAGCCGGTGCGTACCCTGGGCATCGCCCCGCTGACCAGCATGTTCCTCTCGGGCGAGAACCAGCCCCTGCCGGGCGATTTCCGGCCCGAGGTGCACGACTCCGACGGCCTGATGATCGCCACCGGCGAAGGCGAGTGGCTGTGGCGCCCGCTGCAGCGCCCGCGCAGCATCCAGGTGAATTCCTTCGCCACCCGCAACCCCCGCGGCTTCGGCCTGATGCAGCGCGACCGCGCCTTCAGCAGCTACGAGGACGTGGAAGCCCGCTACGAGCGCCGACCCAGCGCCTGGGTGAAGCCCATCGGCGACTGGGGGCCGGGCCGTGTGGAGCTGGTGCAGCTGCCCACGCCCGACGAGACGCACGACAACATCGTGGCTTACTGGGTGCCCGAACGACTGCCCGAGCCGGGCCAAGCCCTGGAACTCAGCTACGAGCTGGCCTGGCAAGGCGACACCCAGCAACGCCCGCCCTCGGCCTGGGTCACGCAGACCCGCCGCGGCCATGGCTACACCCAACTGAGCGCGGCCGAGCAGGCCGCACAGCCGCAGTTCGTGCTCGATTTCGCCGGCCCCGCGCTGGACGCACTGCCCGCCGGTGCCCCCGTGCGCGTGGTGGCCACGGCCAACGCCAACGGCCGGGTGATCGACGCCCGCGCCTACCCCAACCCTGCCACGCGCACCTGGCGAGTGAGCCTGCGCGTGGTGCGCATCGACCCGAACCAGCCGGTCGAGTTGCGCGCCTTCCTTCAACACCTCAACGACACCGTGAGCGAAACATGGACACATCTGCTCCTGCCCGAGTGACTCCCGCCCGCAGCCCGCTGCGCGAGGAGCGGCATCCGAACGCGGTGACCGCCCCGCCGATCCACCGTGGCTCGATGGTGCCGCGCCCCTGGCGCGGTTTCTGGAACAGCGTGGGCACCGCCGCGCTGGGCCTGGCGCACCGCGTGCTGCCGCCCTATGGCGGCCAGTCTGCCTCGCGCCCGGCGGTATCGCCTCGCGAGCGCGCCATCAACTGGCGCCGCAATGTGTTCGCGCTGCTGTCGGTGATGAGCACGGTGCTGGCGGCCTGGCTGTTCGCCGACGCCCAGCCCGACCACGAGAACACCTGGCTGCAGATGGGCCAGCTGGCGCTGTTCACCGTGCTGTCGGCCTGGGTGGTCACCGGCTTCGTGACCGCGCTCATGGGCTTCTGGGTGCTGCTGCGCGGCGACCCGTACACCCTGCGCGCCGCCTCGGTGAAAGACCGCCCGATGAACGCCGATTCGCGCACGGCCATCATCATGCCGATCTGCAACGAAGACGTGGCCACCGTGTTCGCCGGCCTGCGCGCCACCTGCGAATCGCTGGCCGCCACCGGCCACGCCCGCCAGTTCGACGTGTTCGTGCTGTCCGACAGCTTTGACCCCGAGATCGTGCGCGCCGAGCGCGCCGCCTGGGAAGCCCTGCGCGGCGCCCTGGCCGCCCAGCAGGAGCTGCCCCCGATCGAGGTGTACTACCGCCTGCGCAAGCGCCGCACCCACCGCAAGGCCGGCAACGTGGCCGACTTCTGCCGCCGCTGGGGCAAGGACTACGACTACATGGTCGTGCTCGACGCCGACAGCGTGATGAGCGGCGACTGCCTGGTCTCCATGGTCAAGCTCATGGACGCCAACCCCAAGGCCGGCATCATCCAGACCGCCACCCAGGCCATCGGCCACGCCACCCTGCACGCCCGCGCGCAGCAGTTCGCCTCGCGCGTGACCGGCCGCCTGTTCACGCTGGGCATGCAGTTCTGGCAACTGAGCGAGTCGCACTACTGGGGCCACAACGCCATCATCCGCGTCGACGCCTTCATGAAGCACTGCGCGCTGGCCCCCATCGCCGGCACCGGCGGCATGTCGGGCGGCATCATGTCGCACGACTTCGTCGAGGCCGCGCTGATGCGCCGCGCCGGCTACCACGTGTGGCTGGTCTCCGACCTCAAGGGCAGCTACGAGCAGCAGCCGCCTGACCTGCTGAGCGAACTGCAGCGCGACCGCCGCTGGTGCCAGGGCAACCTGCAAAACGCCCGCCTGATGGCCGAGCCTGGCCTGCACCGCGTGCACCGCACCATGTTCGCCATTGGCGCCATGTCCTACATCTCGGCCCCGCTGTGGCTGGGCTTCCTGGCCGTGGGCACCGCGCTGTGGGTGGCCGAGGCCGGCACCGTGCCGCAGTGGGACGCGATCCCCACCGAAATGCGCGGCCTGTGGGCCTGGACGCTGACCATGCTGTTCATGCCCCGCGTGCTGGGCCTGGTGGCGGTGTTCATGAAGGGCGAGCAAAAGCAGTTCGGCGGCCCGCTGGTGCTGCTGGGCAGCATGGCGGTGGAGACCGTGCTGGCCATCCTGCAGGCGCCCATTCGCATGCTGGCGCACTCGCTGTTCGTGCTGGTGGCCGTGACCGGCATCAAGCTCGACTGGAAATCGCCTCCGCGCGAAGCCACCGGCATTGCCTGGGGCGACGCCGCGGCCCGCCTGGCGCCCATGACCGCCGTGGTCGGCCTGCTGGCCGTGGTGGTGGCAGCCATCAGCCCGCCGGCCCTGCTGTGGATGGGGCCGGTGGCCTTGCCGCTGCTGCTGTCGGTGCCGCTGACGGTGCTCACCAGCCACGTGGAGTTCGGCGCCTGGATGCGCTCGAACGGCATGCTGCTGATCCCCGAGGAGTCGTGGTCGCCGGCGGTGCTGCGCCGCGCCTGGCGCCACGCCAGCCGCCTGGCGCTCAAGGCGGCCTGAGCCCGCCCGACGGGGGTTCACCGTCTCAACGAAAAACGGCCCCGAGGGGCCGTTTTTTCATGGCCGCCCGCCCCAGCGCGGCCCGATCTGGTTGATCACCAGGCCCAGCACCACCGCCGCCGTGCCCAGCCACTGCAGGGGCACAGGGTGCTCGCCCACGAAGAACCAGGCCGACCACAGGCCCACCACCGGCACCAGCAGCGAAAAGGGCGTGACCCGGTTGGCGGGGTGGCGCTTGAGCAGGCGCGTCCACAGGCTGTAGGCCAGCAGCGTGGCCAGCCAGGCCAGGAACAGCAGGGAGGCCACGGTCAGCGGCCCGATGGCGGCCCACTGGCTGGCCACGCCCACCCAGCCGTCTTGCCACACGGCCAGCGCGGTGAAGGGCAGGATGGGCACCAGGCTGCTCCACACGATGAAGGGGAAGGGCTCGTAATCGGCCACGCGCGAGGCCAGGCGCGCCACCAGGTTGGACACCGCCCACATGAAGGCCGCGCCCAGGGTGAGCACGAAGCCAATCAGGGTCATCTGCCCCGCCCCTTCGCCATGCGCCATGGCAATGGTGAGCAGCCCCACCGAGGCCACGATCAGGCCCAGCACCTGCGCGGGGCGCGCCCGCTCGCCCAGCACCGGCACCGCCAGCAGCAAGGTGAAGAAGGCCTGGGCCTGCATCACCACCGAGGCCATGCCCGCCGTCATGCCCAGCTGCAGGCCCAGGAAGAGGCAGCCGAACTGCCCGAGGCCTTGCGCCAGCCCGTAGCCCAGCACAAAGCGCCAGGGCAGGCGCGGCCGCGCCACCCACCAGAGAAAAGGCAGGGACGCCAGCGCGAAGCGCAAGGCCCCCAGCAGCATGGGCCCGATGTCCTGCAGGGCGTGCTTCATGGCCACGAAGTTCAGCCCCCAGATCACCACCACGACCAGGGCCCGGGCGCGGTCGGCCGGGGTGAGCGCGCCCTGGCTCACGCCCGCGCCCGCACCGGGCGGCCCTGGGCTTCGCGGGCCCGCACCCAGGCCTCGAAGGCCTCGGCGCTGGTCTTGCCGGGCACGTAGCCGAAGCGCTCTTTGAGGGCGGTGTTCAGCAGCACGGGGCGGTAACGCAGGAAATCGAGCTGCTCGGGCCCGTAGCGGGTGAGGCCCAGCTTGGCGCCGCAGGCCAGCGCCGTGCGCAGCAGGCCGGCCGGCAAGACCCGCAGCGACTTGCCCAGGCGCTGCGCGATCTCGGCCACCGGCAGGGCGCCGTCGCCCGCCAGGTTGAAGCAGCCGGCCGGGGCCAGGCCGCTGATGGCGTGGCGAATGGCGCCGGTGACGTCGTCGTCCCAGATGAACACGAAGGGGCTGTCGCTGCCCGCGATGGCCAGCAGGCGGCGCTTCTCGAAGAGCGCGGTGATCTGGTTGTCCACCCGGTCGCCCAGGATGGTGCCGATGCGAAACACCGTCTGCTGCAGCTCGGGGTGGCGCACGCGGGCCTCGGCCAGCATTTCCTCCACCATGCGCTTGTGCTGGGCGTAGGCGAACTGGGCGTGCCCACGCAGGGGGTGGTCTTCGGTGATCCAGGGGGCGTTGTCGGGGTGGTAACCATAGGCCGCGCCGCTGGACGACACCACCAGGTGGCGCACGCCGTGCTGCACACAGGCCTCGATGACGTTGCGCGAGCCCTGCACGTCCACCTCGTATTCCATGGAGCGGGTGGTCCATTTGCCCGGCGTGACGATGGAGGCCAGGTGCACCACGGTGTCGATGCGGTGCTCGGCCACCATGGCCGACACCGCCTGGGCGTCGCGCACGTCGAGCGCGCGGTGCAGCACGCCGCGCAGCTGGCGATCGGGCGGCACGGTGCGCACGTCGGTGGCCAGCACCAGTTGCAGATTGGCGTTGCCGGCCACCGCCTGCACCAGACCACGGCCCAGAAAGCCTTCGGCCCCGGTGACGAGCAGTCGGCGAGCGGCCGGAACAGGCGTGAAGGGAAAGGAAGCGGGAGTGGTCATGCGGTTTCTTTGACGGTGGCGGGTGCGCCCTGGAGCGGCCGGCGGGCCCACCAGTCGGCCAGGATCAAGCCGGCGATGATGTCCCAGAACCCCCACACGCCGGCCACCACGGCCATGCCGCCGAGTCCGCCGAAGAAGCTGAAGATCAGCACCAGGCCCAGGCCGGCGTTGCGGATGCCGACCTCGATGGTGAGGGCGCGGCGGTCGTAGTCGGGCAGGCCCGCCAGGCGCGAGATGGTGTAGCCGGTGCCGAAGGCCAGCGCGTCGTGCAGCACCACGGCCAGCAGCACCAGGCCCACGTAGTCCAGGAAGTAGCGCCAGTTGCCGGCGATGGCGCCCACGATGAAGCCGATCAGCGCCAGGAAGCTCAGGATGCGCACCGGCCGCTTGAAGCGCAGCGTCCACGCGGGCCAGCGGTGCGCCAGCCACAGGCCCAGCACGAAGGGCAGGCCAATGATCAGCAGGATGTGGCCGACCATGTCCAGCGGGTCCAGCGCGATGCTGCGCAGCAGCGGCGCGGCAGTGGGGTGGATGCCGCCCCAGAAGGCGAAGTTCAGCGGCATGGCCACGATGGCGATGGCGTTGGACACCGCCGTCATGGACACGCTCAAGGCCACGTTGCCACTGGCGCGGTGGGTGAGCAGGTTGCTCACGTTGCCCGGCGGGCAGCAGGCCACCAGGATCATGCCCAGCGCGATGCTGGGGCCGGGCTGCAAGACCAGGGTGAGCGCGAAGGTGATGGCGGGCAAGGCCACGAACTGCGCCACGATGCCCACGGCAAACGCCAGCGGCATGCGCAGCACGCGCCGGAAATCGTCCAGCCGCGTGTCCAGCGCGATGCCGAACATCAGGAAGGCCAGCACGGCGTTGAGCACCGCCAGCGAGGCGGGGTTGAAGTTCAGCCGGATCTCATCCACGGGCAGCATGCGCGTCTCCTGGTGTCATGCGAAGCGGGCTGCGGCCTGGCGAACGGCCTGCCGGTAGGCGTCTTTGTTCACGTAATAGGCCATGCGCTCGAGCTTGAGGTAGCGGTAGCCGCCCGACAGGTCGGGCGGCGGCCCGGCCTTGGCCGCCTTGAGCGCCAGCGCCGGGGCACTGCCGCTGTCCAGGCCCTTGAAATAGCGGGCCACCAGCTCGGCCTGCTCGTAGCGCCCCTGCCAGCCCAGGCCGCTGGCCTCCACCATGCCCAGCACCGCCAGCCGGTCAAAACCGGGGGCGAAGATGTTGAGGTACAGCGAAGGCGCCATGCCCTGCCAGTTCAGGCACTCGGGCGCCAGGAAGGGGTAGTGCAGGCGGTAGCCGGTGGCGGCCAGGATCAGGTCGTAGTCGGCCGCGCTGCCGTCCTTGAAGCGCACGGTGTGGCCATCGAGCCGCTCGATGTCGGCCCGCACCTTCACGTCGCCATGGCCGATGTGGTGCAGGATGAGCGAGTTCACCACCGGGTGCGACTCGTACATACGGTACTCGGGCTTGGGAAAGCCCATGCGCACCGGGTCGCCGCTGAACCAGCGCAGGATGGTGGCGTCCACCCGCTGCTTGAGCCAGGCCGGCAGGCGGATCTTGCCGCCCAGGGTGTCGGCCGGGCGACCGAACACGTACTTGGGCACGAAGTAATAGCCGCGGCGCACCGAGATGTCCACGCGGCGGGCGCGGTGCACCGCGTCCACCGCGATGTCGCAGCCCGAGTTGCCCGCGCCCACGATCAGCACGCGCTTGCCCTCGAACAGCGCCGCGCTCTTGTAGGCCGAGGTGTGCAGCAGCTCGCCCGCGTACTGCCCGGGGAAGGTGGGCATGTTGGGCTCGGCCAGCGTGCCGTTGGCCACCACCACGCCCTTGTACTCGGCGGTGTGGCGCGCGCCATCCGGGCCTTCGGTGGTGAGGCGCCAGCGCGTGTCGGGCGCCTGGCTCACCGGCTCCACCTTCTGCACGCGGGTACCGAAGCGGTAGTGCTGGCGCAGGCCGAAGTGGTCGGCAAAGGCGCGGAAGTAGTCGAGCAGCTCGCGGTGGCTGGGGTAGTCGGCCACCGAGTCGGCCATGGGGAACTCGGCGAACTCCGTCATGCGCTTGCTGGAGATCAGGTGCGCCGATTCGTACACCGTGGAGCGCGGGTTGTGGATGTTCCACAGGCCCCCCACGTCGTCGTGGGCCTCGAAGCCCTGGAAGGCCACGCCGTGTTTCTGCAGGCAGCGCGCGCCCGCCAGGCCGGAAGGGCCGGCGCCGATGAGGGCAATCTGTTCGGTGGTGTCCATGGAGGGGTCAGAGTCCGGGAATGTCGGTGGCGCCGGGTTCGCCCCGACGGGGTTTGCGCGGCTGGCGCAGCAAGAGGGCATCGTGCCAGCGCGCGGGCAAGGCATTGAGGCCATTCGCCAGCCAGCCCAGGCGGCGCGGCAGCACCACCTGCTCACGCCCCGCCGCCACACCGGCCAGCAGGGCACGGGCCGCCGCCTGCGGCTCCATCAGGCCGGGCATGGCAAAGCGGTTGCCCGCCGTGAGCGGGGTGCGCAGGTAGCCGGGGCTGACCGTGTGCACCCGCACGGCGGTGGGCCGCAACTCGGCGCGCAGGCTCTGCAGGTAGGCGATGAGCCCGGCCTTGCTGGCGCAATAGGCGCCGTTGCCGGGCAGGCCACGCCAGCCCGCGATGCTGGCCACGCCCACCAGCGCCGTGGGCCTGGGGGTGTCGCGCATGGCGCCAAGAAAGGGGTGAAAGGTGGTGGCCACGCCCAGCAGGTTGATCTCCAGCATGCGGCGCATCACGGGCAGGTCAGCGGCCTGCTCGGTGTCGAAGCCGCCGGCCACGCCAGCGTTGGCGATCACCAGGTCGGGCACGCCCTGGGCGCCCATCCAGTCGTGGGCCATGGCGGTCATGGCGGCGGCGTCGGTGACGTCGGGCCGGTAGACACGGCAGCGATCTGGCGCCAGTGCCTCCAGGGCAAGCAGGCGCTCTTCGTTGAGCCCCACCAGGGCCACGCGGGCGCCCTGGCCCAGCAGCTCGCGCGCCAGGGCCTGCCCCAGGCCGCCGCAGGCGCCCGTGACCACGGCGTTGTTGACCGTCAAGCGCATCTGTCCCTGTCTCCTGTGTGGGTCTTGTGGTGGCTGTGCCTTGGCCTTGACTGTAGGTGGCGACACCATTTGTCTCGAAATATTTTGCTGATTCGTCTCATTAAACGAGATACTTCACCC
>Ga0255095_1001039_pt1 | contig 11885 bp, 6 predicted proteins | sample Colum_Law_RepC_8_2_FD_188435 | JGI IMG/M metagenome (GOLD analysis project Ga0255095, IMG submission 188435) | Freshwater microbial communities from Columbia River, Oregon, United States - Colum_Law_RepC_8d | ecosystem: Environmental > Aquatic > Freshwater > River | place: USA: Oregon | collected...
GAGTGGCGTGGTCGGCCGCGGGGTTGTTCCGGCGGGCGATGGTCACGGCGCGGTCGCGGGCGTTGTCGTCGGGCCGGTAGCGCTCGTGGAGCTTTCGGTGCCGTTCGCTGGCGGCGGCGTCGCCCAGGGCGGCGTGGATGAGGCCCAGGTTGTAATGCGCGGTGAGATTCTCGGGGTCGATGGTCAGAGTGCGTTCGAAGCGTGTGGCCGCAGCCCGCAGGAACTCTTCCTTTCGAGCCGGATTGGCGCGTTCCATCTTGGCCCGCTCGAAGAGCGTTTGCCCCAGTTCATTGATCACCTCGTAATCGCGGCTGAAATCGAAGCCACGCTTTTCCAACTCCGGATAGCGGTCTTCGAGAATGCTCGTGAGCTGTTGGATGGACTCTTCGAGGAATCCATTCTGCTTGTTCACCAGGCCGTTGAGCCAGGCGATGGTCCAGCGGTTCCCGGGCGGGTCGAAGCGCTTGGCGTCATTGGCGCGCTGCAGGGCGGCCACCGCGTCATCGAGCCGGCCTTCCTTGAAGAACACGCGTGCCAAGTTCAACGGACCGTCCGCCCGGCCGAGGGCTTCCACCCGGTTGAAGGCGCCAGCCGCCTGGATGAGTTCGCCCTTCTCGCTGCCCTTGTCGCCCTTCAGGAAGAGGCCGATGCCGTAGTCGTTCCAGCGCTGCCATTCGGGAATCTTGGAGGGGGCGTTGGTGCTCGCGGTTGCTCGGTTGGCCCCGCCTTCGATCTCGAACTCGAGCCGATCCGACGCCAGCAGGGTGACCGGCAGATCGTTGGTCAAAAGGAGGGGACCGCCGCGGACGTAGTTCGACGCGTAGGTGTAGTTGAAGTAAATGGTGTCGAACTTCCGGTAGTTGACCTTCACCTCGACCGTCAGCGGCGAGCGCTGCTGTTCGGGCACGGTGAGCTTGTAGTGCAGCACATGCGCCGCTCCGGGAGGGATCTGGTTGTTGTAGAGCGGGGTGAAGATGTCCTGCGCGTTGCGGCTGTCGATGCGGTTGCCGTCCTTGTCGAGCATGTAGACGTTGAGGAAGTGGGACCACGGGTCCACCTCGCCATGACGCCCGGTGGCTCCGGATCGTCCCACCACCTGGCCTTGCCCATCGGTCACCGACACATCGGCCCAGATCTCGTTGGAATCGACCGTGCCCTGCGTGAGCGGGTGTCCCAGTTTGAGCGTCCGGACCACCGTCTCGAGGAGGTAGGTCTTGCCCGGCTTGAGCCGTGGCAGGGTAGGGCGCAGCGGCGCGACCAGCGGCGAATCAATGGTGCCGCCCTCCTTGACGCCGAAGAGGTCGACGCGAATGCAGTCCTTCAGGAAGTCCTGCTGGCGACGAATGGCTTCCTTTTGCTCGGGCCCGGCGGGCAGCACCTTGGCCGGCACCCCGGTATTGGCTCCGGGAAACGCATGGCTGTGGACGGCCAGGAAGTCATTGGTGCCGTATTTCTTGGCCCCGAAATCCGCAGAGGCCTGGAGCGGCATGTGGCATTCGGCGCAATTGGCCTTGGCCTTGTCGGGATAATAGAACGACCGCGCATTCACGCCCGATACGCCCGAGAGCAGGTACGAATCGTAGTGGTTCTGGCCGCGCAGGAACTCCTTGTAGTGGTTCACCGCGTAGGGGATGCCCACCTTGTGGCAGGTGGAGCAAAACTCGGCTGTCTTGTGGAAGGGCTTGAGGAAGGTCTCCTTGTGGAACTGCGGCTTGCCCTTCACCAGCTGCTTGTTGACGAAATAGGCCAGCGAGTTGGTGGGCGCGAAGGCAAAGGGGTAATGCACCGGTTCTTCGATGGTGTAGTTCCCGTTGCCGATGGGGCCCTTGTCGGCGCCTTCCAGGTGCGTGATGGAGTGACACGTCACGCAGGTGATGCCCGCCTGCGAGGTCGGGTGGTTCACCATGTCGAAGTTGGGATCATCGAAGGCCCCGGAGAAGAACGGCACCGGGTCATGGCAGCCGGCGCACCAGCGGGAAGCCTGCACCGATCCGTCGCGTTTTAGGGCCGCCTCACGGGTCTGGCGGATGCTGAACAGGTAGAAGGGGTTGTTGAACGAGCTGAACTTGTGCGCGGAGTGGATGTACGAGTTGAAGACGTCCTTGTGGCACTCCAGGCAGTACTCGTTGTTCATCAGCGACTTGGCCGGGATGAACTTGCCGTTGGCCGTCCGGGCACTGCTGGGCATGAAGTACTTCTCGCCCGAAGCCGGCGCCTTGGCCGACCAAATGCGCGGATCGTGCCGGTGGAAGGCCACGAGGATCACCACCGCCGCGGCGACGGCCGTACCCCAGGTGATTCCCATCTTCCAGCGGATGCGCGGCCCGGCCAGCCGGTGCAGCAGATAAAGCCAGACGCAGAGCAACGGCGTGATGATGTGAGCCCAATACGCCACGGACCGACTGCGCTCACTCTTGACCTGAATCCACTCGAGGCCATCGAAGCGCACCAGCACCACGCCCGAGATCAGCACCACCAGACTGATGGCGAAGAGCGCATAGCCGACATACACCGCCTTGCGATTGGGCCGGTTCCAGGTGTTGGCGATGTGGACCCAATTGAAGATCAGGAAGGGCACCACGAAGAGCAGCCCCAGGATGAGGTGGGCCAGGAACTGGATTTGGTAGGCGTAGTTCTGGTAGCTCACCCCGCTGGCCCGGTCTTTCCAGGTCATGAAGGTGACGGTGAGCAAGTACACCGAATTGGCCCCCAAGAGCGCCAAGAGCACCCAAATGGTGTTCAGGACCCAGCGAAGCCGCGGGCCGATGGCGCGGACATAGCGCTTCGGTGCGGCCGGTGGATTGGTTGTCGGGTCGGTTTCTCCCATGAGCGTGAATGCATAAAGAAACTATCAATCGCGGTTTTCCACAACTGGGGGGCGAATTGGACCTGGCCGGGGGCGAAATGCTGCGGGCAGACCTCGGTTACCAAGACTCGTGGCCGGGGTCGGGTCTTTTCTTCCCACACCGAGGTTGATGATTCTCGGTTTTTGCCGGCAGCCTTGACCCATGGCCGATGCTCCGGTGCCCACTCCCGCCGCCCTGTCGAAAGGGCAGATCTTCCTGAGACGCCTCGGAAGCACGCTCTTCCTGTGGTCCATCGTCTTGGCTGCCATTTTTTCGACCGATCCCTTTGTCCGGAGCTATGTGTTCCTGGGATTGATGATTGTCTTGGCGGGGACGGGCTTGGTGGAGTTCTACGGCATGGTCGAGCGGCGCGGGTTCGTGTGCTTCCGGTTCTGGGGTTTGGCCAACGGGCTCCTCCTCATGGCCTCCACTTTCGTGTACCTGACGGTGTACCAGCCCGGGTCGCGGTTCTCGGGTCAACCCTCGCGCGCGGCCGATTTCGAGTCGGCGGTGCTGGTGCTCTTCGTGCTGGGCTTGTGCTTGCGGGAGTTCGTCTCCAAGAAAAACCAGGGCAACGCCATGACGGCCATTTCCATGACCTTGTTGGGCCTGATGTACGTGCCGTGGCTGCTGAACTTCATCCAGAAGATCAATTTCTTCCCCGGCGTGGATGGGCGCTTCTACGTGCTCTACTTCATCGTGGTGACCAAGTTCAGCGACGTGGGGGCCTACTGCACGGGCTCGCTCATTGGCCGGCACAAGATGATCCCGCGCATCAGCCCCGGGAAAACCTGGGAGGGATTCGCCGGCGCGGTGGTGATTTCGACGGCGTGCTCGCTGGGCCTGGCCGCGCTGTTGGGTGATCGCCTGGCCGGGATGACTCCGGTCCACGCGGTCGTGTTGGGGGTGATCCTGAGCGTCTCAGCCGTGGTCGGTGACCTCATCGAGTCGCTCTTCAAGCGCGAGGCCGGCGTGAAGGATTCCGGGCGATTCTTCCCGGGCATCGGCGGCATCCTCGACCTCCTCGACAGCCTCCTCTTCAACGCCCCCCTCATGTACCTCTACCTGAGGCACGTGCTGCGGCATTGAGGGACGATGCTGGGCACTATCAGGAACGCACGGTTCGCAACGCCCTTCGGGCGACCCTGGAATGAAACCTCAAGACCAATACCTCAAATACGTGCGCTGGGAAGAATCCGATCGTTTGTAGGTGGGTTACTGTCCCGATCTATTCCCATGGGGCGGCGTTTGCCACGGCATCACCGAAGAGGAGACCTACCGGGATCTTGGCACCCACCTGCAAGCGGAAGTGGACGAACGACACCGAAGCGGCCAAGAACTCCGTCCGGTCAGCACCCGACCGATGAGAGACGCCTGTCTGGCCTAGTCGGGTAGGAATCCCAGCCGGCCTGGTTTGTTGGGAATTGGCTTTTTGACGCCTTGCGATCATTGAGCTCATCGACAGCGGCGCTGGTCAGTCATCGCCGACGGAACGCCTCCGCTGGCAATGGGGCGGCGGTCCAGGAACCTCGGTTTGACTCCCGGCACGGGTGGGGCAGCTTAATGAACCACGCCCACCCGCAGCTTCCCGCATGAAGATCCTCTATCTCTCCCTCGCGATCCTGATCGTTCTGCAGGGAATTCTCGCCGCGGCCGATTGGCCGCATTACCGGGGTCCCGAGGGCGACGGATCTTCACCCGAGCCGATCCGGACCGATTGGGACGCCCGCTCCCCTCGGGTCGTCTGGAAACGCGCCATAGATCCGGCTTGGAGTTCCGTCACGGTGTCCGGCGGCAAGGTCTTCACGCAGGTCAACCGGCGCGTCGGAGGCCAACGACGGGAACGCTGCGTGGCGCTCGACACCGCCTCGGGGGCCGAACTCTGGTCCGCGGACCTCGACGCGGCGTTTTATCCGGATGGAGGCACGGGAAGCACCGACGGGCCAAGGTCAACACCCACCGTCGAGGGTGACCGGGTCTACGTGCTGACGTCGTACCTCAAGCTGTACTGCTTGAGAGCCGACACCGGTGCCGTCGTCTGGAGCCGCGACTTCTTGGCCGAGTTCCCTGGCACGTCGGTGATTCTCTGGCAAAATGCCGCCTCGCCGCTCGTGGTGGGGGACCGGGTGTTCTTGAACTGCAACGTCGCCAACCAGTGCCTGATGGCAGTCCAGGCCAGCGACGGCAAGACCTTGTGGAGCGGCCAGAACGACGTCATGACCCACTCCTCGCCGGTGCGGGCAACCTTGGGAGGGATTCCACAAGTGGTGTTCGTGACTTCCCGGGGGACGCTCGGTCTGTCACCCGAAACCGGCGACGTTCTGTGGCGCCATTCCTTTGCTCCGTCCTCCACGTCGATCGCCGCCAGCCCGGTGGTGGCGAACGATATTGTCTACGCCTCTTGCGCCTACGCCCTCGGGGCCTGGACGGCGAAGGTTACCCGCAGCGGATCGGCCTTCACGGTCACCCAGACCGACTTCAAACGCAGCAGCGCCCACCAGAACCACTGGGCCTCCCCGGTCCACCACGAAGGTCACATCTACAGCATTGTCGAGCGCTCGATGCGTAGCTTCGCCTGCTTCAGTCTCGCCGGCCGGACCAACACTTGGATTAGCTCGACCGTCGGCTCGGGCAACCCCGGCTACGGATCGATCATCAAGGTGGGGGGCAAGCTGGTGGTGCTCACTGAGCGGGGCGAACTGGTGGTGGTCGAACCCAATCCGACTGCCTACTCCGAGATTGCCCGCTTCCAGACCCTTTCCGGCACCTCCTGGAACCATCCAGCCTTCTCCAACGGAAAGCTCTACGCCCGCAGCAACATCGAGATTGTCGCGCTGGATCTCGGTGCGACCGCGCCGCCGTTGCCACCGCTGAGGTTGGCGACGGAGCTGCGACCGAATACCGGTCGAATCGCCCTTCGGGTCACCGCGCCCGGTGGCCCGGCACTTTCCTCCACCGAAGCCCCCAGAATCCGCCTCGAAACTTCGGCCATCCCCTCGGGCGGTCTGCCGATCTGGCGTCCTGCCACCCTCGAGTTCCTCGCGGCACCGGCCGACGGGGCCCTGGAGGCCGAGATGGACGCGCCGGATAACTCGATACTCCTCCGCGTGGCCGAGCGCCTATCGCAATGAACCTCACCGAACCCCCGATGGTTTCTGGGGATCTCGCCGCATCGGAAGCCTCTCGGGGCCGGCGGAAACGAGGGTTTTCTCGGATTTTCAGGACCCGTGCAGGCTTCACCCTCATCGAACTCCTCGTGGTGATCGCCATCATCGCCATCCTGGCCGGCATGATCCTTCCGGCGCTCGGGGCGGCCAAAGAACGGGCGCAGCGGACGGCCTGCCTCAATAACATGCGGCAGTTCATCCTCGCCGCGCTGCTCTATGCCAACGACAACGAGCAGCACCTGCCGCGGGGAGGCACCGACAAGGCCGATGCCAAGGACACCCACACACCGGTCTTCTCGAGTGCCAATCAAACCAACCTCCTGCGCTACACCACCGATCTCAAGGCCTTCGACTGCCCGAACCTGACCCGTTGGATGCAGCGACCGGCCTGGCGCAACCATCCCGACTACGGCATCGCCATCGGTTACCACTACCTCGGAGGACACCCCAATTCGCCCTGGGGTCTCATCGACGGCGTGACCAACACCTGGGTCTCGCCTCAGAAGGCCACCGAAGACCCTTCGCTGGTGCTTTTGGCCGACCTCAACGTCGACTCCCCGGCCTACCAGCGGATTCTGATGCCGCACACCGCCCGCGGCCCCCGCATCGCTGACGACGAGTACTTCGACTCGCATCCCGAGGCTTACGACATGCGGCCGGCTGATCTCGGAGCCAAGGGAGGCAACGTGGGATTGCTTGACGGATCGGTCCGTTGGAAGGACATCCGCCAGATGAACCGCTACCGTGGTTCGCAGATCTGGGGTGCCGACGGTTGTTACGGATATTGGTAATCCCTGCGGTTCAACCTGCGGCCATTCAGGGGCGCGCCCCGGTGCTAGCTGACCGAGGTGCATCGGCCTGGCGGTCTTGCCGGAGCATCATCCATCGGTGGCGAAAACGCGGTTGAAGCAAAATCGGAGATCATTCCCTGCCCCCTTTCCCCGAGGGTTGCCGTGACATCGTGGGTCCGCTGTTGGAATTCAGACAAGCAGGTCATGATCCACCCGATAGCGATGCGAACGACGGTGGGGTCGATGACCAGCAAGCGTCCCGCATCTCGGCGAGCGCGGGCGGAGCTCCGCGGCTGAGGAGATCATCGAGCAGCGCTCCGAAGGAACGCACCTCGGCCCGCTCCACGCCGGCACGGAGGTCGTGATCGAGCCCCTCGAGCACGTTCGCCGCGCCGAAGTCGCCGACCAACGCATGGCCCACGTCGTCGATCCGGGTGTTGTGCGCGTAAAGGTCTCCGTGGCTGATGCCGCGGGCATGGAGATGACCCACCAGCGAAGCCACTCCGCGTGCGATGTGCAGGGCCTGGGCGCTGGACAGGTGGAGATCGGGCGGCATCACGTCGCGTGTGCACGACTCGAAGTCGGGCGGCCCACCGAGCGCGCGGTAGCTGGGGGGAATGAGCGCGAGCACCAACGCCTCGGCTCCCTCGGGGTGACCGACCACGCGGCCCTCGAGCGCCACGAGGTGCTCGTGCTGTCCCGCGAGCAGGCACGCGCGCACCTCGTCTTCCGGCCAACCATCGGAGGTGACCGCGCCCTTAAAGACCTTCACCGCGACCTGCGCCCCGGTGTCTCGCCGCGTGGCGCGTGAGATGACACCCGACGCGCCAGAGCCCAGCACCTCGTGCAGTTGGAGCGCGTCCCACGCGATAGGCTGCGCGGAGACCGCGGGCTGCGTGCAGAAAGGGTTGCCCGCCCACGCGAACCACGCGAGCCGGGGCAGTGTGAGCAACTCGCGTGGGAACTGCTCGAGTGCGTTGGCCGAGATGCGGATCAACTCGAGCGCCGTGGCGTTGCTCATCGAACTCGGCAAGGCGCGCAGTCGATTACCCGCCAACGCGAGCTTCTGCAGGCGCGGGCGATGGCCGAGTGATTCGGGAAGGAACTCGAGCTGGTTGTCGGTGAGTATCAACCACCGCAACCGTGCCGGCAGCGCGTCTTCGGCCACGCGATTCAGGCGACAGGACCTGAACCCCACCATCTCGAGCTGCGGCAACTGCCCGACTACCCGCGGTATTTCCTCACAGGGGTTGTTCGATAGGAATAGGCGCCGCAAGGAGCGCAGGCGCATGAACTCGTCGGGCAACGAGGTGAAGTGATTGCCCGAGAGATCGAGATGCTCGAGCGTATCGGCGTGCGAGAACACTTCGCGAGGAAGGGTGTCGAGGCCGGCGTTCCGGAAGGAGAGCTCTTTCACTGGGGCGGAAGGGGTTTCATGAGGCGCGCGAGCTCGGCGCGAGTTCCGTCAACAAGTGGGCGGAGTGGTCGAGCTCGGGCACCTCGACCCAGGTCATTGATAGGGATTTGCTTTTGAAGCCCCGCGATCAGGAGATTTCCCCCCGAGGACGTGTTTCTTTTTAAGGGGAATGGCTGTCGCTAACCACTGTCAAGGGCGTGTTCGGTCACGCCTACTGCCAATCGGTCAACTTCGGTGTCCGCCACGCCTCTTGGGGCCACCGTATCCGGGTATTTGGAGGCCGTTGCAAGTCACGCCCAGGCGACCATGAAACGATTCAGGCTCAGGATTCCAGGCACCGTGTCGATGAGGACGCGGTTCGTAGGCCTCCGGTTGACGCTGGGAGTGAATAGGGATTTGCTTTTGAGGTCCCGCGATCCTTTGCCCCGCTGCCGAGCTTGTTTGGAACTGACGATACTTCTGCGGCCCGAGGGAGGTCTGGATGGAAAACGGGCATCGGAATCCAGTGCGAATCGAAGGTCGAAAGCAGTCAGCCTCGACCCGCTTCTGGATTACCCGGCCATTGAAACTTCAGTCCATGGTACTCATCGATCTCTTGATTCTGTCGTCGCTGGTTCGCCTGTTGATCCGGTTCGAGCAGCCGTGGTGGTGTGCCGGGCTGTACACGGTTTACCGGCTGGCGCTGTTCCTAGTGATGCCCGGACTCCAAATGAACCCGTGGCTGGCGGCTGGCCTCGTCGCCGCTGCCAGCAGCGCCTATTTCTGGACGTTGAGCCGGCTCGATTCGGGCGGCCTCGTGTGGTGGATCGTCGCCATTCCGGGCCTGTTGCTCCTGTTGTGGCTAGTGATGTGGATCTGAGGGCGAAGTAGATCGGAATTTGCTTTTCGCCCCCTGCGATCAACGACGTGTTTCGTTCTTTCCATGAGCCTCGAGGGGTGTTGGCAGCACCAACAAACTCTCATCGCACTGGGGCCGGTCTATGGGGAGCAGACCACCATCATCTCACTTCTTGTCTGAGTCTTGGGGCTTCTTGGCGAAAATCAAAAAAAGGCCAGCCGCAAACAGGACCGCCATCAACACAGACTCAATGAAGCTGGCCTTTAAACCAGGATGGCTCCTCCATCGAATCATGGCGAACAGACAAGCCATAACTCCCCAAAGCTTCTGAATGGATGACACCATATTTTAAGTCTTGCAGCCTCAAGCAACCGTTACGTCGTGCTGCTTCAGGTGCAACAGGAAGTCGATGACTGAAGTCGCAGGCAACCGAAGCCCTCTTGATGGGAACGAGTGGGTGTCACATGCTTCGGAGATGGACTGGCTCTCGAACATGAAAGCTTGGCAGGCGCTCCCCGAGGAGAATCGTCGCGACCAAGCTTGGGCCCAAGTCCCCCAGAGCGTTGCGGCCAGCATGGCTTTTGAGGGAGAACCCGTGGACCCAACATGGCTGGAAAAGATTCATCGCCGGACCGAAATACCCGCTTTGTCGAATCCAGCCGCGGCATTCTCACCTACACGCAGCTAGCGCCTCTCATTGCGGAGCGGGTGCTGGCCTGCGAAGAGGCGCTCGTCGCCGGGGCTTTCGATGACTGTCCACTGGACGAACGACTGTTGGTCCAGTTTCACCGGCTGATTTGTGCGGACCTATTCCCCGAGTGGGCAGGCCGGTGGCGATGTGTCGATGTTCGAGTCGGTAATCTGTGTCCGCCCGACTCCTATCTGGTGCCCCAAATGATGAGGAATTATGCGGAAGACCTGGCGGCCCGGTGGAACACGTTGGCTCCGGTAGCCGGACATCTTGCGCTGGAGACACTTGCCTTCGCTGAGGGCCGTCTGCTGACCATTCATCCATTCTTTGATTTCAACGGCCGCGTCACCCGACTCTGGCTTCGCGAGATTCTTCGGCGGGCTAGATTACCTCAGGTGGTGCTGACGGTTGAGGGGGATGAGCATCGGTCCGCTTACTTCCGGGCGTTGGAGGCGGCGGACGACTGCGACTGGAAGCCTCTGAGCGAGCACTGGGCGCTTCGTTTCGAGCAGATTCCACCCCCGACCTTGCAAGCTGTCCCAACGGATGGGGACCGTGTTGAGGGTGCCTGAAACGGATTCACCGGCCCCAGCGGGTGTTTTTCAGGAACTCGATGAGGTCGGCCAGTTCTTGGCGGGTGATTTGTTCGTCGAGGCCGGCGGGCATGAGGGAGACGGTCGATGGGGTCATCGCGGTGATGTCGGCGCGGTCGATTTGTAAGGTCGAGCCGGGGCCGGTGATGAGGGTCACGCCGCGGGCATCGTCGCGTCGCAAGATGCCCAGGCGTTCCTCGCCGTCGCGGGTGGTGACCGAGATAGGTTCATAGCTGCGGACCAGGCTGGCCGAGGGCTCCACGATGGCTTCCAGAAGATCGTCGGCGGAGCGCACGGTGCCGATGCTGGTGAGTTCGGGGCCCACGTCGCCGCCTTGGTATCCGAGGCGGTGGCACTGGATGCAGGCGGCTTTGGCCGAGTTGAAGACGGCTTGTCCGCGGCGGACATCCCCAGCGGGCAGCTCGGAACGGATCTTCTCGAGGCGCTTGCGGCGACCGGCCAATCCGGTGTCGAGCGTCTCGAGGAAGCGGTCGCCTTGGGCGCGGATTTCGGCGGGGTAACCCTTGAGGGTGGCTCGCAGCGTTTCCGGCCGGATGGAAGTCCGGGCCTTGGACTGGCTCAGAGCCGTCAGCAGGGATTGACCGGCGTTGGCACTGGGTTGGCGTTCAAAGGCGGGCAGCACCCGGTTTAGTTCCAGCGGGCCGATCTCCGGTAATGTGCGGGCGACTTGGTCGAGGTGATGGGGTTCGAGGGCGGCCTTGGAGAGGGATTCGGCGGCTGAGCCTTGTCGGTCCCGCAAGCCCGTGAGCAGAAACGCGAGGTCGGCGTCGTTGGCGGACCAACCGCCAGGCAACGCCGCGAAGGCCGAGAGTCGCAGCGGCGTCGGAAGGGACTGAGCCCGTGCGGATTTCAGCAAGGCCTCGCGGAGGGCAGGCTGGCCGTTGAGGGGCCGGGCCGCGCGGAGTACCGACGAGAAGGTCTCTGGTGGGGCGGACGCTGCAGAAGCTTCGAGCAAGGCCGTCAGGGACCGGCTCCACGACTCCGGCGGATTCTTCGGGGCGTGTTGGGCCATGGCACTCAGGGCTCCTTGGCGGGTTTCCGGGTGCACCTGCGCCGCAGTAAGCACATCGGCCACCAGGGCTTGCACGGCCGGTGACGACATCAATCCGCCCAGCAAGCTGTTCAGACCATCGCGGCCTCCGGGCGGAGGCGTACCGGCGAGTAAGCGTTGCCGCAGCGATCCGGCCAGAGCGTCGCCCCAGTCGGCATGACGCTGTGCGACCCACAAGGCTGCGTCGCGCGCTTCTGGGCGGTCCGAAAACAAGACAGCAACGACGTCTTCGGCGCGCAGCCCGCCGCTGGGGATTTGTTCCAACGCATGCAGAGCGGCCGCTTGGACTCGAGGGTTCGCATGGCTCAAGGCCGTGCGCAGAGCGCTCGTGTCCCGGAGGTCGGCCAGTGCGGTCGTGGCGGCCATGCGCAGGGCTTCGTCTTCCGGGCCTTCGAGGGCGCGGAGGATGGCCGGGGCCGCCGCGGTGTGTCGCAAGCGCGCCAAGGCGGTGATCGCCGTGAGTTGGCCGT
>Ga0255095_1001041_pt1 | contig 11878 bp, 14 predicted proteins | sample Colum_Law_RepC_8_2_FD_188435 | JGI IMG/M metagenome (GOLD analysis project Ga0255095, IMG submission 188435) | Freshwater microbial communities from Columbia River, Oregon, United States - Colum_Law_RepC_8d | ecosystem: Environmental > Aquatic > Freshwater > River | place: USA: Oregon...
GGGTTGGTGGGTGGGTGGCTCAGTTCATCGAGAAAGTCGCGTTCACCACCGCCATGATGTTCTTTTCCAGGGAACTCATGTCGTTCTCGCCCTCCCAGTTGGAATGTCCCCGGGTCGAGTAGAGCGGCGTGATCTGGAAGACACCCATCCGCGCCGCGCGCAGTTCCTTCACCGTGCGCCCGCCCTGGGAGGCAATCTGCTCGGCTCTGGCCCGCGCGTCCTTCGTGGCCTCGGCCAGCATCTCGATCTTGGCCTCGCCCGCTTTCGTGTAGATGTAGCGAGGCGCGCTGGTGGTGAACTGCACCCCCTGCTCGACCAGCCTGGAGGTTTGCTGGTCCAGCGCCGCGATGCGCTCGACCTCGCCCGAAGTCACGGTCACGTGCTGGTTCAGGCTGTAGCCGGCGATCCGGACGCCCTCCTCGTTGGTCCGCTGGCGCAGCTCTTGGATGCCAATCGGTCCAATCTGGTAGTTGGTTACGGCCTGTGATTTCAGGAACGCTTCGACCTTGGCCAGGTCCACCTTCAAAGTTTGCTGGGCGGCCAGCAGCGTCTTGGCTTCCGTGGCAAACGTTCCGCTCCACACAATCAAGTCCGACCTCACGAGCCGCCGCGCGGATCCGGTGACGGAGATGGCCTGCGACTCGGCCACCCGCTGCCAGGTGCGCGCCACGATCAGTGATGCGAACACGAGTCCAGCGGCGAGGAACAAGCCCGCCAGCAAGCCCAGAAGGTGAGGCCGGGTTCCCATTTAAGTCTTTCGCCCCTCCCAGCGCGGCTCCCAGAGCAGCGCGGCGTATTGGGACTGATGGCTGCCGGGGCTGGGCCTGGTTTCAGCGGTGAGTGGATCCGGCTCGGTGCTGGTGCGCGCCTCGCTGGCCGCAAAGACCTCCTGCACCATCGTCGGCAGGTTGCGTTGCAAATGCGCCACCCGCGCCAGCACGTCCAGCTTGCGCAGGCGGCGCGGCTTCCAAGCCATTTCTTCTTTTGCGTTGCGGGCCATGTTCAGGCGGCTTTCGCCAGTGGGGTTTCCGTCCAGCCAAGTTCTTCGAGCGCTTCCTGCGCATGGCTCCGGTCGTCGAACGGGACGACGGTGTCATCGAATTCCTGATAGGCCTCATGCCCTTTGCCCGCGATAAGGACGGTGTCGCCTAGCCGCGCCTGCCCGAGCAGTTGCCGGATGGCCTGCGCGCGGTCGAGCTCCACGGTGAACTGATCCGGGCGGATGGCTCGGAAGCCGGCCTCAATCTGCGCGGCGATCGCGGCAGGCGATTCGCGGCGCGGGTTATCGCTGGTGATGATGGTGTGGTCCGCGAGCAGCGCGGCGACCTTGCCCATCTTCGCGCGCTTGTCTGTGTCGCGCGCGCCGCCGCAGCCGAAGGCGAGCAGCACGCGACCGGGCGTGATTTCGCGCACGGTGCGGAGGACGTGCTGGAGCGCGTCCTCGGTGTGCGCGTAGTCCACAAACACACTGAACGGCTGGCCGCAGGCGACGCGCTCCAAACGGCCCGGCACGGAGGGCATGGTGCGGAGTGCGGTTTGGATCTTTGCGATGGGCACGCGCAGCGCGAGGCCCGCGCCGATGGCGGCCAGGGCGTTGTAAATGTTGTGCCGGCCGATGAGCGGCATGGTCACGGCGAAGCGGCCCGCAGGCGTCTCGGCGGTGAAGCTCGTCTCGTCGTGGCCGAGTTTGAAGTCCGTTGCACGCAGCTTGGCGGATTCGTCCAGGCCATACGTGAACTGCACTTCAGCACTCGTTTCGCGCGCGAGGCGGGAGCCGAAGGAATCGTCGATGTTGAGGATGGCCGCCCCGGGCTTGGTTCCCTCCTGCACCGAGGTGAAGAGCTGTTTCTTCGCCTCGTAATAATTCTCCATGTCGCCGTGGAAGTCGAGGTGGTCCTGCGTCAGGTTCGTGAAGATGCCGAGGTCGAAATCCACGCCATGCACGCGCTTCTGCGCGAGCGCGTGCGAGCTGACCTCCATCACGCACGCCTCGCAGCCGGAGCGAATCATCTGCGCCATGAACTGCTGGATGTCGCACGACTCCGGCGTGGTGCGCTGCGCGGGCAGCACGCGGTCGCCAATCTCGTAGCGGATGGTGCCCAGCAGGCCGGCATGGATGCCGGCCGCCTCGAGCATGTGCTTCACCATGAAGCTTACAGTGGTCTTGCCGTTCGTGCCGGTGACGCCGATGACCTTGAGCTTGCGGCTGGGGTGGTCGTAAAAGTTCGCGGCCGCGAGCGCCAGGGCCACGCGGGCGTCGTTGACTTTCACCTTCGTCGCGCGGCCGGAGGAAAAGCCGTTGCGCTCGCAGATGACGGCGGCGGCCCCGCGATCAATGGCCGTGCTGATGAAGTCGTGGCCGTCGTGGTTCTCGCCCGGCACGGCGACGAAGACCATGCCCGGCGAAAGGCGGCGGGAGTCAGCGGTTACTCCCGCCACCGGTCGCTCGAGCGGGCCTTCCGAACGCAGCATCGGCAGGCCATCGAGAAGTTGTTTCAAGAGCATCGTATCAAGGGGTTGATGACGTTTCCCCGCCACGACGGGTGGCGAGCTGGCTCGAGAGAAGGGTGAAGGCCTCGGCAGCGCGGAGGGTGCTCTGCCTCATGCCGGGCTGTCCGCGCTGGGTGACAGAGAACGGAATCCAGCTCTGCGCGAGCACCAGCGAGCGGGAGGGCGGACGGCGGAGTGGAGTTCTCGCCGCGCGGGCCGGAGCGACGCACTCGCGTAGTCCGGCGGGAGCGGTCGCTGTGGCTAGGAGTGCCGCACTCCTGCTGGCGAGCGTCGTGGTCGCGGTTGAGGGTTCGGCGGCGTTCATGATCAGTTCGTGCGGTTCGTGGCCAGCGCGCCTTGCGCGACTCCGGTCACGGCTTCGCCCACGGCGGTTTCAGGGCGGATGTTCAGATAAGTTGCGGAGCGCAGCGCGATGTTGCGGAAGGCGGGCGCGGCGACCTGCCCGCCGTAGTAGCCTTTGGCCTTCTCCGGCTCGTCCACGCAGACGTAGATGAGCAGCTCGGGGTTGTCCGCCGGGAAGAAGCCGATGAAGGAGGAGAAGTATTTGGAGTGGCTGTAAGCGCCGCCGTCCAGCTTCCGGGCCGTGCCGGTCTTGCCCGCGGCCGTGTAATAGCCGAGGCGGGCGGCCTGCGCCGTGCCGTCGGTGGACACGACGCGCTTGAGGGCTCCCGCGATGTGGCGGGCCGTGTCGGGCTTGAAGATCTGCTGCACGATCTGGGGGTGATTTTGCAGGAGCACGCGGCCTTCGGCGTCCTCTAGTCGGCTCACCAGCAGCGGGCGCATGACGCGACCGCCGTTGGCGATGGCCGCGACCGCCATCGCCATCTGCAGCGGGGTGGCGCTGGCGGCGTAGCCGTAGGAAAGCCGCGACGCAGTCAGACCATCCCACTGCTTGGTGCCCGGCTGGTGCAGGATGCCGGCAGACTCGCCTGGCAGCCAGATGCCGGTGCGCTTGCCGAAGCCAAAGTTCGAGAAATACTGGTGCAGTCCGCGGTCGCCAAGCCGCAGTCCGAGTTTGGCCGAGCCGATGTTGGAAGACTTCATCATTACCGTTTCCACCGGCACGATGCCCAGCTTCTCGTGGTCCTCAATCGGCCGGCCTTTGTAGAGCCAGCGGCCGTTTTCACAGTCCAAGGGCTCTTCCATGCGAGTCAGCCCCTCGTTCAGCGCCGCGCCGATGGAGATGATCTTGGCCGTGGAACCAGGCTCGTAGCAGTCCACGATCATGCGGTTCTTGAGCGCGGGGATGGGGGAGTTGCCCGGCTGGTTGGGATTGTAGTTCGGCAGGGAGCCCATCGCGAGGATCTCGCCGGTGCGGGGCCGCAGCACGATGCCGGAGGCGCTGGCAGGGGTGTAGCGCACCATGATTTCGCCCAGCTCGGTTTCCAGGATGTGCTGCATGGCGGCGTCGATGGTGAGCACGGCGTTGAGGCCGTCCTGGGCGTCAACTTGCGGCGGACGGTTCATCACCAGCTCGGTGCCGCGGCCGCCCATTTCGATGTCGCGCCAGCCGCGTGCGCCTCGGAGCTGGGCATCCAGCATGCGCTCAACCCCGTCCCGGCCCACCATCTCGGTGCGGACGGCACCAGTGGCGGTGTTGGTGCGGGTGGCCGGGCCCATGAAGCCGAGCACATGCGCGGCGAGGGTTTGGTTCGGATAGATACGGATCTGGTCGTCAACGGGATCGGAGTTAATGGCCTTGGCGCGCAGCTCACGATTGAAGGCGCGCTCCTTGCGGGACAACAGCTTGCGCTCCTCCTCGAAGGGCACGCCAAGCGAGAGCCGGGACATGGCGGCGTTGATTTGCGCCCACTGTTCCAGTGGGACCTTGTGCGCGAGCACCACATGCCGGTTGGTGCTGATGCTGATCCGGTTCGAGATGACCAGATAGCTGTTGGACAGCACGAGCGGTTGGTTGGTGGCGACGGCGTAGTAATTGGTGATCACCACCCCATTGAGCAGGGCGTTGAGCCGGTTGGTGTGCAAGATGCCTTGTGGCGTCGTGACGTAGCCGTCCACCAGCACGATGTGGCTGTTGGTCAGCGGCCGGCCATCGAGTGTGGCGACTGGATTAGTGCGGACGGAGATCTGGGGCACGAGGCGCTGGTGGAGTTCCGCCTCGGAAACTTGAAAAATGGGGGCCAGCGCGCGGGCCACCTCGGCCTGGCGGTTGCCAATCAGGACCGGGTCGGCGAAGACGGTCTTCACAGGCCGGCTGGTGGCCAGCAGGTTGCCACGGATGTCGCGGATGTCGCCCCGGCGGGCTTCGAGCAGGCGGGTCTTGCGCACTTGGGCCAGCGCCTTGGCCTTCAAGGCCTCATGCTGGAAGACCTGCAAATCCACGAGGCGGTAGCCGAGTCCGCAAAAAGCCAGCAGGAGCAGAAAGGCCATCAACGCGAGCCGCCGGTATTGAAACGGCTGCAGCGTGGCAGGCTGGGTTGTGCTCCGGGCAGACATCAGGCGGCGAAGCTCATCTCAAACTCGGACTCGTCGTCGTGGCGGATGGTGGTGGTGTTCATGGTGGTCTTGGCGTTCAGCGTTTGCGATTGGTCGGCGGCAAAGGCTTCGTGGCCCAAGCAAGGTAGGTCTTGTCGGGCAGGGCGGTCAGGGTGGGGACAGCGGACGCGGCGGGCTGGCGCGGAGCGATGCGGATGACCGCGCCTTCCACGAGGGTCAAAATCTGATCCGGCGTCGGCACGCCCAGTCCAAGTCTCAACTCCTTCACCCGCGCATCGAGATAGGGCAGGGACTGGATCATGGCCATCTGCTGGCGGCGGAATTCGTTCTCACGCTTCAGCAGGGCGAGCCGTTTCTCCAGCCCGTCAGTTTTCACTCCGAGCGAGTAAAGCAACCGCTTCTGCCAGACGAAGGTCACGCCCAGCGAGGCAATGAGCAGGCAGACGAAGAAAACCTTCACCGCCGGTCCCAAACGGACGCCGCTGCCAGACTGGATTTTGCGGTTCTTTGCCATGTGCCGTTGTCAGTCGGTGCCCATGCCGCCGAGCCTACCCTCCGCGGCCGCCTGCCTGTTGTTATCTGCCCTGCCCGTCATCGTTGTTCCGTTGCGCTTAAATTTTTTCGATCACCCGCAGTTGGGCGCTGCGCGCCCGTGGATTCGCCGCCACCTCGGCCTCGCTGGCGCAAGTCGCCTTGCGTGTCACCAGCCGCACCACCGGTGCCCTTGGCTGCCGCAGCTCCGGCACGTCCACCTCGCCGGGCACCACGTAATCCCGCGCCAGCTCGCGCCCGAATTCCTTCACCACCCGGTCTTCGAGCGAGTGGAACGTAATCACTGCGAGCCGCCCGCCGGGCTTCAGCATCCGCACCGCCCCCGCCAGCCCGCGCTGCAACGAGCCGATCTCGTCGTTTACCGCGATGCGCAGTGCTTGAAAGACCCGGGTGGCTGGATGCGCCTTGCGCCCATGCCGGGGCGAGATGCGTTCCATCAATCCCGCCAACTGCCGCGTCGTTTCAAACCGCCGCGCCTGCCGGTCGTGCTCGATGGCCCGCGCCACCCGCCGCGCATCCGGCTCGTCGCCATAGTCCCGAAAAATCTTCGCCAGCTCGTCTGCGCTTGCGGAGTTGACCAGCTCCGCCGCCGTCAGCTCCTGCCGCGCATCCATCCGCATGTCCAGCGGGCCGTCCTGCTGGAAGCTGAACCCGCGTTCCGCCCGGTCCAGTTGCGGCGAACTCACGCCCAAATCCAGCAGCACCCCGTCGCAACTGTCCGCCGGGATCCAGTCCGGTAGTTCCGCAAAATTCCCGCGCCGCAGCTCGAACCGGCCCGCGAACTCCGCTGTCAGCCGCGTGCGCGCCGCCTCAAGGGCGTCGCCATCGCGATCGCAACCAAAGAGCCATCCAGTCGGTCCGCTGGCCCGCAGCATCGCCGCCGCGTGCCCACCCGAACCCAACGTCCCGTCGGCGAACGTCCCGCCGGGCCTCGGTCCGAGCGCGGCCAGCACTTCCTCCACCATCACTGGGCTGTGGATGAAGTTGATCACGGTTCATGGGCCAGATTACGCCGCTGCAAGTTTCCGGGCCGCGAGCGGTCCACGTGGCACCCGCCGCCGCACCGCCGCCGCCTGCTCGCCAAAAACTTTCGCCAACCGGGCCGGCACCTTGAGCTTGCGCACGACCGGACGCCGGACGGTGTCCCGCACGGCGCGCAGCCGGGCGGCCCAGCTCTTCGCCGCCGAGGGGGGCACAAACGCCGGGGCCAGGGTCGCCACGACCACGGGCTGGGCCTGCACTTCGAGCGCCTCGTCCGTCTTGGGCTGGCGGCGCTTGACGGGGGCCTTTGCGAAAGGGTTTTTCGGCAGGTTGGGATCCGGGGCGACCGTGCTGCGAATCTTCGGACCACCGGAGGGAGCTGCGGGCCGGCCCTCTGCATTGAAGGAATCGCGTTTGCGGCCACGCACGGCCGAGACGGCCCGGCTCATCGCCCCGGGGCGAGTGTTGAAGTTGGGCACGACCTCCCCCAGCGGCACCCGGGTGACCAGCTTGTCAGTGATCCCGACGAGGCTTTTGCCGGTGTTGAGTAGTTGGAGCAGGCCCATGGCTAAATCAATTTGATGGCATCAGGGCGCGCCACCTCATCGGTGACCTGGGTGTCCGCGTAAAACTCCGGATTCCAGATTTGGAACCGGTCGAACAAGCCGACCAAAACGGCCTTCTTGCCAAGTTTTGCCTTGTTCGCCAGCTTCTCGGGCAGGCAGATGCGTCCCGCCGAGTCCAATGTTAGATCGTCGCAGTCCGCGCCCAGCAGGCGTCGGAGCGCCTCAGCCTTGGGGTCGCTGAAGGACATGCTTTCGAGTCTTTCCTCCAACTTTCGAGCTGTGGCTGGTGGCAGCACCATCAGACAAGGATGCCGTTGGCCCTCCGCCTTCCAGACATGCACCGAAAGGAGCGTGCCTTCAGCGGGACGCCACTTCGCCGGGACTTGCACCCGCCGCTTGTCGTCCACGCCGAAGTCGTATTCACCCTTGAAGGTGACGCGCACGTTTTCGGAGGTTGCAGTCATTTGCCACGCCAATGGACCACCGTAATCGTCTTAACCCAAAGTGACCCACAGCGCCACACTTTGTATTACTTTTGCCCCACAGTGGTCAATAGGTAACACACAAGATTTTTCAGATTGTTGTTACTTGTTGGAAGTGAGGTGCTTGCAAATGTTTTGTTTCGCAAACAACCCCTTGATTTCGCTGTCCTGCGAGTTGAAAGATGCCTCCTTTAGGCATCGAATGAGCGAACTTTAACGAATACCTTTCGCGGCTCTAGGCTTAAACCCTCTTCCCCATTTACCTCTATTGGCTCCGACTCATGGGTTGTTTTGCCCCACCTTCGCCCCACTTGCCCCGTGCATACGGCTGATTTCGACTTCGTTCTTCCCCCGGAACTGATCGCGCAAACCCCTGTCGCGCAGAGGGATGGTTCGCGGCTGCTCGTCCTGAACCGGCGTGACGGGCGGATGGAGCACCGCAGCTTCCGCGACGTGCTCGACCTTTTCCGTCCGGGCGACGTGCTGGTGCTAAATAACTCCCGCGTGCTCCGGGCGCGGCTGCGCGGGCTCAAGTCTCTCAGCGGGGGGCAAGTTGAGCTGCTCCTCGCGGAGGAGGTTGCCCCCAACGAATGGTGGACCCTGCTGCGCCCCGGCAAACGCGTTCGCGCTGGCACCGAAATCCAACTCTCGACCAATGACGGCAGACCTTCGCTCCTGCGCGCTGTGGTGCAGGAGAAAAACGCCGAGGGCCACTGCCGGGTTCGTTTCACTGGCACGGCGAACTTGCTGGAGGAACTTGCAACGCACGGCGAAATCCCGTTGCCGCCCTACATCGGGCGTGCGTCGGAAGCCCAGGACGACACCCGCTATCAAACGGTCTTCGCGCAACCCGCCGGCTCCGTCGCCGCGCCGACAGCCGGACTGCACTTCACCCCGGAGGTGCTTGAGGGGCTTCGTCAGCGGGGTGTGCACATTCATTTTGTCACACTGCACGTCGGGCTGGGGACCTTTGCGCCGGTGAAGGCGGAAAACCTCGCCGACCATGTCATGCACGAGGAGCGCTTCGAGCTGCCTGCCGGCACTGCCGACGCGATCAATGCTGCCAAACGCGAGGGCCGCCGGGTCGTCGCTGTGGGCACAACCACGGTGCGCGTGCTCGAAAGCGCCGCCGCGCTCTCAACTCTTAACTCCCAACTCTCAACTCACCGTGGTCGCACCCGTATCTTCATTCATCCGCCGTTCCAATTCCGCGTTGTGGACGCGCTCCTCACGAACTTTCATCTGCCACAATCCACTTTGCTGATGCTCGTGAGCGCGTTCGCCGCGCCGGGCGAGCTGCGTGGCCGAGAATTGATGCTTGCCACCTATGCTGAAGCCGTGCGCGAACGCTACCGTTTCTTCAGCTACGGGGACGCGATGCTGATTCTGTGAAAGCGATGAGCAAACAGCGAAGTGCGGAACTGCCGTTCGTGCTGGTGAACATGGCGATGTCCGCCGATGGCAAGATCGCCACGGCCAACCGTGCTGTCGCCACCTTCAGCAGTGCGCGCGATCACGAGCATCTCCACGAACTCCGCGCCACTGCCGATGCCGTGATGAGCGGTGCGCGCACGGTGGATCTGAACGACTACACGCTCGGCTTCGGGGCAGAGCGCTTTCGGAAACTCCGCCTTCGGCGTGGTCTCGCCGAATGCCATTTGCGCGTCATCGTGTCTGGTTCCGGATCAGTCAGTCCGCGCGCGGAAATCTTTCAGCACCACTTCTCGCCCATCTTGGTGCTGACCACCAAGCGCGCGTCCGCAACCAGGCTGGAAAAACTTCGCGCGGTCGCGGACGGGGTGAAGTCGCTGGGGACCGATCGGCTGGACTTCCCCGCCGCACTCCGCTGGCTGCGGAGGGACTGGAATGTAAAGCGTCTTCTCTGTGAAGGCGGCGGGGAATTGAACGATGCGCTTTTCCATGCCGGCCTCGTGGACGAATTGCACCTGACCATTTGTCCGCGCATCATTGGCGGGCGACACGCGCCGACCATAGCGGACGGTTTGGGCTTCGCGAAACTGCCTGATGCATTTCAGTTGCGCCTCGCCTCCATCAAACGCGTCGGGGGCGAGCTGTTCTGCGTCTTCCGCCGGGCGCCCGAGCTCTAGCTGGTGCGCTGTTTCACAAAGCGGCTGACCACACGCACCAATTCCTCCTGCCCAGGATCGAAGAAGTGGCCGGCCCCGGCGATGGGGGCGTAGTCCACCGTCACGCCATCCGAGCGCGGCTTCGCGACCAGTTGCTTCACCGCCTCCTCTGGCACGAGTTGGTCCGCTGTGCCGTGAGCGATCAAGCCAGCCGTGCGCCACTCAGCCAGAAAGCTGAAGTCCAGATTGTTCGCCGGCGGCGCGACGGCCACGAAACTGTTGAAGCCGCCTTCGCTCACGAGAAGCTGCAAGCCAATCCACGAGCCGAACGAGAAGCCGGCAACCCAACTGGCCTTTGCCTGCGGACACTCCGCACGCAGCCAGGCCCAGGCAGCTTGGGCATCTGCGAGTTCACCTGGACCGCCGGTGAACTCGCCGACACTCCGTCCCACGCCGCGGAAATTAAACCGCAGCACGCTGAAGCCCGCGTCCTGAAACACCGTGAACAGCGAATAGACCACGAGCGTGTTCATCGTTCCGCCGAACTTCGGGTTTGGGTGCAGCACCAGCGCCACAGGCGCGTCAGGAGACGCCGCGCGATGGAAACGGCCTTCAAGCGAGCCAGCGGGCCCGTGGATGGTGACAGATGGCATGGCTGGAGTTTAATCACAGCCGGCACCCAACTGAATACCGAACACTTGTCACTGCGCCCCCGCCTTCGTCTCCACCCAGCGCGCGAAGAGCCACAGAAGATCCGCCAGCCGGTTGAGGTAGATGATGATCTCAGAATTCTGCAACTGCCCGGCTTCATGCAGCGCGCACACGCGCCGCTCCGCCCGGCGGCAGACCGTGCGCGCCACGTCGAGCGCGGCGCTGTTCAGCGTTGCGCCTGGTGTGGCCCAGCCTTTGAACGTGATGCTCTGCGCCTCAATTTCAGCGACCAGCTTGTCGAGCTTCGCCGTTAGCTCGGTGCTGACCAGCGTGAAGCCATCCTTCGCATAGCGCGGCAAATCTTCCGCTCCGGTCGCCAGTTCGCCCATCAGCGTGACCAGATCCTTCTGGATGACGAGCAGGTTGTCGCGGACGAACTCCTGCTGCGCCGAGGCCCGTGCCAGGCCGATTGCCGCGTTGAGTTCGTCCACCGTGCCGTAGGCCTCCACGCGCGGGTGGCACTTGGACACCCGGCGGTTATACATCAGTCCCGTGGTGCCGTTGTCGCCAGTTCGCGTTGCGATACTCATGGCGGCGAGGTTACGGCGAAGCGGGCGGACGGCAAGTGCTCTCCCGCATCTTGTCAGGCACTAAGGGCAAGGCAGGCTCGCGACTTAAACTGGTTCCAGCGAAAGCCAAGTTCAAACGTCTGCTGACAAGTGGTTACCCCGTTGCTAGCGTCCGGCCGGATTTTATTTATGAGCGCCAAGCTGCTGTTGAAAACCGTCTTCCTGATCGTCGTGCTGCTCTTTCTCGTGCTGATGGGGATGGAGAATCGGGGCACGGTGGAGTTCGCCCTCAAGCCCGTGTTGCCCAACAAGGTGATACTGCCGTCCGCGTTGATGTATTTCGCCTTCTTCGCCGTGGGCGTTCTCACCGGCACCATCCTGACCGCTGGCGGTGGTAAATCCGGCGGCGGTGGTTCCAGCGGCAAATCTGGCAAGTGATCGTGTTCCCCGTTGCGCTGCTTTTGCTGTTCGGTTGCTGCCTAGGTGCCACGTCGCACGCGCAAACCCGCTTGGCAGCGGATACGTGGGTGGGCGGCACGCCAGTCTATCCACGTGGAATCAACACCAACGATCTGGGCGGCGGTTTTGAATCCCTGCGGGCGGAGCATCTGGCGGAACAACTGAAGGTGAAATGGTCTCCCGGTGCGCTTGCGGCGCAACCGCCGGTCACGCTGCATTTAAGCGTGGACGCTCCGGGCCACTGGCCGGCACGCGACTGGCGCACGCTACCGATGGCGCAGCGCGGGGCGGTGTGGGAGGCAACCTTGCCGGTGGAGGAGCTGGACGTTCCGATCGTATATTTCGTGAGCGGTGGACTAGCCGCCCGGCAGCTCTCGCCGATGCGCGCGGTGGTGCCCCGGCTCACGGGTATGGAGAAGCCCGCGCGTGTTTTCTGGCCGTTCCTTGACGGGTTCGAGGACGGAGTCGCGGGCTGGACGCTGGAGTCCGCATCGTCGGCCGCGCCGCTGCTGAAACTGTCGCCGCAGTCGCACGATGGCAACGCCGCCTTGTCGGTTACCCTG
>Ga0255095_1001043_pt1 | contig 11853 bp, 10 predicted proteins | sample Colum_Law_RepC_8_2_FD_188435 | JGI IMG/M metagenome (GOLD analysis project Ga0255095, IMG submission 188435) | Freshwater microbial communities from Columbia River, Oregon, United States - Colum_Law_RepC_8d | ecosystem: Environmental > Aquatic > Freshwater > River | place: USA: Oregon...
GCGTGGCAACCCCGAGATCGAGCGCCGCGCGCAAGAGGTCATCAACCACTGCTGGCAGCAGGGCAAAAAAAACCCCATTCTGGCCATCCACGACGTGGGCGCCGGTGGTTTGTCCAACGCCTTCCCCGAGATCACCAACGACGCCGGCCGTGGCGCCCGTTTTGACCTGCGCGCCGTGCCGCTGGAAGAAAGCGGCCTGGCGCCCAAGGAGATCTGGTGCAACGAGAGCCAGGAGCGTTACGTGCTGGCCATCGCGCCCGAGTCGCTGGACACGTTCCGCGCCTTCTGCGAGCGCGAGCGCTGTCCCTTCGCCGTGGTCGGCGTGGCCACCGACGAGCGCCAGCTGCAGCTGGTGGACGAAGGCCGCGAGAGCCCGGTGGACATGCCCATGGACGTGCTGCTGGGCAAGCCGCCCAAGATGCACCGCGACGTGAAGACCGTGGCGCGCCGGTCGCCTGCCATCGACCTGACCGGCGTTGACCTGCAAAAGGCCGTGATCGACGTGCTGAGCCACCCCACCGTGGCCTCCAAGCGCTTCCTCGTCACCATTGGCGACCGCACCGTGGGTGGCCTGAGCCACCGCGACCAGATGGTCGGCCCCTGGCAGGTGCCGGTGGCCGATTGCGCCGTCACCCTGGCCGACCACACCGGCTTTGCTGGCGAGGCCATGAGCATGGGCGAGCGCACGCCGCTGGCCGCCACCGACGCGGCCGCCTCTGGCCGCATGGCCGTGGCCGAAGCCATCACCAACCTGCTGGCCGCCCCGTTCGAGCTCTCGCGCGTGAAGCTGTCGGCCAACTGGATGGCCGCCTGCGGCGAGCCCGGCGAAGACGCCGCGCTGTACGAGACCGTGAAGGCCGTTGGCATGGAGCTGTGCCCGGCACTGGGCATCTCCATTCCGGTGGGCAAGGACAGCCTGTCCATGCGCACCCAGTGGCAGCAAGACGGCAGCACCCGCAAGGTGACCGCACCGGTGAGCCTGATCGTGAGCGCCTTCGCCAGCCTGCCCGACGTGCGCGGCACGCTCACCCCCCAGCTCGACCGCGACACCGAGGACACCACCCTGGTGCTGATCGACCTGGGCAAGGGCCGCGCGCGCATGGGCGGCAGCATCCTGGCCCAGACCCTGGGCCACCCCGGCGGCGAAGTGCCCGACCTTGACGACCCGCAAGACCTGGTGAGCCTGGTCAATGCCGTGAACGCGCTGCGCGCGCAGGGCCGCGTGCTGGCCTACCACGACCGCAGCGACGGTGGCTTGCTGGCCGCGGTGGCCGAGATGGCCTTTGCCGGCCAGGTGGGCGTGGCCATCAACGTCGATCTGCTCGTGACCGAGGGCGACGGCATCAGCGACAGCCGCGCCGAGTACGGCGACGCCAAGAACTGGGGCCAGCAGGTCAGCGCCCGCCGCGAAGAACTCACCCTCAAGGCCCTGTTCAACGAAGAGCTGGGCGTGGTGCTGCAGGTGCGCACCGCCGAGCGCAACGAGGTGATGCAGGTGCTGCGCGAGCATGGCCTGTCCAAGCACAGCCACTTCATCGGCAAGACCCGCCCGCAGGCCTCCACCATCGAAGTGGGCAAGGGCCAGTTGCAGGTGTGGCGCGACACCAAGGCCGTGTTCTCGGCCAGCCTGAGCGACCTTCAGCAGGTGTGGGACAGCGTGAGCTGGAAGATCAACCAGCAGCGCGACAACCCCGCCTGCGCCGACGCCGAGCACGCCGCCGCTGGCGACCCGGCCGACCCCGGCCTGCACACCCACCTCAGCTTTGATCCGGCCGAGGACGTGGCCGCGCCCTTCCTGAACCTGGCCCGCCCGCGCGTGGCCATCCTGCGCGAGCAGGGCGTGAACTCGCACGTGGAAATGGCCTACGCCTTCACCCAGGCGGGCTTCGAGGCCTATGACGTGCACATGACCGACCTGCAGACCGGCCGCGCCAAGCTGGCCGACTTCAAGGGCGTGGTCGCCTGCGGTGGCTTCAGCTACGGTGACACCCTGGGCGCCGGCATCGGCTGGGCGCGCTCCATCACCTTCAACCCGGTGCTGTCCGAGCAGTTCCAGGCCTTCTTCGGCCGCGGTGACACCTTCGGCCTGGGCGTGTGCAATGGCTGCCAGATGTTCGCCGAACTGGCCGACATCATCCCCGGCGCGCAGGCCTGGCCGCGCTTCACCACCAACCAGAGCGAGCGCTTCGAGGCCCGCCTGTCCCTGGTGGAAGTGCTCGACTCGCCCAGCCTGTTCCTGCAAGGCATGGCCGGCACCCGCCTGCCGATCGCCGTGGCGCACGGCGAGGGCTACGCCAACTTCCGCCACCGGGGCAACCCGGCGCAGGCCATCGCGGCCATGCGCTTCGTGGACAACACCGGTGCGGCCACCGAGCGCTACCCGTTCAACCCGAACGGCAGCCCGGGTGGCCTCACCGCCGTGACCACGGCAGACGGCCGCTTCACGGCCATGATGCCGCACCCCGAGCGTGTGTTCCGCAACGTCCAGATGAGCTGGACCGACCAGGACCCGGCCGCCTTCAGTGGCTGGATGCGCCTGTGGCGCAACGCCCGCCGCTGGGTGGGTTGATCTCCCGCTCACACGGCGCCTTCGGGCGCCGTTTTTCATCGCCTCAAGGAAAACACCATGGCCGCTGCCAGCCTGCTTGCCCTGATCGACGACATCGCCACCATCCTCGACGACGTGTCGGTGATGACCAAAGTGGCGGCCAAGAAAACCGCTGGCGTGCTCGGTGACGACCTGGCGCTCAATGCCCAGCAGGTCACCGGTGTGCGGGCCGACCGCGAACTGCCCGTGGTGTGGGCGGTGGCCAAGGGCTCGCTCATCAACAAGGCCATCCTCGTGCCCCTGGCCTTGCTCATCAGCGCGCTGGCGCCCTGGGCCATCACGCCGCTGCTCATGCTGGGCGGCCTGTTTCTGTGTTTCGAGGGCGTGGAAAAGCTGGTCCACGCCTGGGGCCCCAAGCCAGAGGCGCACGCCGAGCTGACCCAGGCCGTCGCCGACGAGTCGGTGGACCTGGTGGCGCGCGAGAAGGACAAGATCAAGGGCGCGGTGCGCACCGACTTCATCCTCTCGGCCGAAATCATCGTCATCACCCTGGGCACGGTGGCCACGGCCAGCCTCGGCTCGCGGGTGGCGGTGCTGGTGGGCATTGCCTTGGTCATGACCGCAGGCGTCTATGGCCTGGTGGCGGGCATCGTGAAGCTGGACGACCTGGGCTTGCACCTGGCGCGCCAGCCGCAGGCCTGGAAGGCCGCCCTGGGGCGCGGCATCCTGAGCCTGGCCCCGTGGCTGATGAAGGCCTTGTCGGTGGTGGGCACGGCGGCCATGTTCCTGGTGGGCGGCGGCATTCTCTTGCATGGCCTGCCCTCCCTGGCCCACGCGGTGGAGGGGCTGTCGGCGCCCCTGGGTGGCTGGGCGGCGCTGGTCAATGCGCTGGCGGGTGCCGCGCTGGGCATCCTGGCCGGGGGCGTGGTGGTGGCCTTGATGGCCCTTGTCCGCCGGCTGCGCGGCGGCTGAGTGACGACGGGGCTTGATGTGCGTCAAGCCCTGGCGGCCAGGGCTCTCTAGACTGCCAGCATTCACTGGAGACCGCCATGACCGAACCGACCTCCCAGCCGCAGGGCGACGAGCCGCTGAACCAGTTCGCCCACTGCCACAGCGGCATCCTGAGCCGCCTGTCCATGCTCGATGAACTACCCGGCCTGCTGGGCCCGGCCGCCCGCGCGCGAATGATCGCCGAACAGGCGCTTTCGTTTTTCCGCGAGGCCATCTTCGAGCACCACCTCGAAGAAGAGCGCGAACTGTTTCCGGCGGTGCTGGCCAGCGCCCACCCTGGCGAGGAACAGGAGCGGGTGCAAAGCATCGCCGAGCGCCTGACGCGCGAGCACCGCGTGCTGGAGGGCCTGTGGAAGTCGCTGGAGAAAGACCTCAAGCGCGTGGCCAAAGGCCAGGACGCCGATCTGGACACCGCCGACGTTCACCGCCTGGTGAGGGAGTACAGCGCACACGCCCGTTTCGAGGAAAGCGAGTTCCTGCCGCTGGCGCACACCATTCTGGGCCGCAATGGCAACCACATGGCCGCGCTGGGCCTGTCGCTGCACATGCGCCACCAGCCCAGGTTCAACGCCCACGTCTGAGCGTTGCGGCCGGTGGCGGCCAGGCTTACGTTGCCGACGTGGTGGCGGGCCGGGTGCGGTAGAAGGTGATGGGCTCGGCCGGCGTGGCCTTCAGGATGGCCGGCCTGATCTTGCCCACCACGTGCATCTCGCAGGGCTTGCAGTCAAAGCGCAGGGTAAGCCTGTCGTTGCCGTGGGTGATGGTCATGGGCTCGGCGCGCACCGTGCCTTGAACGCCCGTGACGCCCTTGGCCTGCTTGGGGCACAGGCTGAGCGAGAAGCGCACGCAGTGCTTGGTGATCATCAGGCTCACCTCGCCTTCTTCCTCGTGGCTCTCATAGGCCGAGGCGATCACCTTCACCCCATGGCGGGCGTAGAAGTCGCGCGCCTTGTGGTTGTAGACGTTGGCCAGGTAGGTGAGCGTGTCTTCGGGGTAAGGCACCGGCGGCTCCACGCGCTGGGCGCGGGGCAGGCGCTCGAAGGCCTTGGCGCGCGCGGCCTCCAGGGCGGCGATGGCGTCGCGGCGCAGCGGGTTCAGCAGCGAGGCCGGCACGAACCAGGGCTGTGAGAGCTGCAGGCTCACCTCCAGTGGCTCGAAGATGGTCTCGCCCAGGCGGGCCAGGCTCTCGCGCAGCTTGCCTTCGGCCTGGGCCGTGTCCTTGGCCAGTTCCAGGGTGCAGGCCAGGTCGGCGTGGGCGCCGTGGCCGTCTTCATCGGTGGCGTGCAGACGCAGACCCTCGGGCGTTTCCTCCAGCTTGAGCCACACGCCAATGCGGCGGTCGGCCGACTTTTTGTCCAGCCGGCGCACCCAGTCCATGTCGCGGTTGCGGTTGATCACCGTGCCGCGCTTGAGGTGGCGCAGGCCTTCCATCGCGTCCTTGGGGAACACGCGCCAACGGCCGGCCTGGGTGGCCTTCTCGGCGCGGTTGATCTGCAGGCCCACGAGTTCCTTGTGCAGGTCGAGGTAGCACAGGCCATCGCCGTTGTGGATCACGGTGGTGGGGTCGTCGGTTTCCAGCTCCACCCAGTTCTCGCCCACGGCCGTCACCCAGCCGATGGGGCGACCAGGGTTCTTGGGGGTGTCGAAGGCGCCGATGTCGTCCTGGCGGCCGTTGACGAAGTAGTCGGTGAACTCGCGGTTGAAGTTCTGGTCGGGGTCGGGCGTGAAGGTGAAGGTGCAGCGCCCGCTGGAGGCGCGGGCCAGTTCGGGGCGCTCTTCCAGGATCTCGTCGAACAGGCGGCGGTAGTGGGCGGTGATGTTCTTCACGTAGCCCATGTCCTTGTAGCGGCCCTCGATCTTGAAGCTGCGCGCGCCCGCGTCGATGAGCTGGCGCAGGTTGTCGCTCTGGTTGTTGTCCTTCATCGAGAGCACGTGCTTGTCGTGCGCCACGATGCGGCCCTGGCTGTCTTTCACCTCATAGGGCAGGCGGCAGGCTTGCGAGCAGTCGCCTCGGTTGGCGCTGCGCCCGGTCTGGGCATGGCTCACGTAGCACTGGCCGCTGTAGGCCACGCACAGCGCGCCGTGAATGAAGAACTCCAGCGTGCAGCGCTCGGGGTCGGTGGCGGCGCGGATGGCGGCGATCTGGGGCAGGGTGAGCTCGCGCGCCAGCACGATCTGGCTCAGGCCGGCGTCCTGCAGGAAGCGGGCCTTCTCGGGCGTGCGGATGTCGGTCTGGGTGCTGGCGTGCAGCTGAATGGGAGGCAGGTCCAGTTCCAGCAGGCCCATGTCCTGCACGATGAGCGCGTCCACGCCCGCGTCGTAGAGCTGCCAGGCCAGCTTGCGCGCGGGCTCGAGCTCGTCGTCGCGCAGGATGGTGTTCATCGTGACGAAGATGCGGCTGCCGAAGCGGTGGGCGTGACGCACCAGGCGGGCAATGTCCTGCACCCGGTTGTCGGCGCTGGTGCGGGCGCCGAACGACGGGCCGCCAATGTAGACCGCGTCGGCCCCGTGGTTGACCGCCTCGATGCCGATGTCGGCGTCACGGGCGGGAGAGAGCAGTTCGATCTGGTGGGGCAGCATGGGGCAGGGCAGGCAAAATCGCGTAACCCGCTATTGTCCCGGAGAAGCCCCTTGAGTGCACCGTCGTTCATCGTTCCCGCCCCTGGTGCCCGGCTGGACCGCATCGACCGCCTGCGCGCGGTCGCCATGCTGTGGATGACGGGCTACCACCTGTGTTTCGACCTCGATTTCTTCGGCTTCATCCAGGCCGACATGCTCACCGACCCGTTCTGGACGCTGCAGCGAACGGCCATCGTCAGCCTGTTCCTGTTCACGGCCGGGGTGTCGCAAGCGATCGCCAGCGATCAGGGGGTGAGCTGGCCGCGCTTCTGGCGCCGCTGGGCCCAGGTGGCGGCGGCGGCCCTGCTGGTGACGGCGGGCTCCGCCCTGCTGTTTCCCCGTACCTTCATCTACTTCGGTGTGCTGCACGCCATGGCGGTGATGCTCATCGTGGCGCGGCTGAGCGCGGGCTGGGGGCGCTGGCTCTGGCCCCTGGGCGCCCTGGCCATCGGGTTGCCTGGCGCCAGCGGCCATGGCCAGCTGGCCGGCGCTGGAGCTTCTGAATCAGCCGGGCTGGAACGTGTTGGGCTTCATCAGCCGAAAGCCCGTCACCGAAGACTACGTGCCCCTGCTGCCCTGGCTGGGCGTGGTGTGGTGGGGCGTGGCCAGTGGCCAGTGGCTGCTGCGCCACCGGCCCCGGTGGCTGGGTTCGCCTGGCGGTGGCGGGCCCCTGGCCACGCTGGGGCGCTGGAGCCTGAGCTACTACCTGCTGCACCAGCCGGTGATGCTGGGCCTGCTCTCGGCCTGGGTCTGGGTGCAGGGCTGAGGCAAAAAAAGCGCGGCCGGGGCCGCGCTGCTGGAAAGGCGGGCGCCGTGCCGGCGCCGCTCACCTTCACTGGATCTTGGCTTTTTCGCGCAGGGTCTGCTGGAACTGGTTGAGTTTCTGGCCCTGCAGCTGCTGCACGATCTGGGACTTCACTTCTTCCAGCTTGGGCAGCTCGGCCTGGCGCACGTCGTCCAGGCGGATCACGTGCCAGCCAAACTGGCTCTTCACCGGGGCGTCGGTCAGCTGGCCCTTTTCGAGCTTGACCATGGCTTCCGAGAACTCGGGCACGTAGCTGGCGGCGGCGGCCCAGTCCAGATCGCCACCGTTGGCGCCGGAGCCCGGGTCTTTGGACTTGGCCTTGGCCAGGTCTTCAAACTTGGCGCCCTTCTTGAGCTCGGCGATCAGGGCCTTGGCCTCGTCTTCCTTCTCGACCAGGATGTGGCGGGCGCGGTATTCCTTGCCGCTGTTGGCGGCCACGAATTTGTCGTACTCGGCCTTCACTTCGGCATCGGTCACCGGGTTCTTCTTCTGGAAGTCGGTGAACAGGGCGCGGATCATGATGGTCTGGCGGGCCAGTTCGATCTGGTCCTGGTAGTCCTTGCTGGCACCGATGCCGCGCTTCTGGGCTTCCTGCACGAAGATCTCGCGCAGGATGACCTCTTCCTTGAGCTGGGCGCGGACCTGGTCGTCCACCGGGCGGCCCGAGGCCTCGACTTGCTTGGCCAGCACGTCCACGCGGTGCGTCGGCACCGGCTTGCCATTGACGATGGCCACGTTCTGGGCAGCGGCCCAGGGAGCGGTGGTGATCAGCACGGCCGCGGTCAGGGCCGACAGGGTCAGTTTCATGGGAGTCCTACAAGGGGATGGAGAGAGGTCTGATGCGCCCGCGGGTGGGGCGGTTCCTCGGTGCCGGAGTGGATGAGTTGCCAGGTGTTTCAGTTCTGGATCTCGATGGCCAGCGCGTGAAGGCCCGCAGCGGTGAAATCGCGCAGCGCATCATACACAAGGCGGTGCTGCGCCACGCGGCTCAGGCCGACGAATGCCGGCCCGCCGATGCGCACCCGGAAATGCGTGCCGTAACCCAGCCCGTTGGCGCCACTGTGGCCGGCGTGGGCCGCGCTTTCGTCAATGACCTCCAGCACCGCAGGGCGCAGGGATTGGCGCAGCTGTGCCTCGATGGCGTCGGCGGTGGGAATGGTGGCGCTCATGCCTTGTCGTCCTTCAGGTAGCGGGCGATGTACAGGCCCTGGCCCACGATGAAGACCACGGGGAAGATGTAGCCCCAGAGCTTGAAGTTCACCCAGTCTTCGGTGCTGAAGTAGGCCGCCACCCAGGCATTGATGCCCGCCATGAACAGAAAGTAGAGCACCCAGGCCACGGTCAGGCGCGACCACACCGCATCGGGCAGCTTGAGCTGGCTGCCCAGCAGTGCCTGCAGAAAGTTCTTTTTCCAGACCCAGAGGGCGGCGGCCAGCACCACGGCCATGCTGGCGTACAGCACCGTGGGTTTCCACTTGATGAAGCGCTCGTCTTGCAGGAAGAGCGTGAGGGCGCCGAACACCAGCACCAGCACCAGCGTCACCTTGTGCAGCGTCTGCAGTTTGCGGTCCACCGCGTAGATGATGCCGGTCTGCACGATGGTGGCGGCCATGAGCACGCCGGTGGCCACGTAGATGTCGTGCAGCTTGTAGGCCGCCACGAACAGGGCGATGGGAAAGAAGTCGATGAGAAAGCGCATCGGCGGATTATCCGCCGGCCCGGGCCCCCGAGCCCTCAGGCGCCCGGCCAGAACACCAGCCGGTCGGGTTGTTCGGCGCTCTGGCCGGTGTCGAGGTTCCAGGCTTGCATGGCCAGGCGGTGCGGCTGGTCGATGCCCTCGGCCAGGTCTCGCCAGAAGGAGACGATGTTGGCCATTGCCAGCGACAGCAGCAGGTCATACGGCATGGCGCCGTGGGGCGTGGGCAGGTGATAGAGGTAGCGTGGGTCCAGGGCGGCGGGCTCCGGGTAGTCAAGGTGAAAGCCCGCCCCCAGGTGGCGCGCGAAGGGGAGCTTGCGGTTGAGGCCCCGTATCGTGTTCATCACCCCCACAAAGGAGCGGTACCAGGCGTGCGGCGCCGGTGGGTCGTGGCGAGCGGTGTCGGGATGGGTCTGCGACAGCATGCTTGCCCACACAGCGCCCACGGCCGGGTCGATGAGGTGGCGCTGGTGGTCGGTCTCCACCGAGGCCAGGTGCTCTTCCAGGTGCCGTGTCAGCCCGGCATCGCCCAGCCCCAGGCGGCCGAAAGCGTGCACGTCCATGTGCATCTCGCACGTGCGGTGCGCGGTCTTGTTGTCTTCGTAGGGGCCCACCAGGCGGTTGATGACGGGGTGGATCGTCATGTCGGCCACCATGTGCGAGGCATAGCCCATCAGCCAGGCGCAGGTGCGCTCCCAGGGCTCGGGGTCCATGCCTTGCAGCGCGCTCAGGCCACAGTGCAGCAGGGTGTTGTTGCCGCTGTGGTGCATGAGGTCGGCCCAGGTGGTGTGGCCGGCCAGGTAGGGGAAGTCGGGGCTGAGGGCGCCGAACTCGGCGTGGGCGCCCCAGCGCTTGAGCGCGCCGACCACCCGAGCCGGCAGCGCCTCGCCTTCTTGAGCGCGCTGGATGCTGAGGTGAAGCAGGGTGATGTGGGCGTAGGCGCCGGGCATGGTCGTGTCTTGGGGAGCGTTGGTTGGCGTGCCCTGGCAGGGTAGGTGCGGGCCTGCGCGCGCACCATCGCGCCGGGCACCTGCGGTCTTGGCCGGCCGCCCGCTGAACTTTGTGCCGTGCGGGCACTCAGTTGCTCATCACCGACCTTTCAACACCACGCCATGCAAAACGCCGAACGCGATGCCCTTCTCTCGATTGCCCTGATGGCCGCCTTTGCCGATGGGCACCAGGCCGATGCCGAGCGCGAGTCGATCCGCCAGTGGGCAGACAACCTGGGCTTGTCTTCCGGCGCCCCGATGTCGCCTCGCCTGGTGCAGGACGTGTTGCTCAAGCGGGTGTCGCTCGACTCGGTGGTGGGCGCCCTGGCCGACCCGGGCCACCGCCAGCTGGCCTACGAAATGGCGGTGTGCGTGTGCGATGCCGATGCCGCCCGAAGCGAGGCCGAGGCGTCGTTCCTCGCTGAGTTGAAGGCCCGCCTGGGCCTGAATGGGGCGGCCGTTCAGGGCTTCGAGCGCGACGAGTCGGCCCTGGTGGAGGCCGCGCGCGAGGTGGCCCCCGTGGCCGCGGTGGCGGCTTCGCCGCGCCCCGCCGCGCAAGACGCCGAGCTGGATCGCTCCATTCTTCAGTACGCCCTGCTCAACGGGGCGCTGGAACTGCTGCCGCAGTCATGGGCCTCGATGGCCATCATCCCGCTGCAGATCAAGATGGTGTACGGCGTGGGCAAGGCCCATGGCGTGGAGCTGGACCAGGGCCACATCCGCGAGTTCATCGCGGCCGCGGGCGTCGGGCTGACCTCGCAGTACCTGGAGCAGTTCGGTCGCAAGCTGCTGGGCGGGTTGCTGGGCAAGGCGGCCGGCCGCACGGTGGGGCGCGTGGGCTCGGCCGCCACCGGCATGGCCTATGCCCTGGGCCAACTGGCCAAGCGCTATTACGCCGGTGGCCGGGTGATGAACACGGCCGTGCTCCGCGAAACCTTTCAGGGGCTGCTGGGGCCTGCCAAGCAGATGCAGCAGACCTACTTGCCGCAGATCCAGCAGAAGGCCGCCACCCTGGATGCCGGGCAGGTCATGCAGATGGTGCGCGGCCAGCCCTGATCGGCCGCGGCAGGCGCCTCAGGCGGGCGCGGCGTCGGTCGACAGGGACTGCACGGCCTGCGCCGCCAGTTCGAGCGAGCGCAGGCGCAGGTTCAGGTCGAACACGTCGCACACCATCATCAGTTCGTCGGCCTCGGTCAGTTCCATCAGGTGCCGCAGCCGTGCTTGCACCGTGCCGGGCGAGCCGATGGCGGCCACCGCCAGGAAGTCGTCCACCGCGGCGCGCTCCTGCGGGTGCAGGCGCTCCATGAAGCCCGGCTCGGGTGGCGGCAGCTGCCCGCGCCGCCCGGTGAGGATGCCCAGCACGCGCTGCTGGGTGCTGCTGGCCAGGAACTGGGCTTCTTCGTCGGTGGGGGCGGCCACCACGTGCAGGCCCACCATGGCGTGGGGCTTGCTCAGCACCTCGGAGGGCTGGAACTCGCTGCGGTACACCTCAAGTGCCTGCAGCAGGTAGCGCGGCGCGAAATGCGAGGCGAAGGCGAAGGGCAGGCCGCGCTGGGCGGCCAGGCGGGCCGAGAACAGGCTGGAGCCCAGCAGCCAGATGGGCACGTGGGTGCCGGCGCCGGGCATGGCCATCACGCGCTGGCCGGGTTGCAAGGGGCCCAGCAGGGCCTGCAGCTCGGCCACATCACGCGGAAAGTCTTCTTCGCTCTCGGTGCGGTTGCGGCGCAGCGCACGCATGGTGAGCGGGTCGGTGCCGGGGGCGCGGCCCAGGCCCAGGTCGATGCGGCCGGGGTACAGCTCGGCCAGGGTGCCGAAGGCCTCGGCCACCACCAGCGGGGCGTGGTTGGGCAGCATGATGCCGCCCGAGCCCACGCGGATGCGCTCGGTGGCGCCGGCGATGTGGCCCACCAGCACGGCGGTGGCCGAGCTGGCGATGCCGCTCATGTTGTGGTGCTCGGCCAGCCAGTAGCGGGTGAAGCCCAGGCGCTCGGCGTGCTGGGCGGTGCGCCGCGCGATGGCCAGGGCCTCGGCCACGGTGCCGCCTTCGCGCACGGCCACCAGGTCGAGCATCGACAGGGCGGGGGCGGCGCTCATTCGCGGTGCTCCAGCGAGGCCGAGTTCATGCAGTAGCGCAGGCCGGTGGGGGCAGGGCCGTCTTCGAACACATGGCCCAGGTGGGCGCCGC
>Ga0255095_1001045_pt1 | contig 11830 bp, 7 predicted proteins | sample Colum_Law_RepC_8_2_FD_188435 | JGI IMG/M metagenome (GOLD analysis project Ga0255095, IMG submission 188435) | Freshwater microbial communities from Columbia River, Oregon, United States - Colum_Law_RepC_8d | ecosystem: Environmental > Aquatic > Freshwater > River | place: USA: Oregon | collected...
TCGCCATGCTCTCGCTGTTCCAACGCAAACGGGTGCCGCCCGCCGCCAGTGCGCCGACGCCCAAACCTTCCGCCGAGCCCGGCAAAGGGCTGATGCGGCCGGAGCCGGCCGCATCGCTGCTGGCGACACCCCGCCGGCAGAAGCTGCTGGAGCACATCTGGCAGCGCACCTCGCTCTCGCGCCGGCAGTTCGCCACGCTATACCTCGCCCCGCTGGAACGCTACGCCGAGTTGGTCCAGCAATTTCCCGCGTCGGAGGCCCATCACCACGCCTATCCGGGCGGCATGCTGGACCACGGCCTGGAGATCGTCGCCTACGCGCTCAAGCTGCGGCAGTCGCATCTGCTGCCCGCCGGCGCCACGCCGGAGGCGCAAGCCGCCCAGGCCGAGGCCTGGACGGCCGGCACCGCCTACGCGGCGCTGTTGCACGACATCGGCAAGATCGCGGTCGACCTGCACGTCGAGTACGCGGACGGCACGGTCTGGCACCCCTGGCACGGCCCGCTGCGGCGGCCGTACCGCTTCCGCTACCGCAAGGAGCGCGAATATCGGCTGCACAGCGCCGCCACCGGGCTGCTCTACGCCCGGCTGCTCGATCCCGGCATCTTCGACTGGCTCGCCGGCTATCCCGACCTCTGGGCCGCGCTGCTATACGTGCTGGCCGGCCAGTACGAGCACGCCGGCATGCTCGGCGAACTGGTCGTGCAAGCGGACCAGGCATCGGTCGCCCAGGAACTCGGCGGCGATCCCAGCAAGGCCCTGGCAGCACCCCGGCACGCATTGCAGCGCAAGCTGCTCGATGGCCTGCGCTACCTCCTGAAGGAAGAGTTCAAGCTGAACCAGCCCCAGGCCTCGGATGGCTGGCTGACCCAGGACGCGCTCTGGCTGGTGAGCAAGACCGTCTCGGACAAACTGCGCGCGCATCTGCTGTCTCAGGGCATCGACGGCATCCCGGCCAACAACACGGCGGTGTTCAACGTGCTGCAGGATCACGGTTTCGCCTTGGCCACGCCAGACGGCAAGGCGATCTGGAAGGCCACCGTCACCAGCGATGCCGGCTGGTCGCACAGCTTCACCTTTTTGAAGCTGTCTCCGGCCATGGTCTGGGATGCGGCAGACCGGCCGGCACCGTTCGCGGGTCGCGTACAGGCCGACGCGGAACAAGGGGTGCCGACGCCACAGGCACCGGCAGCCGAAGCGCCGGGCCTGGAAAGCGCCGATACCGTGCCACCGAGCACCGCGCCGACCGCGCCCGTGCCCGCCGACAACGGCGTGGCTGCGTTGCTCGATCTGCTGAGTGACACGGCCCCACCCGTAGCGCCGGAGCCCCCGAGCGACCCCGAGCCGGCCTCGCCACCGTCGCCTACGGTGCTGCCGCAGGTGAGCCCCGCGCCATCTCGGGATCGGCCGGAGCCTTCCGGCGAGCATTTCATGGCCTGGCTGCGTCAGGGCATCCAGACGCACAAGCTCATCATCAACGACGCCAAAGCCCTGGTGCATAGCGTCGCGGGAACGGCCTACCTGGTGAGCCCCGGCGTCTTCCAGCGGTATGCGCAAGAACATCTGCAAATTGCCGCACTGGCGAAACCGGAGAACCTGGAGGGATGGCAGTGGGTGCAGAAGCGTTTTGAGAAACTGAGCCTGCACCGCAAGCAAGCCAGCGGGTTGAATATCTGGACCTGCGAAGTCACGGGGCCGCGCAAATCCAGGCGACTGCACGGCTACCTGTTGAGCGCTCCCGAAGCGCTGTTCCAGGAAATGCCTCCGGACAATCCATACCTGCGCCTCCTCACCGAGGCCGTAAAGCGCGAAAATTCAGCCGCCGGTAATAAGAACGACAACGAACAGGGGTAGACAAGGGGCCACGGCGCGGGCCGGCTTCAGTCCGCAGACTTGGGCGGAGCCGTCTCTGCCAGCTTGGCTTCAGTCAGCGCCATCAAGTGGGCAGAACTGCATTTCAGCGCACGGGCGATTTTGAGAATGAGGGGGAGCGTGGGGACATGCTCGCCACGCTCGATCTTTCCCATGTGCGAACGCTCGATTCCTGACAGATGGGCCAGCGTTTCCTGGGCGATGCCTTGACTGGTTCTTTCTTCGCGCACGGAGGCCCCAAACGCGATGGCTGGTTCCGCTTCGTAGGTTGTTGTGCCGGTGGGCCGGCCTCTCTGAATCGAACGCTTTTGCATTGCCAAAAGCGTCGAGGATTGACACGATATAAACCACGTTAAACTTAACTCACGAGAAGCGACTTCATCGGTCGTCGCGAGTTCACTGCCTGGGGGAACTGGACGTGAAATCGAGCGATGCCTCCACTGAAATCCGGGTGGCTGTGCTCGGCGAGTGGGTGCCTTCACCGCTTGCCGACTTGCTGGCGTTACAGCGCGCCGAAGAGCCAGAAACCGCCACTGCTTTGATCGGATGCAGTGCCACGGCGCAGGCGCAGGAACTGCCGCACGATAACTTTGACCTAGCCCTGTCCACAGCCGCCTGGGAGTGGCCGGGCTGGGTGTGCGAACCGTTGTGGCATGACACGCTGGCGGTCGCCGTCGCCAAGCGCTCGCACCTGCTGTCCTACCGTGAAGTGCCTCGCCAAGAACTGCTCAAGCAGCCGTTGATCTGCGCGCAGTCAACGGCCGACGAGCCGTGGCGCGCGGTGGCGCAGCGCCTGTTCGAGGACGAGCTGCAGGGCCGCGAGCAGGTGGTCAGCACCTTCGACATGGCCATGACGCTCGTTGCAGCGGGCTACGGCATCGCCTTTGCGCCTGTCGCAAGGCTGGCCAGCTACCTGTGCCGAGGCATCGCCGCGCGGCCGCTGGCCGGCTCACCGGCCATCGTGATGGCCTATCTGCTGCGTCCCTGCACGTCCTTGACCGAGCCCCAGGAGCGATTCGCGCGCCGCGCCCGTTCCGTGTCCTGATGAGGGGCGCAGCGCAAGGCTGCTATGCGAACCCCACCACCTTCTCCTGATCCCACTCGCTTGCCTTCACGCTCGTGACCACGGCCATGATGATCTTGTCGAGATTGTTGGCGGTGGCGCCCTCCAGGGCCGAGCGGCCGCGCAGCATCGCACGCGGCTGCAGCAGCGCGTGGTAAATCTGCCAAGGGTCCGCGCCCCGGCTCAGCTTCATGACGGACTGGACCAGCTCGTGTTTGAGCGGGTCGAGGTGCCAGTCCGGCACCCGCTGGCCGCGGTTTCCCAGGTTCAGTGCCAGCAGGTTGCCCGCCTTGATCTCGTAGCTGATCCACCGGCGCGACTTGCCCGCCATCTTGGCGAACTCGACGACCGGAAGGTTGTGCGGCGACTCGAAAACATCGACGAGTTCCATCCGCTTGCGTTGAACGTCGGACAGTGGCTGCTCCATCACCGAGCGCGGCGCCGTGACCGCCGGCAGCCGCTGCGCCGCAGCTGACACCAGCGGCATCGCATCGCCAGGCTTGGTCACGAGCAGGATCGGCGTCGTCGCCGCCCTGGGCGGTGCGCTGTCAGCGGGATCGCCCCCGATGGCGGGCACGCCTTCCAGGTGAATGGTGAGCGGCATGCTCGCCGCTTCGACCATGTTCTGCTCAAAGAGGTCGAGGCGGTCGGCCCAATCCTGCATCATGCGGCGGCGCTGCTCCACGTACTCGGCGTGGTTGTACGTGCTGCTGACCTTGTTGGGATCGACGTGGGAGAGTTGCGCGTCCACCCAGGCTTTCGGATAGCCGAACTCGTTGAGCGCGGTGGACATCGTGGCCCGGATGCCGTGCCCGGTCAGCAGGTCACGGTAGCCCATGCGCTTGAGCGCGCCGTTGAGGGTGTTCTCGCTCATGCGCTTCTTCAGGTCGTTGTCGTGCCGGAGCAGATAGCGCTGGGCCGGCTTGAACTCCTCCAGCATGTGCCGGACGATCTCGACGGCCTGCACCGACAGCGGCACGATGTACGGTGGAATGTCCTGCGGCCGCTGGCGCTTCCTGCGCATGTCCACCTGCAACTGTTTCACGACGTCGGGCGGGATGATCCACAACCCCTTGTCGAGGTCGAACTGATCGGGCGTCGCCAGCCGCAACTCGCCCGTGCGCACGCCGGTCAGGCACAGCAGCCGCAATCCAAGCTGGGTGCGCAGCCTGCCGCGGTACTTGCGCAGCCGCTGCAACAGTTTCGGCAGATCCTCCATGCGCAGGAACGGGTTGTGGTTCACCGGCGGCAACGGCACGGCGACCACATCGAGGTCGGACGCCGGGTTTTGCTCCAGCCCCGGCACGATCACCAGCGCGTAGCGAAACAAGTGGTTCAACCACGTCCTGACCTTCTCGGCGACGGAGAGCGCCTTGCGCTTCTCGATCTTGGCGATCACGTCCAAGAGGTCGGAGCGCTTGATCTCGTAGATCGAGCGCTTGCCCAGGTAGGGCAGTACATCCTTGTCGAAGACGCGCGGGAGGATGGAGTGCGTGGTCTGCCGGCCCTTCTTGAGGCTGAGCGCACGATGGGCAAACCACTTCCTGTAGATGACCTCGAAGGTGTGCTCGCCGGCGAGCTTGACCGCGGCGCGCTTCTGCTTGCGGTGAACACGGGGGTTGATGCTCTTGGCCACCAAGGCGCGCGCCTCGTCGCGCAGCGCGCGGGCTTCGAGCAGCGATACCTCGGGATAGGTGCCGAACGACATCCGCTTGGGCTCCTTGAGCCAGTAGTAGCGGAAGTGCCAGGTCTTGCCTCCCGTCGCTGCAACAGCGAGGGAGAGGCCCAACGTGTCGGGGAGGGTGTAGTCCTTGCCGGTGGCTTTGGCGCGTCGAACGGCCAGGTCGGAAAGTGCCATGCTTCTAGCTCCTGAACGTGAGTCAGGAACTCGATGCTGGTCACATCACCTGCGCGCCTCTACAAACAATCCGGAAGCGGTCGTGCCCGCAAAAATGGACACAATCATGGACATAAAAGTCCTGGCTTCAGGCGGATTTCCGTGGATGACAGCAGAACATCAAAGAGAGAGAAAACCGTTGCGTGACAACGACTTGCAGACTCCCTTGGATTTCAGCGGACCTCCGCAGAAAGATGCAGTGGAGCGGGTGAAGGGAATCGAACCCTCGTATGAAGCTTGGGAAGCTGCCGTTCTACCATTGAACTACACCCGCGATAGCCTTGAATGATAACCGAGCGTGGGGCCGTTTTGTCCTGTGCCGGGTGCTTCGCCGGGGTGTCAGAAGCCCACGGCCTGGCCGTCGCGGCGCGAGTCGCTGGCGGCCACGTAGCCGTGGTGGATGTGCTCGTCGAGTCGGGCGATGAACTGGCCGCTGCCGAAGTCGAGGTAGGTGTCGGCCGAGGGCTCGAAGCGGTGGCCCAGGGCCTTGAGGCCGTCTTGCAGTGCCGGGGCCATGGTGGGCTCGAAGTCCACGTCCAGGCCCTGCGAGAACTTCCAGCGTGGCGCGTCGCAGGCGGCCTGGGGCTGCTGGCCGTGGGCCAGCAGGCGCACCAGGGTCTGCACATGGCCCTGCGGTTGCATGTTGCCGCCCATCACGCCAAAGCCCATCACCGGCTGGCCGTGGCGCGTGACGAAGCCGGGGATGATGGTGTGAAAGGGCCGCTTGCCCGGGGCCACCTGATTGGGGTGACCGGCGCGCGTGGTGAAGCCGTGGCCGCGGTTCTGCAAGCTCACGCCCACCCCGGGCACCACCACGCCGCTGCCAAAGCCGAGGTAGTTGGACTGGATGAAGCTCACCATGCGGCCTTGTGCGTCGGCGGTGGTGAGGTACACCGTGCCGCCCTTGGGTGGCTGGCCGGCGCCGAAGGCCTGGGCGCGTTGCGGGTCGATCAGGCGGGCGCGCTCGCGCAGGTAGCCTTCACTCAGCAGGTCGGCCGCGCTCACCTCGGTCATGAAGCGCTCATCGGCCACCCAGCGGTAGGTGTCGGCAAACGCCAGTTTCATGGCCTCGATCTGCAGGTGCTGGCTCTCCACGCTGTCCACCGGCAGGCGGGCGATGTCCAGGTGTTGCAGCATGCCCAGGGCCATGAGTGCGGCGATGCCCTGGCCGTTGGGCGGGATTTCGTGCACCGTGTGGCCGGCGAAGTTTTTCTGGATGGGCGTGACCCATTCGGCCTGGTGCGCGGCCAGGTCGGCCGCCGTGAACTGAGCCCCGTGGTCGCGGGCGAAGGCGGCAATGGCCTCGGCCACCTCGCCCCGGTAGAAGGCCTCGCCGCGGGTCTCGGCGATGCGGCGCAAGGTCTGGCCTGCCTCGGCAAAGGTGAACCACTCGCCCGGCATCGGGGCCCGGCCTCGTGGCATGAAGGCGCGGTCAAAGCCGGGCTGGTGGTGCAGTTGTGGCACGGCGCGCGCCCATTTGTCGGCCACGATGATGCCCACCGCGTGGCCGCCTTCCGCGAGCTCGATGGCGGGCTCCAGCAGGTCGGCAAAGGGCAGGGCGCCGAAGCGCTCGGAGAGCGCCACCCACGAGGCCACGGCGCCGGGCACGGTGACGCTGTCCCAGCCGCGCAGCGGAATCTGGCCGCCGTGCTTGCGCTCGAAGTAGTCTGGCGTCCAGCCCGAGGGGGCCGTGCCCGAGGAGTTCAGGCCGTGCAGCCGGCTGCCGTCCCACAAGATGGCGAAGGCGTCACTGCCCAGGCCGTTGGACACCGGCTCGACGATGGTGAGGGCCGCTGCGGCGGCGATGGCCGCGTCGATGGCGTTGCCGCCCTTGAGCATCATGCGCAGGCCCGCTTGCGAGGCCAGCGGGTGCGAGGTGGCCACCACATGGCGCGCCATCACTGGTGCGCGCGTGGTGGGGTAGGGGTTGGACCAGTCAAACTTCATGGAAATCCACCTTCGGTGGCCGCGTCGTGTGGGCGAAGCGGGTTTACTTGAGCACGTCGCCCACGCAGAGGTACTTGATTTCCACGTAGTCGTCCATGCCATGGTGCGAACCTTCGCGGCCCAGGCCCGACTGCTTTACGCCGCCGAAGGGCACGTGCTCGGTGGCCAGGATGCCCACGTTGATGCCCACCATGCCGTACTCCAGCGCCTCGCTCACGCGGAAGATGCGGCCCACGTCGCGGCTGTAGAAGTAGCTGGCCAGGCCGAACTCGGTGTTGTTGGCCGCGTCGATGGCCTCCTGTTCGGTCTTGAACTTGAACACCGGCGCCAGCGGGCCGAAGGTTTCCTCGCGCGCGCACAGCATGTCGGCCGTGGCGTCGGCCACCACGGTGGGCTCGAAAAACTGGCCCTGCAGCTTCTGCCCGCCGGTGACCACGCGGCCGCCCTTGGCCACGGCGTCGGCCACGTGGCGCTGCACCTTGTCCACGGCGGCGTCTTCGATCAGCGGGCCTTGCACCACGCCGTCCTCGAAGCCGTTGCCCACCTTGAAGGCCTTGACCTTGGCGGCGAACTTCTCCACGAAGGCGTCGTACACGCCTTCCTGCACGTACAGGCGGTTGGCGCACACGCAGGTCTGGCCGGCGTTGCGGTACTTGCTGGCGATGGCGCCTTCCACGGCGGAGTCGATGTCGGCGTCGTCGAACACGATGAAGGGCGCGTTGCCGCCCAGCTCCAGGCTGAGCTTCTTCACCGTGGGGGCGCTCTGCGCCATCAGGATGCGGCCCACCTCGGTGGAGCCGGTGAAGCTCAGGTGGCGTACCACGTCGCTGGCGCACAGCACCTTGCCGATGGCGATGCTGTTGTCGCTGTCGGCGCTCAGCACGTTGAGCACACCTGCCGGAATGCCGGCGCGCAACGCCAGCTCGGCCGCGGCCAGGGCGGTGAGAGGCGTGAGCTCGGCCGGCTTGATGATCACCGGGCAGCCCGCGGCCAGGGCAGGGGCCACTTTGCGGGTGATCATGGCCAGGGGGAAGTTCCAGGGCGTGATGGCCGCACACACGCCGATGGGCTGCTTGAGCACCAGCAGGCGGCGGTTGTTGTCGAAGGTGGGCAGGGTCTCGCCGTTGACGCGCTTGGCCTCTTCGGCGAACCATTCCACGAAGCTGGCGCCATAGGCGATCTCGCCCTTGCCCTCTGCATAGGGCTTGCCTTGCTCGGCGGTGAGGATGCGGCCCAGGTCTTCCTGGTTGGCCATGATCAGGTCGTACCACTTGCGCAGAATGTTGCTGCGCTCTTTCGCGGTCTTGCTCTTCCACGCCCCCCAGGCGGCGTTGGCCGCGGCGATGGCCTGCTCGGCCTCGGCCGGGCCCAGGTTGGCCACGTCGGCCAGTTTCTGGCCGGTGGCGGGGTCGTGCACGTCAAAGCGGCTGGTGCCCGCCACCCACTGGCCATTGATGAGGCCGTCGGTCTTGAGCAGGGAGGGGTCTTTGAGCAGGGCCAGGGGCGAGGTCTTCATGTCCATCGGGGGTCTCCAGGGGCGTGCGGTTGCCGCCGCGGCGGCGTTGTCCAGCCCCGCAGGATAGCCCGTTGCCCTTGCCCTTGCGGTGCCGCTGGCGACCCTGCCGGGCGGGCCATTGCCGCCGATTCGCTCGGGCTCGCCCGGATGGCGCCGCAGTGTTGGAAAATAGCGGGTTTTGGCGCGCACGCGCCGCCTCATAACCGAAGCGAAACCCAAGGCCACCATGACCCGCCCCGCCTCTGTCGCCGACATCCGCAAGACCTTCCTGGACTTCTTCGCCTCCAAGGGCCACACCGTGGTCGCGTCCAGCCCGCTGGTGCCGGGCAACGACCCCACGCTCATGTTCACCAACTCGGGCATGGTGCAGTTCAAGGACGTGTTCCTGGGCACCGACAAGCGCCCTTACGTGCGCGCGGCCTCGGTGCAGGCCTGCCTGCGCGCCGGCGGCAAGCACAACGACCTGGAAAACGTGGGCTACACCGCTCGCCACCACACCTTCTTCGAGATGCTGGGCAACTGGTCCTTTGGCGACTACTTCAAGCGCGAGTCGCTGAAGTGGGCCTGGGAGCTGCTCACCGAGGTGTACAAGCTGCCGCCCGAGCGCCTGCTGGCCACCGTGTACGCCGAAGACGACGAGGCCTACGACATCTGGACCAAGGAAATCGGCCTGCCGCCCGAGCGCGTGATCCGCATCGGCGACAACAAAGGCGGTCGTTACAAGAGCGACAACTTCTGGATGATGGCCGACACCGGGCCCTGCGGCCCGTGCTCCGAGATCTTTTACGACCACGGCCCCGAGATCCCCGGCGGCCCTCCGGGCAGCCCCGATGAAGACGGTGACCGCTTCATCGAGATCTGGAACAACGTGTTCATGCAGTTCAACATGGCCGAAGACGGCTCGGTCACGCCGCTGCCCGCGCCCTGCGTGGACACCGGCATGGGCCTGGAGCGCCTGGCCGCCATCCTGCAGCACGTGCACAGCAACTACGAGATCGACATCTTCGACGCGCTGATCAAGGCCGCCGCGCGCGAGACCGGCACCACTGACCTCAACAACCCCTCGCTCAAGGTGATCGCCGACCACATCCGCGCCACCTCTTTCCTGATCAGCGACGGCGTGATCCCCAGCAACGAAGGCCGCGGCTACGTGCAGCGCCGCATCGTGCGCCGCGCCATCCGCCACGGCTACAAGCTGGGCCAGAAGACCCCGTTCTTCCACAAGCTGGTGCCCGATCTGGTGAAGATGATGGGCGAGGCCTACCCCAACATGGCCAGCCAGGCCCAGCGCATCACCGAGGTGCTCAAGGCCGAAGAAGAGCGCTTCTACGAGACCCTGGCCAACGGCATGGAAATCCTGGATGCGGCCCTGGCCGGCGGCGCCAAGGTGCTGCCGGGTGACGTGGCCTTCAAGCTGCACGACACCTACGGCTTCCCGCTCGACCTGTCGGCCGACGTGTGCCGCGAGCGCGGCCTCACGGTAGACGAGGCCGGCTTCGCCGCCGCCATGGAAAAGCAGAAGGCCCAGGCCCGCGCGGCCGGCAAGTTCAAGATGGACAAGGCGCTGGAGTACACCGGCGCCGGCAACACCTTCGTGGGCTACGAGCACCTGGAGGCCCCTGCCAAGGTCGTGGCGCTCTACCTGGACGGCACGCCCGTGGCCGAACTCAAGGCCGGCCAGAGTGGCGTGGTGGTGCTCGACACCACCCCCTTCTACGCCGAGAGCGGCGGCCAGGTGGGCGACGAGGGCGAGATCGTGGCCGGCTCGGCGCGCTTTGACGTGGCCGACACCCAGAAGATCAAGGCCGATGTGTTCGGCCACCACGGCAGCGTCTCGCAAGGCACCCTGGCCGTGGGCGACAGCGTGACCGCCCGCGTCAACACCACCCTGCGCGCCGCCACCGTGCGCAACCACAGCGCCACCCACCTGATGCACAAGGCCTTGCGCGAGGTGCTGGGCGCTCACGTGCAGCAGAAGGGCTCGCTGGTGAACGCCGAGCGCACCCGCTTCGACTTCGCCCACAACGCGCCCGTCACCGACGCCGAGATCCGCCGCATCGAAGCCATCGTGAACGCCGAAATCCTGGCCAACGCCGCGGCCAACGCGCAGGTGATGGACATCGAGTCGGCCAAGAACAGCGGCGCGATGATGCTGTTCGGCGAGAAATACGGCGAAACCGTGCGCGTGCTCAGCATCGGCTCCAGCAAGGAACTGTGCGGTGGCACCCACGTGAAGGCCACCGGCGACATCGGCCTGTTCAAGGTGGTGGCCGAGAGCGGCGTGGCCGCTGGCGTGCGCCGCATCGAGGCCGTCACCGGCGCCAACGCGCTGGCCTACCTGCAGTCGCTGGAAGACACTGTGTCGCAGGCCGCGGGTGCCCTCAAGGCCCCGGCCGCCGAGCTCACCGCCCGCATCGGCCAGACCCTGGAGCAGGTGAAGGCGCTGGAAAAAGAAATCGCCGCCCTCAAGGGCAAGCTGGCCTCCAGCCAGGGCGACGAACTGATGACCCAGGCCGTGGACGTGAAGGGCCTCAAGGTGCTGGCCGCCACGCTCGAAGGCGCCGACGCCAAGACCCTGCGCGACACCCTGGACAAGCTCAAGGACAAGCTCAAGACCGCCGCCATCGTGCTGGCGGCCGTGGATGGCGGCAAGGTGCAACTGGCCGCGGGTGTCACCGCCGACAGCACCGGCAAGGTGAAGGCCGGTGAGCTGGTGAACTTCGTGGCCCAGCAGGTGGGCGGCAAGGGCGGCGGCAAGCCCGACATGGCCATGGCCGGCGGCACCGATGCCACGGCCCTGCCCAAGGCCCTGGCTTCGGTGCAAGCCTGGGTGGCCGAGCGCCTGTGAGCGTGATGGCCCGCTCCGGGCTGTCGCGGCGGCAGTGGCTCGCGGCGGCCCTTGCCGCCTGCGCGGGCACGGCGCACGCCCAACCGGGTGGCGCGGCCTCGCCGGGCTACCAGGTGAGCGACTGGCCCGCCCAGCGCGCGACGCCGCCCCTTCAAGCCGTGGGCCTTGAGGGCCAGCCGGTGCGCCTGGATGACTTCAAGGGCCGGGTGCTGCTGCTCAATTTCTGGGCCACCTGGTGCCCACCTTGCCGTGCCGAACTGCCCTCGCTGCAGGCCCTGCCCGAGTGGTTTGGCGAAGACAAGGTGGCCGTGCTGGCCCTGAACTTCCGCGAATCGGGCCGCACCGCGCGCCGCTTCCTGAGCGCCTCGGGCATTCAGGTGCCCGTGGCGCTCGACCCCAGCGGCGACATCGCCAAGGCCTGGGGCGTGCGCGCCTTTCCCACCACCGTGCTGATCGACCGGCGCGGCCAGGCCCGTCAGGTGGTGCAGGGCGAGGTGGACTGGCTCAGCGCCCCCGCCCTGGCCTGGGTGGAGCGCCTGCTCGGCCCGCGCTGACCGGGCGGGGATAATCGGGGGCTCTCCGGTCGCTTCGCGGCCGGCTCCCGTGGCTTTGCGCTGCACCCGGTGTGTGCGGCTCGGCCCTGTTCCCACTCCGGAGTTCTCGACATGACCCCCGATCGGCGCCGTTT
>Ga0255095_1001046_pt1 | contig 11812 bp, 9 predicted proteins | sample Colum_Law_RepC_8_2_FD_188435 | JGI IMG/M metagenome (GOLD analysis project Ga0255095, IMG submission 188435) | Freshwater microbial communities from Columbia River, Oregon, United States - Colum_Law_RepC_8d | ecosystem: Environmental > Aquatic > Freshwater > River | place: USA: Oregon | collected...
AATACCAGGTGACCGAACCGTCGGGCTTGCCCTCCGGCGCTGCACCGGCCGTGCCCGAGGCACCCCGCAATTCCTGGGCGGCCACGCAGAACGCCAGTGGCGTGCCGGTGGTGACCACGGCGCCTTCGCTGCAGAAGACCGGTCTGGTGGCGCCCGTCAGCCGGCAGGCCGCGGGGGGCTCGTCCTCGTTCTCGGCGTCGCAGTTCCTGGCCATGGACGTGCAGGAAGTGGTGCAGGACCCGGAGGTCGAAGAGGCCGCCATCCGCTTCGCCAACGGCGACGATGCCGGAGCCGAGCAGGGCTTGCTGGAGGTGCTGGGCGAGGGCGGTGTGCGGGTCAACCAGATCGACGACTGGCTGGCCCTCTTCGATCTCTACCGCGCCACCGGTCAGTTGGCGCCCTTTGAGAGCCGCGCGGTCGATTTCGTGAACCGATTCAACCGCTCGGCGCCCCAGTGGTACGACATGCCCCAGGCCGTGGCCCAGCTCAAGGGCCGGGCCTCCGCGCCGTCGGGCAGTGGGCCCGACCGTGTGATCTGGGTGAGCGAGCCCGAGCTCGACGCCCACGCCGTCGGCACCCTGCAAAACGTGCTTTCGCGCGCGGCCAAGCCCTGGGTGCTGGACTGGACGCCGCTGGAAAAGCTGGACCAGAAGGCCGCCCGCGCGCTGCTGGGCATGGTCACCCTGTGGGCAGACCAGCCAGTGGAGCTGCGCTTCCTGGGCGCAGGCATCCTGCGGGATCGCCTGAAGGAGATGACGGTGTCAGGCCGCCGCGACGTCGAGCAGGTGTGGTGGGACTTGCGCATGGCGGTGCTGCGGTTGATGAACCGCATCGACGAGTTCGAGCTGACGGCCCTGGACTTCTGCGTCACCTACGAGTTGTCGCCTCCCGGATGGGAGAAGCCGCGCTGCCATTTCGAGGCCATCGACCCCAGCGTGGGCGACGAGGCGGGCCATTCCGTGCTGGGCAACGTCACCCTGGAGACCGTGTCCACGCTTTCGGGCGAGTCGAGTTTCGACTCCCGTGTGTCCACGCTCAACCAGCTGGGCCTGGTGGAGTTGTCGGGCGAGGTGCGTGGCGATCCGCAGGACACGCTCAGCCACCTGGAGCAGAAGCTGGCCGGGGCGGATGTGATGATCATCTCCTGTCGCAACCTCATTCGCGTCGATTTCTCGGCCGCCGGCACCTTGCTCAACTGGGTGTCCGGGCACCGGTCTGACGGGCGGGTGGTGCAGTTCGTGGACGTGAACCGGCTGGTGTCGGCCTTCTTCCACGTGATTGGCATCACCGAATACGCCAAGGTGGTGGTGCGCACCGACTGAGGTGTGCCGCGCCCCGCGGCCTGTCACCATTGCTTTCATCTCTGTCGGGCAGCGGCCTTGCGCCGCGCCCGATACACCCTATCTTGGACCCCATGGAATCGTTTCACGGAACCACCATTGTTTGCGTGCGCCGCCAGACCCCTGACGGCGTTCAGGTCGCCATCGGCGGCGACGGCCAGGTGACGCTGGGGCACATCGTGGTGAAGGGCACGGCGCGCAAGGTGCGCAAGCTGTACCACGACCGCGTGCTGGCCGGCTTCGCGGGCGCCACCGCCGACGCCTTCACCCTGTTCGAGCGCTTCGAGGCCAAGCTGGAAAAGCACCAGGGGCACTTGGCTCGGGCGGCCATCGAGCTCACCCGCGACTGGCGCACCGATCGCGTGCTGCGCCGCCTGGAGGCCATGCTGGCCGTGGCCGACAAGACCGCCAGCCTCATCATCACCGGCAATGGCGACGTGCTGGAGCCCGAGCACGGCATCGTGGCCATCGGGTCGGGTGGGGCCTACGCTCAGTCGGCGGCCAAGGCCCTGATCGACCACACCGACCTCAGCGCCGAAGACGTGGTCCGCCGCTCGCTGGAGATCGCCGGCGAGCTGTGCATCTACACCAACATGAACCACACCATTGAAATCCTGGAGTGAACCGATGAGCGCTGCGCAGGGCCGCCCCAAGCAAGCTCGCGCCCCCTCGGGGGGCAGCGACGCACACGAAGTGACGAGCGTGGGGGTCGTATGTCATCCATGACGCCCCAGGAAATCGTCTCCGAACTTGACCGCTTCATCATCGGCCAGCAAGGCGCCAAGCGCGCCGTGGCCATCGCGCTGCGCAACCGTTGGCGCCGCCAGCAGGTGGACGAGAAGCTGCGCCCTGAGATCACGCCCAAGAACATTCTCATGATCGGCCCCACCGGCGTGGGCAAGACCGAGATCGCCCGCCGCCTGGCCAGGCTGGCCGATGCGCCCTTCATCAAGGTGGAGGCCACCAAGTTCACCGAAGTGGGCTACGTGGGCAAGGACGTGGACAGCATCATCCGCGACCTGGCCGAGGTGGCGGTGAAGCAGACCCGCGAGGCCGAGATGCGCAAGCAGCGCGCCCGCGCCGAAGACGCGGCCGAAGACCGCATTCTGGACATTCTGATTCCGCCGCCGCGCTCGGTGGGCTTCGAGCCCACGCCGCCAGCCGACGGCACCGCCCGCCAGGCTTTTCGCAAGAAGCTGCGCGAGGGCCAGCTCGATGACCGCGAGATCGAGATCGAAGTGGCCGAGCCCCGCCCGGCCATGGAAGTGATGGGCCCCGCCGGCATGGAAGAGATGGCCGAGCAGCTGCGTGGCATGTTCAGCCAGCTGGGGGCAGGGCGCAAGCAGGTGCGCAAGCTCAAGATCGCCGAGGCCATGAAGGTGCTGATCGACGAGGAAGCGGCCAAGCTCGTCAACGAAGAAGAGATCAAGGCCCGGGCGTTGCACAACGCCGAGCAGAACGGCATTGTGTTCATCGACGAGATCGACAAGGTCACCAGCCGCAGTGACGGCGGCACGGCCGAGGTGTCTCGCCAGGGTGTGCAGCGCGACCTGCTGCCCCTGGTGGAGGGCACGGCGGTGTCCACCAAGCACGGCGTGATCAAGACCGACCACATTCTGTTCATCGCCAGTGGCGCGTTCCATCTGGCCAAGCCCAGCGATCTGATTCCCGAACTGCAGGGGCGTTTCCCCATCCGCGTGGAACTGCAATCGCTGTCGGTGGACGATTTCGAGGCCATCCTCACCCAGACCCACGCCTCGCTGGTGCGCCAGTACCAGGCGCTGCTGGCCACCGAGGGTGTCACGCTGGAGTTCACGCCCGAAGGCATTCGCCAGCTGGCGCAGATCGCCTTTGACGTGAACGAGCGCACCGAAAACATCGGTGCGCGCCGCCTGGCCACCGTGATGGAACACCTGCTCGATGATGTGAGCTTCGATGCCGCCCGCCTGCAAGGCCAGACGGTGACGGTGGACGGGGCTTACGTGGACGCGCGCCTCAAGGCCCTGAGCCGCAACGAAGACCTGTCGCGCTACATCCTCTGATCCCTCGTCGGGCCGCTTCGCCGGCTGTCGGAACGATTGCGCCCTCGGCCTCGCGGCCGGGGGCGTTTTGTTTTCAACCATCACTTGCAGAGCGCTTTGTAAGTGCTTGCTTTTTATGTGAATTTTGAGTCTCTCTTGTCTCCGAAAGATGCTCTAAGTGGTTGATTTCATTGAAAAAAAGTGTAGTGACCCCGAGGCGGTGGGGGGATTTCCTGATACAGTGGAAAAAAGTGCAATTAAGTGGTGAAAAGTGTTTTTGAAGGGCTGATTCAACCGTGTTTCAGGGCGCGTCATCGCTGAGTCTGGATGCCAAGGGGCGGCTGTCTGTGCCGACCCGGCACCGTGACGCCCTGGGCGCGGCTGGCGCGCAGCTCACCATCACCAAACACCCGCACGGCTGCCTCATGGTGTTTCCCCGTCCGGCCTGGGAGGAGTTTCGTGACCGCATCGCGGCCCTGCCCATGCAGGCGCAGTGGTGGAAGCGCATCTTCCTGGGCAACGCGATGGACGTGGAAATGGATGCGTCGGGTCGCGTGCTGGTCTCGCCTGAGCTGCGGGCGGCCGCCGGCATCAGCAAAGACGCCGTGCTGCTGGGCATGGGCGCCTACTTCGAGCTGTGGGACGCCCAGGTGTACGCCGAGCAGGAGGCCGAGGCCATGAAGGCCGAGATGCCCGATGTGTTCAAGGACTTTTCTTTCTGAGGGCGGCGGTGCAAGACGTCTGGGTTCACCACACCGTCCTCCTGAACGAGGCCGTTGATGCCCTGGCCATTCGGCCAGAAGGGCATTACGTGGACGCGACCTTCGGTCGTGGCGGCCACAGTCGCCTGATTCTGCAGCGCCTGGCGGCCCAGGGGCGCCTGACCGCTTTCGACAAAGACCCTCAGGCGGTGGCCGCGGCCACGGCCCTGGCGGCACAAGACCCCCGCTTCGCCATCCGGCACGAGGGCTTCTGCCACCTGGCCGAACTGGGGCCGGCAAGTGCCGACGGCATCTTGATGGACCTGGGGGTCAGCTCTCCTCAAATCGACGACCCCGCCCGGGGTTTTTCTTTTCGCAACGACGGCCCGCTTGACATGCGCATGGACACCACGCGCGGCCAGAGCGTGGCCCAGTGGCTGGAAACGGCCGATGTTTCAACCCTGTCGGAGGTCATCCGTGAATACGGCGAAGAACGGTTTGCTCAACCGATTGCAAAGGCGATTGATCGTCGCCGACAGGAACGGGGCCCTATTCGAACCACCGGCGAGCTGGCCGAAGTCGTGGCTGGCGCGGTCAAAACCCGCGAGCCGGGCAAGGACCCTGCAACGCGCACATTTCAGGCTCTTCGGATTTTCATCAACGCCGAGCTTGAAGAGCTGCAACAAGCGCTAGAGGCCAGTCTCGGTGTGCTGCGCCCGGGCGGGCGTCTGGTGGTGATCAGTTTCCATTCGCTGGAAGACCGCATCGTCAAGCAGTTCATGGCGGGCCAATCGCGCGAGGTGTACGACCGTCGCGCCCCGTTCGCCGCCCCCACGCCCATGAAGCTGCGCAGCCCGAAGCGCGTGATGCCGTCTGACGCCGAGGTGAAGGCCAACCCGCGCTCGCGCAGCGCGGTGATGCGCTGGGCCGAGCGCACGGAGGTGCCGGCATGATCCGCCTGAACCTGGTGCTGTTGGCGGCCGTGCTGGCCAGTGCCTTCTACCTGGTGCACACCCAGTACGAATCGCGCCGCCTCTACACCGCGATCGACCGCGCGCAGGCCCAGATGCGCAAGCTGGAGGCCGAGCACGAGCAGTTGCAGGTGGAGCGCCGCGCCCAGGCCACGCCGGCGCGCGTGCAGCAACTGGCCACGCGCCAGCTCGACATGCGCGCCGTGACGCCCGGCATCACCCAGTACGTCACGGTGAACGAAGCGCCGGCGGTGGCGCCCGTGGCTGCCTCGGCCGGTGCGGAGGGTTCGCGATGAGCCGCAGCATCAACTACACCTCCAGCCCCTTGCTGGCCAGCAAGACGCCGGTGTGGCGCAGCAAGTTCATCGTGGCCGGCCTGGCCTTGGCCTTCGCGGGTCTGGCCGGGCGCGCGGCCTATGTGCAGGTGTTCGGCAACGATTTCTTCCAGCGACAGGGCGAGGTGCGTTTTGCCCGCACGCTGGAGCTGCCGGCCAACCGCGGTCGTGTGCTCGATCGCAACGGCCTGTTGCTGGCCTCCAGCGTGGTGGCGCAGAGCATCTGGGCCATTCCCGAGGATGTGGACAAGTCCGACCCCAAGCTGCGCGACCTGGCCAAGCTGCTGGAAATGCCGCTGGCCGACCTGAAGAAGCGCCTGGGCGACGAAGACAAGACCTTCGTCTGGGTGAAGCGCCAGGTGGACGAGCCCATCGCCAAGCAGATCGCCGCGCTCAACATCAAGGGCATCTACCAGCGCCGCGACTACAAGCGCCAGTACCCCGAGGGCGAGGCCGCCGCGCACGTGGTGGGCTTCACCAACGTGGAAGACCGCGGGCAGGAGGGCGTGGAGCTCACCTTCAACGACAAGCTCGCTGGCAAGAACGGTTCGCGCCGCGTCATCAAAGACCGCCTGGGTCGCGTCATCGAAGACGTGCGCGACGTGGTGCCTCCGGTGGACGGGCCTGACCTGCAGCTGTCCATCGACAGCAAGGTGCAGTACTTCGCTTACCAGAAGCTCAAGGACGCGGTGCAGCTGCACAAGGCCAAGGCCGGCAGCGTGATCGTGATCGACACCCTCACCGGCGAGGTGCTGGCCCTGGCCAACTACCCCAGCTATAACCCCAACCGCCGCGGCAACCTCACCGGCGAGCAGTTGCGCAACCGCGTGCTCACCGACAGCTTCGAGCCCGGCTCCACCATGAAGCCCTTCATCACCGCGCTGGCGCTGGAGAAGGGCATCGTGCGGCCGGACACGCCCATTCACACGGCGCCCGGTCGCATCACCATTGGTGGCTCCACCATCAACGACTCGCACCCCTACGACGTGCTGACCGTGGCCGAGGTGATCCAGAAGTCGAGCAACGTGGGCACGGTGAAGATCGCCATGCAGCTCAGCCCGCGCGAGATGTGGGAGACCTATGCCCAGGCCGGCTTCGGCCAGAAACCTCAGGTGCCGTTCCCGGGCGCGGTGTCGGGCCGCCTGCGTCCGTACAAGAGCTGGCGCCCGATCGAGCAGGCCACCATGAGCTACGGCTACGGCCTGTCGGCCTCGCTCTTCCAGATGGCGCAGTCCTACACCATCTTCGCCCGCGACGGCGAGCTGATTCCGCTCACCCTGATCAAGTCCGACCAGCCCGCCACCGGTGTGCAGGTCTTCACCCCCAAGACGGCCATCGCGGTGCGCCAGATGCTGGCCATGGCCACCGGCCCCGGTGGCACGGCCACGCGCGCCCAGACCATCGGCTACTCGGTGGGCGGCAAGACCGGCACGGCGCGCAAGCAAGAGGGCCGTGGCTACGCCGACCGCAAGTACCGCAGCTGGTTCGTGGGCCTGGCCCCCATCGACAAGCCCCGCATCGTGGTGGCGGTGATGGTGGACGAGCCCACGGCCGGGTCGTTTTATGGCGGCATCGTCGCCGCCCCCGTTTTCAGCGAAACCGTGCAGCAGACCTTGCGCATCCTGGGCGTGCAGCCCGACATGAACGTGAAGCCACAGATCGTGAGCGATGTGGTGGAGGAGTCGTTCTGATGGTTCAGACCCTGCTTCACCCCGATGCCGTGGCCACCTGGCTGCGCGCCAGTGTCACCGGCACCCTGCGCTGCGACAGCCGCCAGGTTCGCCCGGGCGATGCCTTCATCGCCTGGCCCGGTGCGGCCACCGACGGCCGCCGCTTCGTGCGGGATGCGCTGGACGCAGGTGCCGCCGTGGCCGTGGTCGAGCGCGATGGCGTGGAAGGCTTCGGCCTGGACGATCCGCGCGTGCTCGCGGTGCCTGGCCTGAAGGCCCGTGCCGGCGCCATCGCCGCGGCCTGGTGCGGTCACCCCAGCGCCTTTCTGGACGTGGTGGCCTTCACCGGCACCAACGGCAAAACCTCCAGTGCCTGGTGGATGGCGCAGCTGCTCTCTGCCTGCGACCACCCGGCAGGTGTGGTGGGCACGCTGGGCGTGGGCCGGCCCGAAGACGGCCTGGTGTCCACCGGCCTGACCACGCCCGACCCGGTGCTGTTCCAGTCCACCCTGCGCGATTTCGTGGACCAGGGGCTGGACGCCTGCGCCATCGAGGCCTCGTCCATCGGCCTCGTGGAGGGGCGCCTGAACGGCACCTCGATCCGCGTCGCCGTGTTCACCAATTTCACGCAAGACCACCTCGACTTCCACGGCAACATGCAGGCCTACTGGGACGCCAAGGCGCTGCTGTTCCGCTGGACCGGCCTGCAGGCCGCCGTGCTGAACGTGGACGACCCGCGCGGGGCCGAGCTGGCGCAGAACCTGGCCGACACCGACCTTGACATCTGGACCGTGGCCATCGACGGCGACGCCCGCCTCAGCGCGCGCGACCTGGAATTCACCCACGCCGGCATGGCCTTCACCGTGGTCGAGCGCGGCGCCCACTCGCCCGAGACCGCCGAGCGCCGACTGAGCCTGCCGCTGGTGGGGCGCTACAACGTGTACAACCTGCTGGGCGTGATCGCCGCGGCCCGTGCGCTGGACGTGCCGCTGGCCCAGGCCGTGATGGCCTGCGAGCGCCTGACGCCAGTGCCCGGCCGCATGGAGCAGGCCGAACCCGATGCCGCCGATGCGCCCCTGGTGCTGGTGGACTATGCCCACACCCCGGACGCCCTGGAAAAAGCCCTGGAGGCGGTGCAGCCCCTGGCCAGCCGGCGCGGCGGTGCGCTGTGGGTGGTGGCCGGCTGTGGCGGCGACCGCGACGCCAGCAAGCGCCCCAAGATGGCGGCCGTGGCCGAGCGGGCCGCGCAGCAGGTGGTGCTCACCAGCGACAACCCGCGCTCGGAAGACCCGCAGGCCATCCTGCAACAGATGGTGGCCGGCCTCAGCCGCCCCGATGCCGCCCGCGTGGTGGTGGACCGCGCCCAGGCCATTGCCCTCGCGGTGCGGCAGGCGAGCCCGGCCGACGTGGTGCTGATCGCGGGCAAGGGCCACGAAACCTACCAGGAGATCCAGGGCGTGAAGGCGCCGTTCTCCGACACCGAGCAGGCGCGCGTGGCGCTGGCCCAGCGAAGGGGCCAGGCATGAAGACCCTGGCCCAGTTGCTGACCACCCTGCGCGGCGCCCGCGTGGTGGGCGAACTGCCCGCCGACGTGGCCCGCGTGCACACCGACACGCGCAGCTTGCAGGCCGGTGACCTGTTCGTGGCGCTCAAGGGCGATCGCTTCGACGCCCACGATTTTCTGCGCCAGGCGCGCGAGGCCGGCGCGGTGGCCGCCATCGCCCAGCGTGGCCTGGCCGAGGCGGGCCTGCCCGGCGTGCAGGTGCCCGACAGCCTCGCGGCCCTGGGCGAACTCGCCGGCCGCTGGCGCGCCCAGTTCCAGCTGCCCTTGATCGCCGTGACCGGCAGCAACGGCAAGACCACCGTCACGCAGATGGTGGCCAGCATCCTGCGCGCCGCGGCGGGCGAGGGCGCCCACGCCACGCAAGGCAACTTCAACAACGACATCGGCGTGCCGCTCACGCTGCTGCGCCTGCGCCCCTCGCACCGCCTCTCGGTGGTGGAACTGGGCATGAACCACCCGGGCGAGATCGCCGGCCTGGCCGCCATGGCCGCACCCACCGTGGCCCTGGTGAACAACGCCCAGCGCGAGCACCAGGAGTTCATGGCAACGGTGGAAGCGGTGGCCCGCGAGAACGGCGAGGTGCTCTCGGCCCTGCCGGCCGATGGCGTGGCCGTGTTCCCCAGCGACGACGAGCACACCTGGGTCTGGCGCGAACTGGTCGGCCAGCGCCGCCGTCTTACCTTCAGCGACACCGACGCCAGCGCCGACGTGCGCGCCACCACGGCCCACTGGGCCGACGGCGCCTGGGCGGTGCAGGCCATCAGCCCTCAGGGCCCGCTCTCGCTGCGCCTGCACATCGCCGGTCGCCACAACGTGCGCAACGCCCTGGCGGCGGCTGCCTGCGCCCTGGCCGCGGGCGTGCCCGTGTCTGCCATCGAGCAAGGCCTGGCGGCCTTCGAGCCTGTGGGCGGCCGCTCCGTCACCCTGGTGGACGACACCTACAACGCCAACCCTGATTCCATGCGCGCCGCCGTGGACGTGCTGGCCGAACTGCCCGCCCCGCGCCTGCTGGTGCTGGGCGACATGGGCGAGGTGGGTGAGCAAGGCCTGGCCTTCCACCTGGAGGTGCTGCGCCACGCCGCCGCGCGCGGCATCGAGGCGGTGCACGTGGCCGGCGAACACATGGCGCGAGCGGTGGACGCCCTGCGCGCCGCTGGCGAGGTCGCCCCCACGCACTGGGCCGATGTGGCCGCGCTGGCGCCGGCCATGGCCGAGCGCGTGGCCGACGCCGAGCCGGCCGTTTGCAGCGTGCTGGTCAAGGGCTCGCGCTTCATGCGCATGGAGCGCGTGGTGCAGGCCCTGCAGGTGCGCGCCTCGCAGATGGCGCTGGCCAACGATTCAAAGGATTCTTCTCATGCTGCCTAGCCTGGCCCTCTGGCTGCAAGGCCTCTTTCCTGACCTGGGTTTTCTGCGGGTCTTCCAGTACCTGACCTTCCGGGCGGTGATGGCCGCCATGACCGCGCTGGTGCTGGGCCTGGCCGCCGGGCCTTACTTCATCCGCCGCCTGGCGGCGCTCAAGATCGGCCAGCCGATTCGCGAGTACGCCATGCAGACCCACCTGAGCAAGGGCGGCACGCCCACCATGGGCGGCGTGCTGATCCTGTTCGCCATCGCGCTTTCCACGCTGCTGTGGTTCAACTGGAGCAACCGCTTCGTCTGGATCGTGCTGCTGGTGACGCTGGGCTTCGGCGCCATTGGCTGGGTGGACGACTGGCGCAAGGTGGTGCGCAAAGACCCCGAGGGCATGCGCTCGCGCGAAAAGTATTTCTGGCAGTCCGTCATTGGCCTGGTGGCCGCCTTCTACCTGGTGTTCGCCGTGTCCGAGACCAGCAACCTGCGCGTGCTGGAGTTGTTCGTTGACTGGGTGGCCTCGGGCTTCACGCTGGACATGCCGCCCCAGGCGGGCCTACTGGTGCCCTTCTTCAAAGAGATCAACTACCCGCTGGGCGTGGCCGGCTTCGTGATCATGACCTACCTGGTCATCGTGGGCGCCAGCAACGCGGTGAACCTCACCGACGGCCTGGACGGCCTGGCCATCATGCCGGTGGTGATGGTGGGCTCGGCCCTGGGCGTGTTTGCCTACGTCACCGGCAACGCCGTGTTCGCGCCCTACCTGCTGCTGCCGCACATTCCGGGCGCGGGTGAACTGCTCATCTTCTGTGGCGCGCTGGCCGGTGCCGGCCTGGCCTTCCTGTGGTTCAACACCCACCCCGCGCAGGTGTTCATGGGCGACGTGGGCGCCCTGGCCCTGGGTGGCGCGCTGGGCACCATCGCCGTGATCGTGCGCCAGGAAATCGTGCTGGCCATCATGGGCGGCATCTTCGTGGTCGAGGCGCTGTCGGTGATGCTGCAGGTGAGCTACTTCAAGTACACCAAGCGCCGCTACGGCCAGGGCCGCCGCCTGTTCCAGATGGCGCCCCTGCACCACCACTTCGAGAAGAAGGGCTGGAAAGAGACCCAGGTGGTGGTGCGCTTCTGGATCATCACCATGCTGCTGTGCCTGGTGGGCCTGTCGTCGTTGAAGCTGCGGTGAACGAGGCGATGAACCAACAGCACGTCCTCATCCTCGGTCTGGGCATCTCCGGTTTGGCGATGGCGCGCTGGTGCGCCCGCCAGGGTGCCCACGTGACCGTGGCGGACACGCGCGAAGCCCCGCCCCAGCTCGCCACCCTGCAGCGCGACTGCACGGCCGCCACCTTCGTCGCAGGCCCCTTCGATGAGGCTCTGCTGGCTCGCGCGCCCTGGGCCCTGGTGGCCCGCAGCCCCGGCCTGGCGCCGGCCAGCCTGCAGGCGGTGAACGCCTGGGCGCAGGCCCACACCGTGCCGGTGGTGGGCGAACTGGATCTGTTCGCCCAGGCCCTGGCCGATCTGCGCCAGCGCGAGCGCTTCCCCTATCGCCCCAAGGTGCTGGCCATCACTGGCACCAACGGCAAGACCACCGTCACCTCGCTCACCGCGCTGCTGCTGCAGCGCGCCGGTGAGCGCGTGGCCCTGGCCGGCAACATCGGCCCCGCCTTGCTGGACGTGCTGTGCGCCGCCCTCGACGCCGAGGCCGTGGCCCAGCGCGAAGACGACGAACGCGCCGCCGCCGAGGCGCAGGCCGCGCCGGCCACCGAGCCCGCCGTGCCAGAAGCGCCCGAAGCCGAGGCAGCAATCGACGCCGAGCCAGCCGAGGCCGATGACGAGCCCGTGCCCGCCACCGAAGACGGG
>Ga0255095_1001047_pt1 | contig 11802 bp, 9 predicted proteins | sample Colum_Law_RepC_8_2_FD_188435 | JGI IMG/M metagenome (GOLD analysis project Ga0255095, IMG submission 188435) | Freshwater microbial communities from Columbia River, Oregon, United States - Colum_Law_RepC_8d | ecosystem: Environmental > Aquatic > Freshwater > River | place: USA: Oregon | collected...
CGTAGAGTGGTTCGGGGCCTGGGTGCTGTGCGAGCACGTCACCGGGGTTGAAGGCTTCGAGTGGGAAATTGCGGGCAGTGGCAGCGTGGATTTCCTGGAATTCAGCAGGTGTTCGGACATCGATCAGTTGGACATTGCGTCCGTTTTTGATGTTGTCGTGCAGTTCTTTGGCAGTAATGGTAGCAACGGTCATGTGGTGATTTCCTTGAAAAATACCTGCATTGGGGCAGGTGCAGACGGGGGGCAGCTGAATCACTTCGCGAGTAACAGTCGGCTCTGAGTGGTTAATATATCGGAAGATATCGATATGTCAACACAAAATTCGGGTGGAATTTTTGCTGGTGGAGTTTTGTTCGGCGAGTCAGCGGTGAGATGCGGGGTTTGGGAGAGACACGAGGAACAAGAGTCCGTTGTGTGGCGGTAACCCGAGTTCGCCCGATTGTGAAACGCCGAGTTTTTCAGGGGTGGTGTGGGTAACACGCCTGGGCTAAAGCCGAGGTTACGGTTTTGTTCGTGGCGTCCGGGATGCCCGGCGTACTGTTTGTTTATCCCTTGCGTCGGAGTTGTTGACGCATGCGGTGGTTGGCTACGGCCGAAGGTGGGCTTCTATTGCATGACAATGACTCGGCACTGTTTTGATTTGAGCAGAGGCTGACGTTCATTCTGGATTTTCGGAATTGGTGATTTTTTTCAATTGGGAGTGAATGTCAATTTTTGACAGCGGATAAGAGGGCGTGTGTGAGGAGTTCTGGGGGATTTCGCAGCCTGGAGAAGCATCTTGATTAATTACAGTACCAGAAGGACCGCGATTGGCGCAGGGGTAGCGGCGTTTACTTCGGCAGTAAGTGGCCGGGGTGGGTCTGGAGCGGTCGCCGGAAGAGCTTCCGATGGACGACATGGGACACAGCTACATGTGCCGCGATTCGTTCAGAACATGCCCATATCGCCGACCAAGCGTCCCGTTTCGACGGGGAATGCTCCGTGGCAGGTTGGCGACTGTTTCCACGGGGTGGCACCGGAGTATTTCAATCGGGCAACTGCGGAAAATGTGTCGTTCAATTTTCCACAAATGTTTCCGGAGCAGTATTATGAACTGCGGGCGAAGGAGTTTATTGGGGAGGTGATTCCCGGTGTGCGTACACCGTTGTTGGGTTATGACGGCCTGTTTCCCGGTCCCACATTCAGGGTTCGCAGTTGTCAGCCGATAGTTGTGCGGCAGTTCAACGATCTTTTCGACACGGAATTGTCTACTCACCTGCACGGGGGCCACAATCCGTCGCACTCGGATGGCTATCCGAACTTCTACATTCTGCCGGGGCAGGCGAGGGACTACTTTTACACAAACACATTGCCCGGCAGAAATGGTATAGCGGACATCTCGGAGTGTCCATCAACCTGCTGGTATCACGATCATGCAATGGACATTGCGGGTGACACCTGTGCGCATGGTTTGGCTGGGTTTTATCTGCAGTACGATGATCTGGAACTGAATCTGATTCGGCGGAACATCCTGCCAGCGGATGCATATGACATTCCGGTTTTGATTCAGGACCGTCGATTCAATTCGGATGGCACAATATTCTATGACCCGCTGGACCACAACGGTTATCTTGGCGACGTATATGTGGTAAATGGCAAGGCTTTTCCGAAGTTTCACGTGCAGCGTCGCAAATACCGCTTTCGGTTTCTGAACGGCTGCAATGCGCGGCATCTGGAGCTGCGTCTGAGCAGTAATGCGTCGTTTCTGGGACTTGGAACGGATAGCTGGCTGTACCCTCAGGCGATAGTCCGCAGTACTTTGCTGATGAGTCCTGCGAAGCGAGCTGATGTAATCATCGATTTTACGAATGCACCGAACGAGGTCTTTCTGGAGAACATTCTGGAGCAGAGTGATGGCCGAGGTCCGGACGGGCCACTGGACGATCGCAAGGTGCAGATTCCGGGGACGCCGGTCCTGAAGTTTGTGGTGGAGGGTACACGGAGGAGTGACAGTGCGACCGTTAGTGTGGGTGCTCCGCTGCGTCCGCATGTGCCGATTCGTCCGGAAGAGATCGTGGAAACGCGTGTGTTTGAGTTTCATCGAAGGAACGGTGCGTGGCAGATCAACCAGAAGTTCTTCGACGAGTTTCGGGCGGATGCGTGCCCGAAACTGGGGACGGCGGAACGGTGGATACTGCGAAATGGCAGTGGTGGCTGGTGGCACCCGGTACATATTCATCTGGAGTCGCACCAGATTCAGAAGATTGACGGCAGGATTCCTCCGCTGTCCGAGCGGTTTAAGGTGGACACCACGATGCTGGGTCCGAACACGGAGGCGGAGATTTTCATGAGATTCCGCACATTCCGAGGTCCGTTTGTGTTCCACTGTCACAACATCGAGCATGAGGACATGCGGATGATGTTTGTGTTTGATCCGCGGACTGACGGACCTATGAGCAACCAGCCGTTGCAGCAGTACCATCCCTGAGTCTGTTGGTTTGGGACTGGTGAGGCAGTTTGCAACGGTACGAGCGGGTGAATGCTGCAGTGGCTTCTGTTGAATTCGGTGCACCCGGTCGCTCCGATTGCCCCGGATTGAATGCCTTTGTTCCTGTGAGGGTGCGATGTTCAGGTTTTCCCGGGCACTTCTGTTGCCTGCCTGTCTGGGCTTGAGTGTGGCTGTGGCAATCGCGGTCCTCTGGTTTCAGGGTGTGTCCGTTGTGGCTGGGAGTGCTGAGTTGCGAAATGAGAGGCGGGTGGCGGACCTGTCTGCTGAGCGAATTACGGCTCGAAGCTTACGACGTTCGGGGATCAGTATTCCTGACGTGGTGGTGACTGATGAGCGGGGCCGTAGTCTGCGACTGTTATCAGACATCATTCGCGACCGCAGTGTGTGTGTGAATTTTTTCTACACCCGGTGTGATGGCAGTTGTCCGGGCACAACGCGGACAATTCGCAGTCTGCGGTCGGAGCTGGCGCAGCACTTCAGAGCGGAAGAACTGGTATTCGTGTCGATTTCTCTGGACCCGGTGGCAGATACAGCAGCACGACTTGCGGAGTACCGTCGGTCTTATGGTATTACGGATGCGGGTGGGCAGTCAGAATGGATTTTTGTGTCGTGTGCAGAATCTGACCTCGGAGCGGTGCGGCGAGGATTTGGTGCGTATGATCTGGACTCTGCTGTGGATGCGGAGCGAAATCAGCATGCTGCGACAGTGACTTTCGGCAATGCTCGACTGGACCGTTGGTCGGCATTGCCGGCGGCGATGGATCGTGGGCAGTTGCTGTCGGCGATGTGTCGTATCATGGGGAATTCGGCTCGGCAGCGTTATGCGAGTCTGTTGTTGCAGCGGAGGTGATTGCGGCTGGGTTGCCGTCAGGTCGTGTTGTGTGACGAATCAGTTGCAGGATGGATCATTGTCTGATGTCGCCGTGCAGTTGTGTGAATTTGTCAAGTTGTTCTCTGGTGAGGGCTCCGCGGCTCGCGGGAGGACGCAACCCTGCGTGGGTGGATTGAATTACTTCCTGGGTACTCCCATGATTCTTTCGAAGATTTCCTGATTGATTCTCATTTCTTCAAGTCGGATGTTGTAGATCTGCAGTCGAGTCCACGCTGGCAGTCTTGCAAGACGATTGTCTTCGACTGGATCCTGAACCCACCGTGGCAGAAGTTTGAATGGGACAAGTCGGGCACGAAGTTTTTGTCCGGTCTGACTGGCGTCATCGTGATGTTTGATTTCATAAATGAACCGTCCGTCAGGATTGTTCATGCCGCCCAGCACCCCCACCTCTGTTGAGCCCAGTTTTTCGCCACCAGCGGCCGGCCAGATAATTGTCAATTCTTCGGTGCGTGGGTTGCGAGTGAAGTCCCCTTTGGACAGTGAATAGTGTTCACGGTCGCTATGCAGTTGTGTGATCTGCAGGATTTCTCCGGAATTCAGTGATCCGCCATCGCCGAGCAGGATGTAGTACAGATCGCAGTTGATTGTCTGACCGCCTGCGACGTGTTGTGAATCTTCAAAGACGATGCAGGCCATGTCTTCTGCGGCACAGCTTCCGATCAGAGACAAAGTGCAGAACAGGTTGTAAATTGCGCGTTTCATCAGAATCTCTCCTTCTCAGTCCGAGTGTCACACAGACGGAATCAGCCCTGCGAGAATGCAGGCGGAAGCACTGTTGATCCCGTATGCGTGGTGGGCGTGAGTGTGATCGGATTTTCGGAGATTTTCGCGTTGATCTGTGTTTTCTGCTGTTGTTGTGAATGAAGTTCAGTGGAATTCATCAAAAGGGTAAAGGTCGGTATTGGTAAATTCTTCTGCAGAGGCTGGTGGCAGAATTGAGGCGGCGGGAATCAGTATTCGACATTCATCGAGGATAGGTCCGGGTACATGTGGTGCAGCTTTGCGGAGTCGTTGTTCCCAGGCGTGCGGATCCGGATTCAGCGGTTGATTTGCACCGATCAGTAGCAGACCATTTTCCATTTCCAGAACCCATGGAAAGACCTGTCGGAAGGTGGCAGCGACGAGTGGCGTCGGTGCCCAGGTGCACATGCAGCCACCAGGTTTCAGGCGGTCGGCGCACAACAGAAAGAATTCCTTTGAATACAGGTATCCGGCGAAGGCGCTGTGATGTCGTATGGCATCAGCCTCAATGACATCCCATTTCTGGTTGCTGGTCATCAGAGAAAACCGAGCGTCGACACCATCAATATGAATTCGTTTGTCGTCGAGGAAGTCTCGCAGTTCGGGCCATTGTCCGAGTGCAAATGGTGATCTCAGCAGTGTTTCTTCGGCAGTGCAGATTTCGAAGACCCTGATTTGTTTCGTATCGGGTCGGCATGCAGCAGCCCACGCGGTGGTGCCGGAACCGAGGCCGATTATGGCCACATCTTCCGGGTGTTCGTGCAGTGTGACCGGCAATATTCCGAGGCGGGCATGGAAACCACCCCATGGCAGCAGGCTTTGAGTTTTTCCGCCCACCCAGAGCCACCAGTTATCGGCATTCCTGCGTGGGGCCAGCATACAGACGCCGGTCACATCTTCGGCAATGAGTGCTGTGCTGTCTGCAGGCTGGCCGTGCAGGTGACGCCAGAATCTCTGGTTGGAGGGTATCAGTGGGATCAGCAGCAGCAGCACAGCAGCAAGTAGTGTGAAACGTCTGCGTGCCGTGGTATGGCGAAGTCCGACGGCCGCAAACAGCAGTCCACAGCAGGACAGGAGTCTCAGAGTGCCGAGGCTTCCGCAAAGTCCTGTTAATGGTATTCCGACAACGAGGCTGCCGACAGTACAGCCGAGGATATTGGCGGCCTGTAACAGGCCGACTCGATAGCCGGCCAGTCCGGAATCCTGCTGTACTCCCTGCTGCAGCAGATTAAAGCTGTATCCCATCAGGATGGCTGGAAGTCCAAGAAGCAGCAGGGGCTGGGCGAGGTACAGCAGCAGGCTTCTCGGTATTTCCTGCAGTGATGGGCGGAATGGCTCTTCAGCAGCCCAATAATCTGTCATTTCGGCGATGCCGGGCAGGTCCACAGGCAGTGCAGTCACAGCGATTGGTGTGCTGGCGGCGATAATCAGGATCAGGCACTGAGTCTGCAGGAACATTGTGAAAGGTGGGGTAGATGTCCTGCGCAGACGGCGTCCGGCAAGACTTCCGAAGGCCATACAGCCGAGCAGGCATGCGAGTACTGTTCCGAAGGTCCATGCGGTGGATTTCACGGCAACGTCGAGGATTCGGAACCAGAGCAGTTCCAGTCCGATGGCTGTGAAGCCGCTGAGAAAGCACAGCAGCAGCCAGGTGCTGAGGGAGTCACGCAGGGAAGTCGACGGAGAGGCAGTGTCTGAATCTGAGTTTTCAGGCGGAATGATTGAGTTGTTTCGGATATGGGGATGAGTCGAGATTCGATTCCTTCTTAAGGCGGCGTCACGTCCGCGCAGCCAGGATACGGAGAGTGCGACCAGCAGGTTGCAGGCTGCTCCTGTGCCGACGGCCGTTTGTATACCACCAAGTGGCATCAGGATCCATGGGCAGAGCAGGGCACCAAAAGCGGCACCGAGTGTGTTGACGCCGTACAGTCGATTGATGCGTGTGGCGGCTTCTGTGGATTCGCGTACCAGAGCGTGTGTGAGCAGCGGCAGAGTGATACCCATCAACGCGGTGGGCAGCAGCAGTACGAGAAAGTGCAGGGTGGCAGCCTGCAAAGGCTGAGCGTATAAATGACCGTACTGCCGGTAAAGGATCCGGTACAATAACCATGGGCTCAGCAGTGCGAATGCACAGATACAGAGTTCGGCTGCGGCGAAGAGACGCAAAGCGGATTCGCGGCTTAGTCGTCTGGTCAGTGCGGCTCCCAAAAGGCTTCCGATACCCATTCCAAGCATATAACTGCTGACAATAATTGCGACTGAAACTGTCCCAACTCCACTGTGCAATACAAGCAATCGCTGCCATGCTGTCTGGTAGATGAGTGCCGGTATACCGCTGATGAAGTACAGGGTGGTCAGTGGAGCGGCAGAGTCCGCAGTAATGGGTTTCCGGCGTGGCATGGTATGTTTCCAGAATGATTGGTTCAGTGGTTATCAGCAGTTCGGAGTAAATCCGGTGCCAGTTGCAGTCTGAAGACGGCGTAGTCCATACAGCCACTTCGCAGGCAGCGATATGAGATGTCGTTTGTGGCGGTCTGCAGCAACTGAAGCAGCCGGTTAATCGGGCGGATAAACTGTCCCTGATCGAGGCAATGCACGATGGCGCCCGGTAGATTCAGGGGATGCTGGATGGGGATGTCTTCCCATATCACCCAGCGTCCTTGCGGTTGCACGACCCGCCGACACTCCTGCAAAACCTGCAGGACAGTATGATCCGGCAGATGATGCAGTACACCGCAGATCATCACAGTACCGAATGACTGTGCCGGGAATGGGAGGTGTGAAGCATCAGCCTGAGCGAAGTGGTGTTGTGGAAATTTTCGTCGTGCGGCAGCCAGGGATTTCAAGTCCACATCGATTCCGCAATAGCAGTCCGGTTGCCAGTGGACAGCGTGAGTGCCTGAGCCACACCCAACATCAAGTACGGGTTCAGGGCAGTGGTGCAATTCATTTTTAAAGACCGAGTGATGGCCATGAAAGCCTCCCTCCAGAATCCATCGGGCTGCGTGCAGCAATGGGGGCTGGGTGGCCAGCAGATTGACGCATCTTCGCAGCATCACTCAATCCTTTGGAATAAATCGCATGACACTGACATCCTGCTGAAGAAAGTATTCAGCCTGCTGGAAACCACAGTCGGATACCAGTCTGGTGAATACCAGCGCAGACTGAATATTGAGATCAGTATCGATAGCGACCGCAATCCAGAGTCCCTGCTTTTGCCTCCGTAATTGCTGCAATTGCTGTTGATACCAGTCTTTGATGTCAGGGTTGATTTCCCAGTGCATCGGCAGACCAAATCTCGGATTTGCTGTGGGCAGGTAGAAACGGCCACAGCGACAGCCTACAAAGTCGTGAAGTACCGTGTCTTCATGCATCCATGCAAGGAGCCATGCATCCCCCAGACCACTCTGTACAAAGATCGGTTCTGCAGTACTGATATGTTGGTTCAGGTACATCGCAACCCGTTTCCATTGATTTGCCTGCCGCGTTTGCAGTCGTATTGGTGTCCATGGTGCGGCAGTCTGGCAAAGCCAGACTGCAGTGAGGCAACAGGTCAGCAGTGGCAGGCTGCGGGAAAGGCGGAGTCCGCGGGTTGCCCAGTACGCCCAGCAGATTGCAGCGACTGGCTGGATCGCAGTTCGATAGCGAGGGGCGGTGAGGCTGAACGAACCCGCGATGGTGCAGCCCAGTGTGGCCAGTGTCGGCAATCCGACGAACAGCACTGTCAACCAGATGATCTGGTGACTGCAGCGGGATGATTCAGGATCAACGCGTGTACTGCGGATGAAAAGTCGAAGCGTTAATGCCAGAGGCAGCCCACACCACCACATGCCGGAGAGGACTTCGTTCAGAGTGGCAGACTGCTGAAATTCAAACAAGCTACCCCAGACAAACATGCGATAGATTGCCGGCAGGAGTGGCAGAATGGAAATGCCTGTGATACCGATGGGGAGCAGCAGCCAGCCGCGATGCGAGGTAACCGGAATCCTTACTGACAGCAGGAGCATTATCAGTGAGATTGCTACGACGGGGAAGTTCAGGTAGTGAGTCCAGACCAGTCCGCTGGCGGTGATGGTCCAAAGCAGCGGGCCTCCGGGTCGTGTGGGGTATCGCAGCCATTTCAGGACTGCCAGCAGCAGGAGTGCCGCGAGGAGCAGGGACAGAGCATAGCAGCGTGCGATACGGGTTTCGTTGAGAACATCGGGGTGCAGAGCGAGGACGATCCCCGCGATAAGCCCCAGTCGACGATCGGAGAATCGAGTACCGACGAGTGAGGTGACGATGACGGCTGCGATTGTCAGCAGTGCCACGGGCAGGCGAAATGCAAACTCTGATTTCCCGAGGATGCTGATGAACAGCCAGTGGATTGCCGGTGCGAGTGGTGGGATGTTCTCGTACTCAAGGCTGCGGCGCCACAGGTTCAGCGGACCATCTCCGGTAATCCACCATGTTCCATGTTCATCAAGGACCAGCGGCAGGGACGTCAGCATGGGCAGCATGAGCACGGTGCAGATTGCTGCTCCGGGAATGGCAGCCAGCAGGTCCATCCGCAGAGCCGGACTGATTCTCAGCATGCTTTTCTCCCGACGGCGATCAGTGAACTTCCCCACGGAGGACGGACACCGATGCGGAGCAGTGATAATTCCAATCGGGTGACAGTCAGCAGCAGTCTGTTCAGCAGCTGTGGAGGCAGATGCAGTGCAGATCTGCTCCTGGTGTTGTCGGTCGAGGAATGTGATATTATCGATGGTAAACGCTGCAGCAGGAGCAATGGCAGAAGCATGCACATTCGATATGACAGAAACAGAGTCTGCAGATCCAGTGCCTGCAGCAGTTTCGCCAGTTGCAGACGCGAATAGCGACGACAACCCCCGGTTCTTCGATCGTGGCGACTTGACAGCCATGGCATGGCAGGTTCATGCAGCAGCAGGAGGCCACCGGGCATGAGGCGCTGACACAGCATCTGCAGTCCTTTGAGTGCGGTCGTCTGGTCTGCGACTGAGTACAGGACATCGCAGCAGAGAATCAGGCTGAGTTGTGGTGGGAGAGAGGTTGGAGGCTCTTCGATGCTGCCGGTGAGGATGGTGGCATCAGGCTGCCGCCGGGCTGCATGTGCTGCCGCTGTCGCTGAAATATCCAGTCCGCAGAGCTGAGCCTGTGGTCGACACTTTCGCAGCCAGCGCAGGTGTCCGCCAGTACCACAGCCGACATCCAGTATGTACTCTGAATACGGGCTCTTCACATAGGTGTTCAGCAGCAATTCAAAGATCTCACGCTGGGCGAGGCACCACCAGTGCTGATCTTCCACCTCTGCCAGCGTCTGGTATTCGACAGCATTCATGACAGGCATGTGATCACTGCCTCCACAATCTGATCTGCATCAGCTTCGCTGACATGTCGACTGCAGGGTAACGACAGGACCTCAGCCGCTGCCCGTTCAGCCTGTGGAAAACGCTGACCCCCATTTGATGCAGCAAACGCTGGCATCAGATGCAGACTGTGCTCATAATGAACCGCGGTGCCGATACCCATCTGCTGCAGAGCTTTCATAAGCTGCTTTCGCTGTGGAACCCGTACCACAAACTGATGCCATGCATGAGTGATTCCGCTGCGCAGCAGTGGAATACGAAGACCGGTCTTCTGCAGCCCTTTCGTGTATCGTTCCGCAAGTCTCTGCCTGTGCTGCTGCTGCTGTTCAAGAACGTGGAGTCGTTCATGCAGAATGGCGGCCTGTAGTTCATCCAGTCGACTGTTAAATCCGGGTTCCATGCAGATGCGGTGCTCATTGAATCCGTACATCCGCAGCATCCGCAGTCTTGCAGCAAGATGGTCGCTGTCTGTAATACAGATTCCTCCGTCACCCATCCCACCCAGTGGCTTAGTGGGATAGAATGAAAAGCAGCCAATATCACCGCGTCGTCCGGCATGCAGACCATGGTCGAAAGCACCCGCTGCGTGAGAGCAGTCTTCGACGACCACGGCACCTGCATTTTTTGCAAGTGCGATAATGTGATCCAGTGGTGCTGGCTGTCCATAAAGGTGCACCGGGATAATGGCACGCACTTCGGCCTGCATCTGCTGTTCAACATGCTCCGGACAAATCAGCAGTGTGTCGGGATGCACATCCGCAAAAATCGGGCGACAGCCCACGGCTTGTATCGCAGCAGCGGTTGCAGGGGCTGTGTTGGGTACGGTCAGCACACGATCACCTGCAGCTAACCCGGCAGCGCGCAATGAAAGACTCAGTGCGTCCGTTCCTGATGCTACGGCAATCGCAAAGCGGGCTCCGGTCAGAGTGGCAAATGCCTGCTCGAAGGCAAGTACTTCGGCACCAAGGATAAACTGTCCTGAACGCAGGACACGCTGTACCGCCTGCAGAACGCGATCTTCAATCTCACGGAACACCGCACGTCCGTCAAAGAATGGGATCTGAAGCGTCACGGTGGGAACCTCCCGCCCACAGCAGCCGCGTCTGCGACCGGCCACGAGCGCTGAAAGTACTGCGGATGAGCAGTGAAGAAATGCACGGTTGCCGCAAGACCTTCAGGCAGAGTGCAGCGGGGTGACCAGCCGGAAAGACCGCGAAATCGGCTGGAGTCACCCTGGAAGTCCCCGATATCCATAGTACGAAGATGTGCCGGGAATGGGTGATCTGAAACAGAGACAGGCAGAAGTTCAGCAAGTATCGAAACAATGTGAGCGAGGGAGAATGCGGAGTCTCCGGAGACATTCAGAGCGGTTCCGGGCGCACAATTCATGGTGCCGGCAAGTGCCAGAGCCGTAACGGCGTCGTCAATGTAAAGCAGATCGCGACGCAACCGGCCACCCTCGTAAAGCTCCACAGACTGGCCACGCAGGACATTGCCAATGATCTGATTCAGTACACCACGGTTCGGACTTATAAGATCCATGGCTGGACCATACACGTTTGTTAATCTCAGACTGACTGTGGGGATTCCATAGTGCTGCGAGTAGAGTCCAAGGAAGTGTTCTGCAGCCAGTTTACTGATGCCATTAATATCCACCGGTGTGCAGGGCTGTTCTTCGGTGACGGGCTGCTTCTGCTGTCGACCATACACCTGACGCGTGCTGGTAAACACGATTCGTGGTGGCATTTGTACATGTCGGCAGAGTTCCAACAGCTGCAGAATTGCACGACAGTTCAGGTCAAGGTCGAGCAGTGGCTGCTGCATGCTGCACTGATGACTGACCTGACCGGCAAGGGCAAAAATGATTCGGAAAGCAGGCAGCAGTGGCCTCAGAGTGGCTGGATCGGTGAAATCTTTCTCGATGATCTGAATCCCATGGTAGTTCAGGTCGAGCAGGGAGGGTCGTGCAGGGGAGTGTGATCGAAGATTGTCGAGGACTGTGACGGTATGTCCCTGCTGACGCAGGCGCAGGGCCAGGTGGGCACCCAGAAACCCCAGTCCTCCGATGATCAGTACGTTGTCAGATTTCGGAGTCCCCATCAGGTACTCCGCTCATTCAGCGACCTGGGAGGCTGGTCGGGTGTTGCGTGTGAATTCGACTCTGTGATGCTGCGAATCACATACTGCGGAGCACCGGAAATGGTCAGAAATGACCGTCCAAGATACTCTCCAAGTACCCCCAGAAGCACGAACTCAAGCCCGCTGAAAAATGACAATGCCGCAATCAGTTCCGGAATACCGAGTGGCAGGTT
>Ga0255095_1001050_pt1 | contig 11798 bp, 10 predicted proteins | sample Colum_Law_RepC_8_2_FD_188435 | JGI IMG/M metagenome (GOLD analysis project Ga0255095, IMG submission 188435) | Freshwater microbial communities from Columbia River, Oregon, United States - Colum_Law_RepC_8d | ecosystem: Environmental > Aquatic > Freshwater > River | place: USA: Oregon...
TGGCGGCCATGTAGCGTTTGAAGCCCGTCAGGGCAGGCTCAGTCAGCGCGGCCACGTGGAAGCGGTCCTCTCCGTCGATGCGCATGGCCGGCGGCAAGATGAGCGCGGGGCTGGGCCCCAGTTGGTCGGAGCCATAGAGCGCCCAGCAGATGGAGCGAAGCACCAGGTCTGCAGGGTTCAGCGCCTTGCAGCCGTACTCAAACTGAGCAGAGGTTGACCCAGCAAGGTCGGCCTGGAGGTCCACGGTGTAGAGGCCTCGCTGCGAGCCTCGTTGGCAGACTTCCAGGGTGCCTAGGATGACGCCACGGTCGATGGCGGTGGCCTTCTCGATGACGGCGCACAGCTTGGTGGCGTAGGCGCAGCGCTTGTCGGGCTTGGCTGAAGGCGGGGCCTGGTCAGCTCGATAAAGAATGGCAGTCAGCGCACGGGCGACCAAGTCCCAAAGGCTCGCTGACCAGCGCGGGTATTGGGTGAGCATTGCAGGCGGCAGCTCACCTTCACGTTGCAGCGTCATGCCCACCAGGTAGTCGGCCAGCGGCTGCTTGGACTGATAGGCCACGTCCAGCAAGCCCAGCACGTTGAACTGGCTGCGGTCGGGCAGAAGCCCAGCATGGATGGATACGCGCAGCATCAGGCGAGCTCCACGGTCCAGGTCTGCATGTAATCGACCGCTTCGATGCGCTCGAAGCCCGTGAGGCGCATGGTGGTGCCTTCGGCCCAGAGAAGCTTGGCATCGCAGAGTTCGGGAAGCACATCGGCCTCGGTGCCCGCGACCGGGTCGATGAGTCGAGCGCGAACGACTGGGCGTCCCAGTTCGTGGTCTCGGGTCTCCGCCACCTTCAACACGCCCATGTAGGGCGGAAAATCTTTGAGCTCGTCGCGGTTCAGGTTTCGTCCGCGCAGACGAAGGGGGCGTACGTGCACTCGCATGGTGGGCCTTTATCGGGTCATGGTTCCTCGAGCCATGTGTAGGTTGGACGGACGCGGTCTAAAGCGCGGCGGTGTTTAGCGTCGGACGGGTTTAGGCTGATGGCTTCTAAAAATTGCTGGTGTCAGCTCGCCAGGAAAGCGTGCCAGTCCTTGGCCAGGAACGTCCCTGGAAGGGGCTGCTCCAGGGCTGGGTTGCTGAGCCGGAAGGCTTGGAGAGCATGGCCCGGTATGTCGTCCTCGTGGACGACCTCGACGCCGCCGTAGTCCTGAATGCCCACGCGGTGGTCTAAAGCCAGCGGGAGCGGAGCCAGCTCATCCGAGCCCCAAGCAGCCAACCGAGCAGCGTGCTCCAGCAGTGCGCCACCGTCGGCGTAGTTGGCGCGGGCAGGCGACTCGACGACATGGCGGTGTTCGTCGGTCTGCCAGGTGACGCGGATGCGGTTCCCCGCGAGCTGCAGCGTCAGCGTCTCGCGCAGCGTCATGGCGCTCAGCTTGTCGCCCACGGAAAGCTCCAACTGCAGGTGCTCATGTGCCGCGAGGAACGGGAGAACGTGTTTTCTGGAGACCGAATGGGTGTTCAGCAGGGCCAGGCATCGAGCGAAGAGCGCAACCAAGGGCTCAGCGTGGCGAACGTAGGCGGGGAGAACGGCGTGCCGTGCGCCCGCCAGGGGCGAGAGCAGCCGAAATTCAAGGTCCGCGACATGGCCGGCGCAGAGGGGCAGAAGAACCGCGAACGGCTGTCTGTAGATGCCGGTGCTGTCGACCAGGGCTAAGAGGACGAAGGTGTTCATGGCTGGGTCTTTCGAAGTTTTTGGACAAAGCTCCGCCCGGCGTCCTTGCGGGACGCGTCGGTTGTTGAAGGTGGGTCAGCGCTGAGGGCTCAGCGCCGAGTTCGTCGGACGACGCCGATGACCAGGCCCAGGACTTCGAGCGAAGTGCGCGGAAAGATGGGCTGGTAGGCCGCGTTGGCGGGCTGCAGATAGAAGGCGCCCTTGGGGTCCAGCTGGAGCGTCTTCACGGTGAGTTCGTTGTCGACCCAGGCCACGACCATGTCGCCGGGCTTGGTGGGCGTGTTGTGTTCCACCACGACCAGGTCGCCCTCCAAGATACCAGCGTCCTTCATGGAGTCGCCGCGAACGCGGTGGAGGCTGGTGCGATTCGGGTCGTCGATGAGGTAGTCGTCGATGGTCAGGAGCTCGACATGCTCCTGGCTCACCGGCTCAGGGACTCCCGCACGGACCGGGCCCAGCACGGGCCGAGCGAAGAAGCGCTTGGTCGGGGCGATGCGCCCGCCGTCCACCCGCTCCAGGTAGCCCGCTTCCACGAGGCGGCCAACCATCCCGAAGACGCTGGCCGTCGATGACAGGCCCACCACCTCGCAAAGCTTCGCCATGCTCGGGAAGGCTGCGTGCTTCTTCCAGTGCGTCCTGAGCCTTGCCAGGTAGTGCGTGTCGTCCATCTTTGTGCCCCCGAATGTGTGTTCGTTGTGGCGCACTGTATGGGCATACAGTCATCTAAAGCAAGATAATACCCCGCGTTTCTTTCAGTTATCCTGTTAATTCTTCCTGAATGCTTTTTACAAAGCCATCAACTCTTCTGCCGAGAGTCCGGCCGCAGGGGCTGAATCAGGACAGTCGTTGCTGAGGTGAAGCTTCAGCGCCACCCATTACAGCACTCCATCTTACTGAGATATCAATCTCGTTGTCGCCGGTGACCTCAAAATCATGCCTGAGTGCGCTCGAAATATCGCGACCCGAAACATAAAGGCACTGCACCCTCTCTTTGGGCACCACGAAGCACATTGAATTGGGGGTAAAGAAGTTGACAACCGGCCAGTCGTTGATGCATCTATTGGCGTAAGGAAACTCCTTACTATCGGCATAGGAGATGGATATGCCGGGAGGCAACTGCGGTGAATTCGAGCGATTCCATTCATACGGGCTAATAATCGTATTTAATGGGCCGGGCGGAATAAATATGAGAGGCGTTTTACCAGCCTTTGAAATTTCTTGGCATGCGTCGACTATACCCCGCAACAGGCGCAATTCACTCGAACTCGAAATTGGTTGGATGGCATCAGCTTTGATTGCTTCTGCTAGCGCTTCGGCGACAGCTGTCTCCAGCAAATAAGAGGCCACATCACCGGCGTGCCATTCCATGCCGGAAGTGTCGTCCGTGACAAATCGCTCCTTAGTTAGACCCTTGAAGCGAATAGACCGTTCAGGCGCGTTATGAATAGGCTTGACGCTCACGGAGCAGAAAATACTCCTCCGCTTTTGGTTGTTGCCTTCACCGAACGCGGTCATCGACAGAGATTCAGCCCACTTTTTGACCTTTTGTGGATTGACTTCTAAGCTGCGAAGCAAAATCGTGCGCTCTCGATTGGCGTACTTCTCTACGATTCGAAGACCACGAAAAACCTGGGCGCGAGCTACAGATTCAAGGGGGCCTTCGTTCAGCAGCATTCTCAAGCGTGCGCTGACCTTTCGAATACTGGGGCCATCTTTGGTGCGTAAGATTTCAGCCAACTGCCGACTGAAACCCTCAACGCCGAGCAAGGTATCAGATTTGCGCCACCACAGTTCAACCTTGGCCTTACTCGAATTCCAGGCCGAAGCGCTCTTTCCACCGGTAGCTACCAACAAGATATTCCAGGCCCTGCCGCGTGACCGCACGTCGGAAAGAGCCACGCTTCCCCCATATATCCATCCGGAAACTTTGGGCTCATCGTTTTCCCAACGCAGCTTTTCTGAGAAGTTATCCAACCTTTCCCTCACGGCGGGGTCGCCGAAACAAATCTCCAGTATCGCGGCAAAAACGGCATCACGGTCAATAAGTGCATTGGCCTCGCATGTGCCTCCCGAATGGAATGGCTTCCCCGCCAGCAGGCTCGAAACGATACGCAGACTGAGGTCTCCCTCCTCGTACTTGTTCTCCAAGAGAATTGCGCAAAGAGTCAACCTTAGCGCCTCCCAGTACCGCTTAAGAGCAACGTGAACAGCTCTGACAGCCATTTCTAGGGAGGGCTTCTCTCCTGAAAGGTAGTGCAAGCTGTCCTGAGCAGAGGTCCATGATTCTTTTGTCAAAGACAAAGGTGTTCTGCTCCACTCCGGATAGTGTTCCAGACCGTCTGTCTCTAGTTCGTGCGAGCGATTTCCCCACCACTTAAGAAAGTTATCAGAGAACCAGGACGATGCGCATTCATCATTTCTTCGAACGGCAAACAGTAGAAATTTTGCCGAATCCTCCATGTGCGAGGCATACGCCAAAACCCGATTGCAGGCTGAAACCCATCTTGCCTCGTCCGAGCGGGTTCCATCTACAGGGTCAAGATAAATTGAGCTCCACGCTCCAATGAAGTTAATCAGCGCCTTCTCATAGGTACTCCGCTTGGGCTCCTGAAGTAAAGAAGACGAACACATCCCTGCAGTCACCATCTGTCTTTGGTTAATCCACCATAATCCAAGTTGGTAGACAAGCATTCTTGGCACTACTAGTGTTTCTGCTACCATTCTTGCTGGTACTGGACCAGCACCTCTTAGGAGTCTCGTCGCTGCGTAGCCTATCGACTGGAACAACGACAGGTCTTGTTCAATTGCTCGTACCGCAACCACGACCAAAGGCCGGTAGAGACTCAACCAGTCTTCGTTAAATGTGCTGGCACCCCACGCGGAAGGGGAAACTACAACAGTCGCAGCATTGCTGAGAGCTTCGTCTGAGGCCCCATAGCAGGCTCTCAGCAACGTCACATGCGTTCGCGAGAATCTCTCAAACGCCTCCCGAGCTGCAGTGAAGCGTTGAGACTCAGCAAGCGACTGCACTTCGGCTGCTAACTCACTGAGCATTTCGCTCACGTCCGGCGCGAGCACTCGGCTCGGCTTCCGTTTGAAGACATATGCAGCCTTCACCGCCAAGCGCTCTAAGCCGCGTAACTGCGGACCATTCTCAATTACGCACAGGTCTTGTTCAAGCGCCGTCTGCTCATCGATTTGAAGCGGAAAAATTAGCTTGGCCGTAAGCGTGCGGTCATCCCACCCTTGAGGTCGACGGCCCAAGCGGCAACGATGGTGTCCACCAAACGAGATAGGTGGACACCATGACTGAAGCGAAGATCAAGACCCGTCGGCGCCACAGCGCCGAACTCAAACAGCAGATCCTGGCCGAGTGCGCCCAGCCCGGAGCCTCGGTGGCCAGCGTGGCGCTATCGCACGGCATCAACGCCAACGTCGTGCACAAGTGGCGCCGACTGGCTCATGCCCCGAGCACAGAGGTGCAAGTCCCGACCTTCGTGCCTGTGGCGTTACCTGCGCCCAGCTGCGCGCCGGCTCCAGACATCCGCATCGAGTTGCGCCGTGGCGCCACCTGCGTGTCGCTGACCTGGCCGGTCTCGGCCGCCGAGCACTGCGCGGCCTGGATGCGGGACCTGCTCAAGTGATCCGCATCGACGCCCTGTGGCTGGCCACCGAGCCACTGGACATGCGTGCCGGAACAGAGTCGGCCCTGGCCCGTGTGGTGGCTGTCTTCGGCGCAGCACATCCGCATCACGCCTACCTGTTTGCCAACCGGCGTGCCAACCGCATGAAGGTGCTGGTGCACGACGGCATCGGGGTGTGGCTGGCAGCGCGGCGCCTGAACAGTGGCAAGTTCGTCTGGCCGCGTGAGGGGGCATTGACCGCTACGCTCAGCCGTCCACAGTTCGATGCTCTGGTGCTGGGCCTGCCCTGGCAGCGCCTGGCCGATGGTGGTGTCATCACCGTGCTCTGAATCTGATTGCTGGCCTTCTGCCTGCCAATTGGTGCATGCGCCAATGGCGCAGCGGTGTCGGTGCTGGCACAGTCATGCTCATGGTGGTGGAGCCGCAATCGCTGGAGAGCCTGAGCGCCGAGCAACTGCGCTCGGCGCTGCTGTCCATGCTGCAGGCCGCTGCCGCCAAGGACCAGGAACTGGCCTTCAAGCAGACCCTCATCGACAAGCTCACGCACGAGAACGCGCTCTTGAAGCGCATGAAGTTCGCAGCCCAGTCCGAACGCTTCAACCCCGAGCAAAAGAGCCTGCTCGAAGACGAGATCGAGGCCGACCTGGCGGCCGTGGCCAGCGAGATCGACGCGCTGGCGCAGACGCAAACACCGCCCACTCCCGAGAAGAAACAAGCCAAGCGCCTGCCCCTGCCGGCGCACCTGCCGCGCCGCGAGATCCGCCACGAACCCACGTCTACCACCTGCGCATGCGGCTGCCAGATGAAACGCGTGGGCGAGGACGTGGCCGAGAAGCTGGACTACGTGCCCGGTGTCTTCAGCGTGGAGCGCCATATCCGCGGCAAGTGGGCCTGCGCCCAGTGCGAGACCATTCAACAGGCGCCGGTCCAGGCGCACGTCATTGACAAAGGCATCCCCACCACGGGCCTGCTGGCCCAGGTGCTGGTGGGCAAATACGCAGATCATCTGCCGCTGTACCGCCAGGAGGCGATCTTCGGCCGCGCCGGCCTGGCCATCCCGCGCTCGACCCTGGCGCAATGGGTAGGCACCTGCGGGGTGCGGTTGCAGCCGCTGGTCGAGGCCTTGAAGGACGAGATCCTCAGCCACCGGGTGCTGCACGCCGATGAGACACCGGTGGCCATGCTCAAGCCCGGCGATGGCAAGACGCATCGCGCCTACCTCTGGGCCTATGCGCCGGGGGCGTTCGAGGGCATCAAAGCCGTGGTCTACGACTTCTGCGAGTCCCGCTCGGGCGAGCATGCCCGGCGCTTCCTAGGCCATGGCACCGACAAGGCCTGGAAGGGAAGCCTGACCTGCGACGACTTCGGCGGCTACAAGGCCCTGATCGCCAGCGGCGTGACCGAGGTGGGCTGCCTGGCCCACGCCCGGCGCAAGTTCTTCGATCTGCACGCGGCCAACCAGAGCCAGATCGCCGAGTTCGCCCTCCAACAGTTCGCCCGGGTCTATGAGATCGAGCGCGAAGTCAAGGAACTGGGCGCCGAACAACGGCAAATCGTTCGACAGCAGCAGACAAGGCCGATCCTGGACGCCCTGCACGAATGGATGACGCTGCAACGGCGCCAGGTCCCCGACGGATCGGCAACCGCCAAAACACTGGACTACAGCCTGCGGCGCTGGGTGGCGCTGACCCGGTTTGCAGATGACGGACAACTGCCCGTGGACAACAACTGGATCGAGAACCAGATCCGGCCCATTGCCATCGGCCGCAACAACTGGCTGTTTGCCGGTAGCCTGCGCGCGGGCCAGAGAGCGGCGGCCGTCATGAGTCTGATCCAGTCGGCACGCATGAACGGGCACGACCCGTATGCCTACCTCAAGGATGTGCTCACGCGGCTGCCAACGCACAAGGCCAGTCGCATCGACGAACTCTTGCCGCATCGCTGGCAAACCGGTGCCATCTGAGTCGCAGCCATGACCGCCAGTGGCGGTCAACATGGGATCACCGCGCGCTTACGCTTGGCCGACCGTGAACCAGAGGCGACTTTCTTGACTGAGCTATCTCTCCGCAACCAGCGTCGGTATGCCCAGCTCACTAAGTTTAGATGCACATCGACCAGCACGGCAGGTCTTCCAAACCGACGAACCACCTCTGGTTTTCCAGTTCCCAGCGACAAGAAGTACAAACTCGGTCTTAATGCGTCTCCAACGGGGGCCGGGAATCTGTCGGGGCGGAGCGAGGGTGCTCTACTGGTTAAGTGCCTTGCGAGACTTACAGTTAACTGCTGGGGCAGTACACTACTTACCGCGAGGCGCAAATAGGCTTGATTGCTCTCTTCATCTTGCACAAATCTAACTGTCTTGATTAGAAAATAACCGGTGAGTCCTAGATTTGCCATAAGCCAAACGCCGTTAAACGCAATCGCCCAGACAAAGCTGGCTGTAGGGGCATAAGGGGATGCAAGGTATTCGATTGCCATCACTGCCACAAGCAGGAGAGAACTCGTTCCTGCGGGCAACACTCCTGAATACAGCACGTAGACACTTAGTGCGGCTTTGGCCGTAGCGCGACGCTGCAAAAGAATTGTGACGAAGGTGATAACTATCGGATAAACGAGGGCGACCATCGTCGCTTGCACGCCCCAGACCGAGCCAAAAAAGCCGGCAAGGGTGAAGTCATCGGGCAATTTTGGGGCAGGCAGGCCCGGCCAGCCGAATTGAGGCAGTGGCAAGGTGACCCACGCAACCGCGGCTGATAGGAGTCCGACCCCCAACGCGAATACAAGAGGATGGTTTCCACCTACTAAGAGAAGTCGTTCCAGCAGATTGAACCGAAGCTCTTGTCCAGTCGCATTCTTTGAGAGAGCCTCGCGGACCAGCTGTTTAGCGGTCCCACGAACCCGACCCGTTAGACCCGCAGGGAGCAGGTACAGCCCTCGGCTCAGGAGTCCAATCAGCGCGTCAACCAACATGAGACAAGCTCGCTCAGCGAGCGGAGCGGAACTGCTGCCACACCATCTTGGCCAGCATGTTCTGCACGATGCCAAAGATGCGTGGGTCCTTCAGCATCTGGTCGGCGATGTTGTTCTGCGCGTCCTGGGCGTCGATGACCACATCCATGAAGGCGTCCTTGAACCCGCCCATGGAGAACTGGTCTTCTGAGTTGTTCTTGGCCTGAGCCGCCAAGCTCTCATTGGCCATCAGTCGGCCTTGCCAGTTGGTGACCGCGCCCAGGAAGTCAGAGTCAGTGATATCGCCCGCGAAGAGGTCGTTCATGCGCTTGACGATTTCGCGGAGCTCCTTCTTCTCGTCCTCCGCACCAGCGCCTGTGCCAGCCTCTTTGATGCCGGGCAGCTTGGTCACCTCGCCAGACTCTAGGTCCAGGGTGCGCTCGCCCATCTTCTGCAGGCGGTAGTGGGTCAGCTGAACGTCGGAATCCAGAGCCAGGACTTCCTTGCGACCGTACTCCGCCAGACGGGGCATCAGGTTCTTGCCGAAGACGAAGAGCTTCTCCAGCTCAGGGTCGTTGTACGGGATGATTTGCGACAGGAACTCGTACAGCCGCAGGAACGAACCCAAGTCCTTGCGGAAGAGCTGCTGGGCGTCTTCCTCCAGCTCAGCGTAGCGGTCTGCTGCAGGCTTAAGCACCGCATGCAGAGCAGCCTGCGTCTTGACCTTCGGGTTGAAGAAGGCATCGGCGAACTGTTCGACCTCGGCCCAAAAATAGACACCGGCCTTGGAGAGCTTCGTCATCAGCTCGTGGACGACGTTCGGGTCCGTCTCATCCTCAAGCGCAGCCGTGCGGTAGTACGGCATGAAGCTCTTGAGGATTTCGTCGGGCTTGTTGACGAAGTCCAGGACGAAGGTGTCCTCCTTGCCCGGGGCGGTCCGGTTCAGGCGCGACAGCGTCTGCACGGCCAATACGCCCGAGAGGCGCTTGTCGACGTACATCGTGTGCAGCAGTGGCTGGTCGAAGCCGACCTGGTACTTGTTGGCGACCAGCAGGATGCGGTACTCGTCGGCCTTGAAGGCTTCTGCAGGCTCCTGGCCTTTGACCTCGGCGTTCATCGACACCTCGGTGAACTCGCCGGGCCCGGAGTCCTCGTCGACCACCGCGCCGGAGAAGGCCACAAGCGTCTTCAGGCCGGTGTAGCCCTGGGCCTTGATGTACTTGTCGATGGCCAGCTTGTAGCGCACGGCCGCTTTGCGGCTGTCTGTGACCAGCATCGCCTTGGCCTTGCCGCCGATTTTCTTAGCGACGTGCTCGCGGAAGTGCTCGACGATGACCACGACCTTCTGGGCGATGTTGTGCGGGTGGAGCTTGGCGTACTGCGCCAGCGCCTGCTTGGCCTTCTTCTGGGGCACCAGCTTGTCATTCGCCAGGGCGGACAGCTGGTAGAACGCGGCGTAGCTGGTGTAGTGCTTGAGCACGTCCAGGATGAAGCCTTCCTCGATGGCCTGGCGCATCGAGTAGACGTGGAAGGGGATGGGCAGGCCCTCTGGTCCCTTGCGGCCAAACAATTCCAGCGTTTTGTTCTTGGGCGTGGCCGTGAAGGCAAAGTAGCTGACGTTGTTGGGACGCTGGCGGGACTGGATGACGTCGTTGATGACGTCCTCGGCGGTAATGTCCTCCGGGTCGATTTCAACGTCGCCCTCGACCTCTACCGTTTCGCCCTCGATGACCTCGACGGCCTTGGGCTTGCCCTTGGTCAAGGCCTGGCGGAGCTTGCGCGCGGCAGCGCCCGACTGGCTGCTGTGGGCCTCGTCGATGATGAGCGCGAAGCGCTTCTTGCCCAGGTCACCCACCGTCTCCAGGATGAAGCCGAACTTCTGCAGGGTGGTAACGACCACGGGAGTGCCGTCGTTTAGCGCCTTGGCTAACTGGGCGGAGTTCTCGCTGATGGCCTGAACCACGCCCTTCTTGTGCTCGAACTGGCTGATGGTGGCCTGTAGCTGGGAGTCCAGGACTCGGCGGTCAGTGACCACGATGACGGTGTCGAAGACCTTCTCGCCCTTGGCGTCGTGGAGGTTCGACAGGCGGTGCGCCGTCCAGGCGATGCTGTTGGACTTGCCTGAGCCTGCGGAGTGCTGGATGAGATAGGTCTGGCCAGGCCCTTCGGCAGCGGCGTGCTTGATGAGCTCCTTGACCGCGACCAGCTGGTGGAAGCGCGGGAAGATGAGCGATTCCTTGACAACCTTCTTGCCGGCCTGCTCGACCTCCTTGGTCTCCAGGTGCATGAAGTCGCCCAGCACTTCGAGCCAGGTGTCCGGCTGCCAGACGAAGTCCCAGAGGTAGTAGGTCGGGTAACCCTTGCCAGCGGGTGCGGGCGGGTTGCCGGCGCCGCAGCTCAGCAGGTCAATGCCGTCAGGCTTGCCGATGTTGAACGGCAGGAAGTAGGTCTCGTCGCCTGCCAGCTTGGTGGTCATGTAGACCAGGTCGGTCGACACGGCGAAGTGAACCAGCGCCCGCGTCTTGAACTGCAGAAGCGCCTCGACCTCCTTGGTCGCCGGGTCCTTGGGCAGACGGTCCTTCTTGTACTGGTTGATGGCGTCGGTGATGCTTTGCGTCAGGTCGGTCTTGAGCTCGGCGGTTGCCACCGGCAGGCCGTTGACGAAGAGGACCAGGTCGATGCTCTTCTCGTTGTTGAGCGAGTAGTGCAGCTGCCGGATGACGGTCAGGCGGTTCTTCTTGTAGACCTCGACCAGCTTGGGGTTCTTGTCGTGGGCGGGCTTGAACTGGCAGAGGCTGAACTTCGCGTCCACGTCCTTGAACCCGTGACGCAGCAGGTGCAGAGTGCCGTGCGTGTCGAGCTGCTTGGCCACCCGCTTGACGAACATCTGCTCCGACTGGCCGTTGTGCCACTTCTTGAACTTTGCCCACTCGGCCGGCTGGGTCTCCTGCACGTAAGCCAGCAGGTCCTCGGCGAAGATGGCCTGTGCGCGGTCGTAGCTCGTGGCGTTCTTCAGGTGCGTGAGCACGCGCCAGCCGGACGCCTCCATCGCGGCGCACAATTCGTCTTCGAAGACTTTCTCGGTGTGGACGTTTGAAAGCTTAGGCAAGGGGTTCCTCCCAGTTCTTGTTCTTCTGGTTTAGGACTCGGACTTATTCAGGGGTGCTTGGCGCTTGAGCTCGTCCAGGGTCTTGCCGTCCTTAGACTTCCAAAGTGCCCAGCCGTTGGTGCTGGCTCCAGTGACGGTGTCAGACGCGCCACTGGGTGACTTGAAGAGCACGTTGCGCTGGAAGACGTAGAACTCACCCTCCAGTTTCAAAGCACCATCGGCGATGAGCCCCTGGCGCTTCTTGCCAAAGGACCCCTTGCTCATGCTGGGTGCCATGTTGCGCATTCCACTGATGGCGGACAGTGATTCCATTTCCATCGCGGACAGCGTTCCAGGCGATGGCGGACACGTTGCACAGGTGTCCTGAGTGACGCT
>Ga0255095_1001052_pt1 | contig 11780 bp, 7 predicted proteins | sample Colum_Law_RepC_8_2_FD_188435 | JGI IMG/M metagenome (GOLD analysis project Ga0255095, IMG submission 188435) | Freshwater microbial communities from Columbia River, Oregon, United States - Colum_Law_RepC_8d | ecosystem: Environmental > Aquatic > Freshwater > River | place: USA: Oregon | collected...
GGGCAGCCCGGGCCGCAGCCTCGATCTCGGTGTCGGTGGCCCCAGGACGCCCCATGCGGATGTTGGCCCGGATCGTGTCGTTGAAGAGCATCGTATCCTGACTCACCACCGCCATCTGATCGTGGAGGTCTGAAGAACGGACCTCCCGCAAATCGACGCCACCGATTCGGATATGACCGAGCTGCGGGTCGTAAAAACGCAGCAGCAAATTGGCCACGGTGGTCTTGCCAGAACCACTCTCCCCCACCAAAGCCACCAGCGACCCGGTCGGGATGGACAAGGAGAAGCCGTCGAGAACCGGCCGGTCGGTGTATCGGAACGAGACATTCTCGAAGGAGACGGTCGCTCCCTGGGCCCTCAAGGCTAGAGGCTGGGAAGGTTCCACCACCGAACTCGACGTGGCCAGAATCGGGAACAACCGCTCACCCGCGGCCCGGCCTTGTTCTAGTTGGCTCCAAAGGCGGCTGAGATTCTTGATGGGTTGATACAGCATGAACAGCGAACCAACGAAGGAGGTGAAGTCGCCCGAGCTCGGTCGCTCGCCGGCGGGCAACCGCAACACGTAGAACAACATGAGGCTGACGCCAACAGCCCCGAACGTCTCGATGACCGGACCCGGGATTTCGCTCCCGCGCACGAACCGCATGAACTGACCCGTGATGCGCCGTGAGGTGGCGCTGAAGCGCTCGGTCATGGTGGCCTCCAGGTTGAAGGCCTTGACCACACGGATCCCCGTGAAGGCCTCCTGCATGAGATCGCTCAATTCGGCCGTGTGGGTCTGGGCCGCCTTCCAGGAACGCCGCACCTTTCGGCCGTAGACCACCACCGGAACCACCACCAATGGAAACACGACCAGGGCCACCAGGGTGAGTCGGGTCTGCATGGAGAACAGGAAAATCAGGATACCGACCACGGTCGCCGGTTCACGGGCGATGGTGGAGAACCCCTGGGCGATGCACTGCTGGATCGCCTGGGTATCGTTCATCAGCCGGGACTGGAGATCCCCCGTCCGGGCCGTCGTGAAGTAATCCAGCGATAGCCGCTCCAGATGGTCAAAGATCCGAACCCTCAGGTCATGGATCGTCGCCGTGCCCACCCAAGTCATGCAGTAGAGGCTCAGGTAGGCCCCCCCGCCGCGGAGAACCATGGCCATTGGAACGCTGGCGATGATCCAGGGCAGCGACCCCGTATCGACACGGCTGTGCAGGGATTCCATGGCCGCCAGCAGCGGATCCCGGAGCAGCGCCGGCAGCTTCCCGAGCGATTGAACCAAATCACGAGCCCCTTCGGTGGGGAAGATGGCCTCCAGGACCAGCTTCACCGCCAACAACAACAGGGAGCCTCCCAGCGCGTAGATCAGGCCCGACAGGGCTCCCGCCACCAACCGCCCGCGATGGGGGGCGATGAATGGCCATAACTGGCGAAGGAAGGCTCCCATGCAGGTATCAGTTTTGGGTTTCGAACTCGGAGGCGGTGGACTGGGCTTATCCCTTGGGCCGCCCAAGCAGATAAAGCTGGGTGGGCAATGGCGGCGTGGCCGCGGCAGTGATCATGGTTTCCATGTCCGGGAACCGTCGCCCCCGATCCGGCGCATACCGGGTCAAGCTGCGGAACAATCCCAAGGAACCGCGATCCGGGCTGAAATCCCAAGCTTCGAGGTCATACATCGGGGCCAGGAACTCGACCACTTGACGCACACTGCCACCGAACTGGGGCAGGAACTGCGGATGAACCTCAATGAGGAGCACCGGGCGGTCGCGACGTAGAACTTCGCGGGCTCCCTGAAGGATTTTGAGTTCATAGCCCTCGCAGTCGATCTTCATGAGCGACACGGGTGTCTTGGCCAACTCGGTGTCGAGCGTGACCACCGGCACCGGAATGATGGGCCGGTGCTTGAGGGTTGTTTCCGCGGCGGCGTCGAGATCGGCAGACGTGGCCTCACCCGGCGCGGCAGCAGCGGCGGCTTCCTCGGCCGAGACGATGTTGCCATTGGGACCGCTCTGGAAGAGCACCTCGCCCGGGACGTCGCCGCAAGCCAGACGGCGCAACTCGACGTCCTTCAACCCACTATCGGCCACGCTGGTTGAAGCCAGTTCATGAAGGAAGGGCTGGGGCTCGAATCCCAGAATGGGCAATGCCGTCTCGCGACGGATGAGCAGCGGGAAGTAGCCGATGTTGGCGCCGACATCGACCACGGTGCCTTTCTTGAGCGAACGCAGGATCGGAGCAATGAGACCAAACTCGGGCAACAAGTGCTCTCCAGCCACCAGCAGCGTGGCGACGGCCTTGGTCCACGAAGCCGGATGGGCCAATCGGCCCGCTCCAAAAGGCACGGACACCAGACCGGAAGTCCCGTTGATCCAGCCCAGCAGCGCGTGGAACTTCCGACCCAGAGGCAAGGATCGGATCAGTCCGGATCCTTGGACAGGCCGGGGCGATGGTTGGGTCATGGTTGTTGAGGGCATTGAAATCGTGGGAGCGCATCCAACGAAGCGCTCAACGATGCTGCCAATCCCCCGGCCTTCAAGGAAGCGGCTTTTTGTCGGAATCCATGCGTCCCAGTGTTTCCACACACACCCTCTCCGCCTGCAGAAACCCCATTTGCCCGAACGGTTGCATTCCGGGCAGTCTCGCGGCCACATGAGTTGGCTGTATCGCAACATCGCCCGCCCGTTCCTCTTCGCCCAAGACTCCGAAACGGTCCACAACCAGACCCTCGGGCTGCTGGCCCAGGCGAGTCACGTCACCGGGGCGCGCAAGCTGGCCCAGGCGCTCTTTGAGACAGCCCCTCTGCCGGTGGAAGCCATGGGCCTGCGCTTCCCCAACCCGGTGGGACTGGCCGCCGGCATGGACAAGCAGGCCGTCGCCGTGCCGATGTGGGAGGCCCTCGGATTCGGCTTCAGCGAACTGGGCGGTGTGACTGGCCACGCCCAACCGGGCAATCCCCAGCCCCGGATGTTCCGGCACGTACCCGATGGAGCCCTGGTCAACCGCATGGGATTCAACAATGGCGGCGCGGCCGCCTTGGCTGAACGCTTGGCGGCTTGGCGGACTCAAGGACTGTGGCCTTCCCATCCCGTGGGCATCAATTTGGGCAAGTCCAAGATCACACCCCTGGATCAAGCCGCCGCCGAATATGCCCAATCATTCCGCACCTTGTGGAGTCTGGCGGATTTCTTCGTGGTGAATGTGAGTTCGCCGAACACGCCCAATTTGCGACAGCTCCAGGACAAGGCGGCGTTGGACGACATCCTGGCGGCGATGCAAACGGTGAATGCGGAATTGTCCCACGGCGGCCCCGCCAAGCCGGTGCTGGTCAAGGTCGCCCCGGACCTGACCTTCGACGCGCTGGATGAAATCGTCAGCCTGGTCGGCCCCCGCCAGCTCGCCGGACTGGTGGCAACCAACACCACCCTCGCCCGCCCCGAACAGCAAGACCACCTCGCCCAGCGGACCTACCGACAAACCGGGGGTTTGAGCGGACGCCCCTTGGCTGCGCGCAGCACCGAAGTGGTGCGTCATCTTTACCGGCAAACCCGGGGCACCGTGCCCATTATCGGAGTGGGTGGCATTTTCACGGCCGCCGACGCGTGGGAAAAAGTCACGGCCGGAGCCTCACTGGTGCAAGTGTACTCCGGTCTGGTGTACGAAGGCCCCGGTCTGGTGCGCGAATTGGTAGAAGGATTGACCGAGCGCCTGGGCGGCGGCTGTTGGAGTGATGCCGTTGGCAGCGCGGCTCGCTAACGCCTCGACACAGAATACGCCTCCAATGCAACCCAGGACATCACGATGCCGCCACTGACCGTTGGGATCCCATCGGCTCTGGCCGTCCTGAGCTTTGGCATCGTCACCTGGCAGTTCATTGCGGCGCAGCGTTTTCCACTGCATCGGCGGAGTCCCAATCCTGGATTCGCCCCAGGCATTACCCTCCTCAAGCCCCTCAAGGGCTGCGATCCTGATCACTCGGAACGTTGCCTGACGAGTTGGCTCAGGCAGGACTACGCGGGTCCCCTGCAGTTCCTCTTCGTGGTGGCCGACGCAAACGATCCCGTGGTGCCTCTGGTACAACGCCTCATCGCAGGGCATCCCCAGTGCGACGCCCAGTTGCTGGTTTTTCCGGAACTCGTGGGGGCCAATGCCAAGGTCTCCAAGCTGGCGCAGGCCGAGGGATTGATGGTCCACCAGATGGTGCTGGTGAGCGACGCCGACGTGTTGGCGCCTTCAGACCTGCTGTCGCAGATGGTGGTGCCGCTCCAAGACAGTGGAGTGTCCTTGGTCCACAGTTTCTATCGGTTGGCCAATCCCTCCAACACCGCCATGGAATGGGAGGCCACCGCCATGAATGCCGACTTCTGGAGTCAGGTACTGCAGTCGCGGACGCTGGCCCCGATGGATTTCGCCCTCGGTGCTGCCATGCTCCTCCGTCGCTCAGCTCTGGAAGGCATCGGCGGTTTCCGTGCTTTGGCCGATTACCTCGCCGATGATTTCCAACTGGGTCACCGGATTGTCGCAGCCGGGGGTCGCATTGAACTGACTCCGGTGGTCGTCGAGTGCCTCGATGCCCCCACTGGCTGGAAGACCATTTGGACCCATCAAGTGCGCTGGAACCGAACCATCCGCGTCTGCCGGCCTGCCCCCTACATCGCCAGCATCCTCGCCAATGGCACCCTGTGGAACGCATGGGCGGCAGCCGTGGTGTGGTGGCATCCAGCACTGTCCTCCCGGGAACGCGGACCCTGGCTGGGACTCTTCATGGGATTGATCATCGCCCGCTCGCTCATGGCGCAGCTCCTGGCCCAACAGCTCGCGGCCGTGCCGGGTCGACCCAGCCGTGGGGATTCCTTCGTGTTCGGCATGGCCGCCGCCAAAGACCTGCTGGGGGCCGCCGTCTGGGTGGCCGCCATCTTCGGCAACACCGTCCATTGGCGAGGCATCGACTACTCGGTGGACCGTGAAGGCCGATTGACCCCATTGGCCCCATCGAAGGGGTGAGCTGGAACGATTCCGTTGGACGAGCCCTTGGAACCTGAACGGTCATCAATGGCCATCAACGACCTCGAGCAGCCCAAGCACACAGCCACGGCCCCGCAGCCAACACCGCATAGGCCAGGGCCCAGAGCTTCTCAAAACGCCCCCAGCGAAACCAGGCGGCCAGAGCTCCGAGCAAGATGCCGCCGACAAAGCCCCCGGCATGGGCCAACACATCCGAGACCGGGTTCACCCCCAAGCTGAGGAAAAGGAACACTCCGGCTCCCAGGCTGATCCACACCGGCTTGGAGGCATGGCGACTGACACGCCACCAGACCACCGCATGCCCGACCAGAAGTCCGAGGGCTGCCATCAACACTCCCGAGGCTCCAAGGGCCCGTGCGCTGGGATCACGCAACAGTACTCCGGGTATATTGGCCGCGGCACCGGCCAACAAGCTCAGGCACAACGTGGTCCCGGGTCCATATCGGCCCATGGCAAATCCCATCGTGAAAAAGGCGGTGCCCACATTCGATGCCAGATGGGCCTCATCGGCATGCAGCCAAGTGGCCGTGAACAGTCGCCACCATTGTCCCTGCTGACGAATGGCCGCGACTTCAACCCAACCTGCGGAACGAAGCGCCAGTGGCAGCAAGCCATGGAGCGCGATCAATACCAAAATCCAGGACAGCACTGTCGGATTCCAAGACAAGGGACGAGCCGCGACGGCGGTGCGGTGCCAGGCAAAGCGGCGGTTCTCACGGCGATATTCCAGAACCACGGCCCGCGCCCGGTCCAGTGCATCGGGCTCGACCCGCAAACGCCATCGGTAGCGGCGACCACCCTGCGGTGATGGATCTGGATGAGGTGGATTTGACGGATAACCCACGTCGCCTTCGATTGAATGTTCTGAGGTTCTTTCAGAGGCTATTTCTGGAGCCCCATCGCATTGCCTAGCTGGAACCTCTTCACGGTCGATGACCGCAGGGATTCCTTGGCTGATCAGGGCCAAACCCCAGTCCATCGCCTGCCGTTCCGACCACGCGGTCAAGGCCGCCAAGAGCGGCGGGGCCGTATCGGAAGACAGGGGTGTCATGAGCGACCAATGTCGGGAAGCCCGGCGGGAAATCAACGGACCGACCGAAGATTTTCCGAGGGCTTGCGGTCACCGACTGCGGTCACCGACTGCAATCACAAGTGCTCGAACTTCCAACCTACGCCGTCACTCAACCCATGACCCTCGGAATGCACTCAGTCGAAGGCTCGCTCACTTGCTCATCTGCCAGAATCGGATGCCAACGGGCTCGACACGGATCGGATCTTGCATCGAGGTAGGCAAGGGGGCATCGCCGCGGATCCCGAAGATCCGGGCTGACCGCATCAAGTCGGTCTCACTGTCGAGGGGAGCCTTCGGATTGAAGAAGGACCAGAGTTTCGAGGCCTTCGGTTCCTTGAAGAAACCGCGCACCCATCCGCCCTGCTCCGGGACGGAGAGCACCTTGGGCTCGACTAGGGACCGCCGGAAGAGACCGGATTCGATGGCCTTCAATTCCTGCTGGGCCTCTTGAGAACTGACAGAAGTCACCGAGTTATCGCCCAAGGGAACCGCCGAGGCCCGCACGAGCAGGACAGTTTGTCGGTCGGACCGCGCAGAACCCGCGGGCGCGGTGTCTGCGGCGGAACGCCCCGAGGGATTCGCGGGAACAGTCGGTTTGTCTTCGGCAGCCTGAGCGACGGTCACCATGAGGGACGCCGCCAGAGGCATCATCACCCGCAGACGCTTTGAAATCCGACCGTTGTAAGCATTCATGGGAACCAGGGGTTGTTGGCTTTCTCCTCTTCCACGGTCGTGAGCGGACCGTGACCCGGACACACTAGCGTGGCTGCGGGCAGTGAGAAAATTTGTTCGCGGACTTTCGAACGAGCCAACTCCAACTGATCCCGAGCCCCGCCCATGGATCCGGCGAAGAGGGCATCTCCCACGATGGCCACGTGCGGCGCGTCTTCGGGCCAATTGCCCACGATGTAGGTGACACCGTCTTCGGCATGACCGGGGGTGTCGCGATTGGTGACCCGCAGGCTGCCCAGCATGATGAAGTCGTTGGCACGGATGCGCTGCTCCACCGGGGCGTTCTTCGAATTGGTGTGGATCCGGGCCTTGGGGAAGCGTTCCCGAAGACCGGCCAGTCCGGCCACATGATCCCCGTGCGAATGGGTGATGAAGATGTGCTTGAGCTGGAGGCCGTGTTCGTCGACGAGCGACAGAATGGGGGCCGCATCGAATCCCGTGTCGAAAACAGCGGCCTCGCGGGTGACCTCGTCCCAAACCAGATAGGCATGAACGGCCATGCCCTCGCCCTGGGTGGTGATCACGCGCAATTCGCACCAACCGCTGGTGGCCACGGGCTTCGGTAGCCAACCCTCGGCGATCCGCTTGAGTTTGGCTCCATCGAGCGAGAGCTTCGCGCCGAGTTCGGCGAAACGGCAACCGACAGCCGGCTTCCCGGTATCTTCCATCCGCTCATAGTCCGACACGGACACACCAGCCGCCTGCGCTGCGGCCACCGGCTCGATCTGGGTGGATGTTCGAGCCTTGCGGAGGATGTCCCCCAGAGAATCTTCAAGAGTCACGCCCCCAACGGTGCTGAGCCCTCGCCCAATCGGCAAGCCTCACCCTCACCTCACCCTCGTGCTGGCCGGTGGAGGTTCTTCGGATGGTCAGAAGTATTTCTCGACGATCCAACGGGGTTGCCAGTCGTCGGGCTTTCGAGGGTGACCGGTGAGATCGCGGATGAGCGGTTTGGGATTCGGCACGGTGAGCGGCTGGGTGTCCCCCACCCGCGTTTGCCACTCAGCCATCTTGGCCAGGAGCCGGGCCACGACCGGAGCGTTGTCGGGATCGCCCGACACATCCACCCGCTCGTCGGGATCGTGGATCAGATCGAACAACTGGCGATGATTCACCGGCGGATAGCAAATGAGCTTCCACCGTTCATCGCGCACGGAACGCATGAGTCCCAAATAAGGCAAGAAGACTGAGTCGCGGATGCGCTTCGCCTCGCCGGTCCACAGCGGGCGGAGGTCCGATCCGGCCAACCCGGACGGCACCGGAGCCCCAGTGAGCCCGCAAAGCGTCGGGAATAGGTCGAAGAGGTAGGTGAAGGCCGCCGTGGTGCCGCCGGCCGGAATGCCGGGTCCGGCAATGATGAGCGGGCATCGCATGCTGTGCTCGTACACGCTTTGCTTGCCCAGCAACCCATGGCTGCCAATCGCGAGGCCGTGATCGGCCGCATAAACGATGACCGTGTTGGTCGCATGGGGGGATTTCGCGAGGGCATCCAGGACCCGGCCGATTTGAGAATCCAAGTGCTCGATGAGTCCGTAATATTCTCCCAATTGATCGCGCACCTGTTCCGGTGAGCGAGGCCACGGCAGCAAGTTCTCGTCGCGCAAAATCAACTCGCCGTTGTCGAAGGGGTGCTGCGGCAGGTAATTGCGCGGCAGCGGCGGGCGCTTGGCCGGATCGGTAACCCGCCACGCCTCCGGCGGATTGCGGGGATCATGAGGTGCAGTGAAGGCGGCATAGGCGAGGAAAGGTCGATCGCCCGAGGGGTGTCGGAGGAATTCGATCAACTCATCAGCAAACTGCTCACTGGAGAACTTGGGAGCCGGCTGACGGCGGGTGAACTTCCCGTCGAGCTGGAGGTCTTGGACGGCGGTCCGCGTGTGATCATCCATCCCTCCGAAATGAATGGATCGCCCTCGCTCGAAGCTGCGCAGGAACGACGCCTCGCCATTGTGCCACTTGCCGGTAGCGAAGGTTTCATAGCCCTGCCGGCGCAGATGTTCCGGAAAAGTCATCACACCTTGCAGCGTGTGCGGGAGACTGAACCACGTCCGCCCACTCATGAGCATCGCCCGACTCGGGATGCACACCGCTCCGCTGTTGCCTCCGAAGCAGTAGTTGCCCCGAAAACTGAAACCCCGCGCCACCAGACGGTCCAGATGCGGCGTACGGATGTGGGCATTGCCCCAGGCGCCGATCGTGTCCGCCCGTTGATCATCGGCAAAGAGGAACACGATGTTGGGTCGAACCGCCGTGGTCGTGGCACCCCGCACCCGTCCGGCGGGAACCAGAGCGAGCAACAGCGCCACCACCACACACCACCGTCGAGAGAACATGCCGGCCATTGAAGCGAACCGTCGCAACCACCGCCAACGGAAACACTCCAACCGACTCCACCTTGTTCTGGCGGGCTACGGGGTCAGGCTACGGGGTCGGTCCCTCATATGACTCATATGAGGGACCGACCCCTTGGTTAGTGTGGAGAGGTTTGGAGGACTCTCTCGGCGGCTTTTCGGCTCAAGGCAGCCCGCAAATTCTCCTCCCAGAATTCACCATGGCTCCCACTTGCCGATGGGGCACCATCGGCGGGTTGCAGGATATCGTGAGAGGCCTGCAATTCTTGGCGGGCCTCGGCCTCCCGCCCCAGACGAGCCAACAACTCCGCGCGAAAACACCTCAGCTCGGCGCGATGGGCCGGATGAGACTCCACCCCAGCTCGGACCACTCCGAATCCCCGCTGGGCCATGGATGCGTCCAAAAGTTCCAGCGCTTCTGAGAAGCGGCCTCGTCGGTGGGCCAATCGAGCCTGCATCGACAAGGCGAAGTCGCGGCTCCAATCTTGAGCTAACGCAACCCGCTCGACCATCGCCGCGGCCACGGCCATTGCGGTGGCATCCCCGTTCGCGGCCAACAACCCGTCGGCCAAGAGCAGTGCATCGACCCCCTCGGCCAACGACACGTAGCCCAGCAAGCCCGCACGGCCTAAACGACGGATCGCCTCCGTATCGTCCAGGCTGAGCGCCAGCACCATGGCCCGATGCCAGTTGCGCACCCCGGCCAGTCGATTGGTGGCCACCGCCTCCATCTGCTGCAACGCCTCGGGCAACCTCCCCGCGCGGGCCATCACCACGGCTCGCTCGGCCTCCAGGGCCAGCTGCTCGACTTCCGGAGCGCCCCGTTCCCGAAACCCCTGACGTTGATCCATCAACCAGCGTTCGGCCTCGGCATGGCGCGCCTGACCGCAAAGCGCATGAGACATCTCCGCGATCCAACGGACCCTCAGTCCTGGAGTTTCCCCAGCCAGATCGGCCGCAGTCGGGGCCCTATCGCGGAGAATTTTTTCAGCGCGATCGAAACGCCCCTGCAGCGACAGCGCCCGAGCGTAGTCCGGAACACATCCATGGAGTCGAATGCTCCGATCGGGCGGGGATGGCTCCAGGCGACAAGCCTCCTGCAGTCGGGCTTCTGCTTCGGGAAACCTTCCTGCCAGCAGCAGCCACGATCCCTGGGTGGCTCGAACTTCTCGGGCCATCGTCCGTTCCGGCGGCGTGCGAGCGAGAAACGATTCGGCCAGACGGTCCAACTCACCGAGCGCCGCCTCCGCCGCCGGCCCGGGCCCTCCGGAGGCCCAGAGCCGGGTGCCTCCGAGAAACACCGCCAACAGGTCGCGCTGGACCTGGGGGGCGACCACGCTGATCTGCGGAGCGATGCGGGCGATGGCCTCGCTCTGACCTAATGCCGCCGGATAATCCCCCAACTGTTCGATGAAGGTCTTCCAGAGATGGACCCGGACCACCAACTCGGCGATCGGCGCATTGGACAATGAAGACGCCACCAGTCGATCCGCCGTCGCGATGAGTTCTCGGGCGGCCCGGGAATCACCGCGTTGGGTGAGCGGTGGTAAGGAATCGGAAAGGAACTGGTGGACGAAACCCGTCACCGCCTCAGTGCGAGCGGCCGCGGTGCGACCGCGCACCCAGGCGGCCACGGCCAGGGCCAATCCCAGGCTCAGCCCCACGGTCACCGCCATCAGGGACAGGCTGGCGACCCGATTGCGGCGGACCCATTTGCGAAGCCGATCTTGCGCACCCGGTGGTCGAGCGAGGATCGGCTCGTGGGCCAAGAACCGCCGCAAGTCGGACGCCAGTGCGTCCACGGAGGCGTAGCGACGGGAGCGGTCTTTTTCCAGGCACTTCAGGAGAATCCAGTCGATGTCGCCCCGGACCTCGCGCAACAGAGCCGAACCTTGGGTGGACCGGGCCCGGGCGATGACCTCGCGCTCGTCGACCGGCAGGCCCGCCAGACGTTGGCTGGGTCGTTGCGGCTCGGTTTCTCGGAGGGTTTTCCGAAGGGCCTCCAAACCCGCGTCCCACAAGGCGCGTCCGTCGAACGGCGGCGACCCGGTCACCAACTCGTAAAGGAGTACACCCAGGCTGTAGAGGTCGCTTCGCGTGTCGATGTCGAGCCCGCTCATGTCGGCTTGCTCAGGACTCATGTAGGCCGGAGTCCCGATGAACGGGTGCAGTCGGGTGCCCGCGGTGGTCTGCTCACCGAGACGTCCCTCGAGCGCCTTGGCAATCCCGAAGTCGATCACCCTCGGGACCGGTGTCCCGTCTTCGTCGATCACCAGCAAGTTGGTCGGCTTGATGTCGCGATGCAGCACGCCCTTCTGATGCGCATGCTGCACCGCACGGCAAACCCGGATCGCCAATTCGAGGCGTGCGGTGACGCTCAAGCGGTTACGATCGCAGTACTCGGTGATGGGTTGGCCGGCCACCAATTCCATCACGACGTAAGGCCGGCCGCGTTCGGTGGTGCCCGCGTCTAGGACTTTGGCGATACCGGGATGATCCATCATGGCCATGGCCTGACGTTCGCCCTCGAAGCGGGCGATCACATCGCGGCTGTCCATGCCCGGCTTCAGAATCTTGATGGCCACGCGACGCCGGACCGGATCGGTCTGCTC
>Ga0255095_1001054_pt1 | contig 11751 bp, 10 predicted proteins | sample Colum_Law_RepC_8_2_FD_188435 | JGI IMG/M metagenome (GOLD analysis project Ga0255095, IMG submission 188435) | Freshwater microbial communities from Columbia River, Oregon, United States - Colum_Law_RepC_8d | ecosystem: Environmental > Aquatic > Freshwater > River | place: USA: Oregon...
CAGCCTCGGTTCCGTCTCTAGAAACAGAGGCCTTGAGTGCTCAGTCTGCAAAACGGGCGGGGTCAGAAGCGGGCTTACCCGCAATGATGGGCTCGGAGTTGAAGGCTCGTCAGAGCGCAGCCCGCCCGATCTTGCAGAGGACTTGGACTCCAGAAGTGGGGGCCGCGGCTCTGGCCACCCGGCCGATGTTTGCCAGTCCGGTTGGTGATTCCGCTGAAAAATCGCCGGCACGGGAGGTCTTGGAGGGTTTCAAGGTGGTTGATGCCGAGGCATCTCCACCCGATGGCTCGATCCCGGTACCTGATGTTCAAAAACCATTGCTTGCTCAAACCCGATGGGCGGCGGAGATCCGTCGCGTTATTCCTGGCCGTGAAGTTGGGCAAGCATTCTCGAATTCGCTCATGGCTGGTTTGGAAGCGGTACCGCCAGCCTCTGCTCCGTCTCAGGAAACAGAGGTTGTGACTTTTGGAGCGGGTCTTTTCGAGGATGAGATTTCAAGGGGCGAGGACAAGACTCAGACTTCGGAGTCGCTACTCGCTCTCAACTCGCCCTTTGCAGAGCAGGATTTGAATCCGTACCCCATGGGTCATGACAGGATTTCCGATCATTCACTCGTGGTTCGGGAGGATGCGAGACTTCCACAGGAATCCAATGGTTCACCCGAGGCCGACGCGGTGCGCAAGGAGGGGGATCCGTTCACCTCTAGCACCTCCCAATCCGTGGAAAAGCAGGATTCCGGGGCTGCCATTTTGGTGGATCGGTCCATGATCCACGGGGCGGAAAATCCCCGGCAACGACCGGAATTGCCGCTATCCGAGACGGCAGACCTTGCCTATGCGAGCGTCGAAGAAAGGGCAACAAAGGCTGCACCGTCGGGGTTTGTTCCTCCTGCTTCAGGCCCAGTCAAATCTCAAAAAACCCCAGAAAACCCCTTATTTAACGGCTCATTTTCAAAGGGTGAAAAAGGCGTGGATTCGGATGTGACACCTTCGATGAAACGGTCTGGCATGACTTCTGCGTCTCCGGGTTCTGCGATGACCAGCGATCGATTTCAACCGTCTGCCCCCGAGGGAGCGCTTCAGAAGCGCGATTCGGGTCTTTCGGAAAAAGGATCGCAGCACAGCGCATTGCCTTTCAACGCGTCTGATTCCCGGACGGTAGACTCTCAGGCGGTGATATCTTCGTTGGCGCTCGGTAAAACCGAGTCGGCCCAACTGGCGGAAGTTCCTGAGACGCCTCAGCTGCCGCAGGCCCGATCCATCAGTCGCCTTGCGGATCAACTTTCCGGCGAGGTGGTCCTCATGCAGAGGCTTCGTTCTGGCGTGATGACTGCGGTTCTCAAACCGGATGCCCATTCCGAGCTGCGGGTAGACCTGCGGCGCAGAGAGGGGCGTCTCGAAATCCGAGCCACCATGGAGCGTGGTGATTCGCAGGCCATCTCGGAAGGTTGGTCCGAATTGCAGCAACAATTGCGGGCTCAAGGAGTGCACTTGTTGCCTCTTGAACGTCCGTCATCTCCACCCTCGACCTCCCGCGATTCCGCTGATTCTGCTGGGGAACGTTCTGCCAATTCGGGAGGCCGCGGAAAGAACCAGCAGACGCCTCAGGAAACGCATAATGGGACTTCCTGGGGTCGAGGCGAAACAGGTCAGCCGATGCGGCCTGCCTCTACCCGGTCTGCCAACGCTTCAGCCAAGAAGCCTGACCACCGCCACCTTCTCGAATCCTGGGCCTGATCCATGAATCTCGATATTTCCAACCGAACCTTGGGCAACTCCTACGAGACCCAGAGCCCTATTGGCTCCACCGCGACCACGGATCCATCGGGAGCCCAGTTCGTCGGGCGGAAACCCAACCGTACCTTGGGGCAGGATGATTTCTTCAAGCTGATCGCCGCCCAGTTTTCCTATCAGGATCCCATGAATCCTCAGAAGGATACGGATTTCATCGCCCAGATGGCTCAGTTCAACACGCTGGACCAGACGCGATTGATGCAGGCCGACATTGCTGGTCTCCGCTCGCAGTTCAAGGGCTCCCAAGCCAATCAATTTCTGGGTCAATGGGTCTCTCTTCAGGATCCGGCGACAAAGAATACCGTTGAGGGCCTCGTGACCGAGGTTCGATTCAACGGAGGTAACCCGCAGTTGGTCGTGGACGATGTGCCGTACGATATTGCTCGCGTGAACATTGTTCGCGCGCCGTCGATCACGTCTCCATCTCCCGAAGGGACCGACGCGATTCCCGCAGACAAGGCGCTTCCCAAAGCCGACGCCACCCCGTCCTCGGGGTTCCCGTCTCTTCCGGTCAGCGCAGCCGAATTAAAAGCTCTTCCAAAGAAACTGGGTCAGATCCTGGGCTCGTTCGCCAAATAAACATCCAAGTCAAAGAATCCTATGCTTAGATCCCTCAATACCGCCGTTACTGGTCTGCGTTTCCAGCAGGAAAAACTGGACGTCATCGGAAACAACATTGCCAATGTGAACACCGTCGGCTTCCGCGCCGGACGTGCTCAGGGAGCCGATGTCTTCAGTCAGAAGCTCTCCCAGTTTTCGAACAACACGACCGCTTCCGGAATCGGAAATGGTGTCTCGCTGGCGCAGGTCTCCAACAGCTTTGCCCAAGGCAATATCGACTCTACTGGCCAGCCCTACGACATGGCCATCGATGGAAGCGGATTCTTTGTGGTCCGTGACACGGCCACCACCGCAACGTACGCGACTCGCGCTGGAGATTTTCGGGCGGATGCTCAAGGTTTCCTCACGACGTCTGACGGGATGCGGGTTCAGGGTGTCTCGTCGGATCCCGATGTGACGACGACCAGCGATATCCGGATCACGTTGACTCCTTCCAATCTTCCGGCCGACACCGAAGCGGTTTCATGGCGGATCGATTCCAACGGAGATGTGAACCTGACGCTCCGGAGCACGTTGGTTCCGCCGCCGGCCACGCCCCCAGCCCCCTTCAAGATCGCCCAAATCCAAGTTCAGACCTTCAAGGACATCAATGCTTTGAGCAAAGTTGGCAACAACCGTTTCAGCAATCTGGCCGCGGCCGGCCCATCGGGTCTGGGGGTTGCTGGTGAAGGGGGACGTGGTCAAATTCGATGGCAGTCGCTGGAACAAGCGAATGTTGATTTGGCTACTCAGTTCACTGATCTTATGGTCACGCAGCGTGGCTATCAGGCCAACGCCAAGATTATCACTACTTCTGACGAAATCCTCCAGGAGCTGATCAACCTCAAGCGTTGATAGGCTGACTGGATAAACCCCGGAAATTATGGCTGCTCCTGCTTCAGACAAGAATGAGGGTTCGAAACCCGAATCATCCGGTGGCATCAAGTCGATGTTGCCCTTGATCCTCAACATCGTGCTGTTGCCCGTGATTGCTTTCGCGATGACCCAGTACGTGTTGTTGCCGCGTTTGAATCAATCAGCCGTGGCCCCTGGAGCAGCTCAAGGAGACCACGGTGATGAAGCGTCTCAAGATGACGCTTCCCACGGAGCCTCAGCTTCTCACGACACTGGGCATTCGGCACCGGCCAAAAGCGATTCCCACGGGTCTGATTCCAAGGGTCATGGAGCTTCGTCCGATGCCACCCATATGCTGGACGCCGTTACGGTCAACGTCGCCGGCACCATGGGTTCCCGCCTGTTGATGGCCAAGATCGGGATTCGCGGCACGAACCCCAAGCTTGAGGATTTGGTGAAAAACCGGGGACATGATCTGCGGGATGCAGCGTCTGCCTTGCTTCACACCAAAACCTTGGTGGATATCGAGCGCCAAGGGGCCAGAACGACGATCAAAGCGGAATTGAAGAGCGCCTTCCAAAGGGTGTTGCCTCCGAATTCCTTTTCGGACGTCGTGATTCCCGATCTGGCCGTCCAGTAAATCTTCTCGCCTCGAATTCTATGTCTGACTCCGCCGGATCCATGGGGGATGTGCTCTCCCAGTCAGAGGTAGAGCGTCTCCTGCAGCAGGTTCAGGAGGAGGAATCGAATACTGTCGTTCTTCAGTCGAACGGCCGAAGGAGTAACCAGAACCGGGACTCCATTTCAGCTTATGACTTCCGGACACCGGTCTTCCTCTCTCCGATCGAGCTGCGGAAACTGCGCATCCACCACGAGGAATTCATCCAGGCTCTCTCTGCGCGGCTTTCAATCTATCTGCGGGTTGAGTTCGTCTTGCAGATGTCGCAGTTGCACACGATTTCCTTCCGGCAATGGTGCGAAAGTCTCAACAGTCCCACCCACATTTCTCTTTTTCGGGTGGAGCCGTTGCGCGGCATTTGCCTGTTGGATGTTCCTCCCCGACTGGGTCTGACCATTGTTGATCGACTGTTGGGCGGCCCTGGACATTCGGTAACCGGAAACCGGGAACTTTCCGAACTCGAGGTGACCCTGTTGGATCAGGTTGTCTTGTTGCTGCTCACGGAGTGGTGCACGCACTGGGCCCGTTATCAAGACTTGCGGCCCATGCTCTTTGGCCATGAGAGCAACGGTCTTTTCCTCCAGACTGTCGATCCCGACGCCATCATGCTCGTCTTGGCGATTGAAGCGCGGGTGAACGATTGCACCGAGACCATGCAAATCGCTTTCCCCTACTGGACGATCGAACCCATCGTCCACATGTTGAGTTCTCGTTTGAAGCCCGGCCCGGAAGATTTGCCGGATGCGCCTTCGGAACGCAGCGGAAGCTGGAATTCCCATTATGACGACACACCGATGATGGTTTCAGCCGAATCCAACGGATTGAAGCTCCGGGCCAAGGACGTCGTTGGTTTGCGTGTGGGAGATGTTGTTCCTTTGCCGCCGGAATTTGCCGAACGCGTGCAGGTGAAGCTGGCCTCTGAAAAACGGTATTACGGTCGTCTCGGTACCGTGGACGGCCGGTGGGCCGTTGAAATCGACGAAATCACTCTGGGTAACAACCCTCAAGCCCCCCTTCCATGAGCCAAACTGCCGATCTTTCCATTTTGTTGGACGTTCCCGTCGAGGTGAGCGTGCAACTCGGATCCTGCCACCTGCCGATGCGTGAGGTGCTGAACCTGACCACCGGATCGATCGTTCAATTGGACAAGGTGGCGGATGCGCCCGTGGACTTGCACGTGAACACCAAGTTGGTCGCACGCGGTGAGGTCGTGGTGGTTGAGAATCGCTTCGGCATCAAGATCACCGAGTTGTTGACCTCGGTTTAGCAGATCGGGCGTTTCAACCGAGGCTTCTTCCGTTGCTCTGCACCGCAGGCTCCCGCGATTCAGTCTCAAGGGAATTCGCGGAGACGGTATTTGCCGAGACAGTATTCGCAGACACGGTGGATCGGGTTGATTGATTTCCTGGCCACCCGAGGCAACCTCTTCTGCATGTTTCGTCTGCAGTGCCGTCCATGGAATGTCACCCTACAAGCCTTGTGGGGTTTGCTGGGTTTCAGTTTGTCCACTGAGTGGGTTTCAGCAGCCGAAAACCCGCCGCCGGTCCCTCGGTTTTCGATGAGCTATGTGGACCGCTCCGTCGATCCGAAGACCAATTTCTATCAATATGCCACCGGCGCCTGGCGAAGGAACAACCCGGTGCCCTCCGACAAATCGCGTTGGGCCGGCTTTGATGAGCTTCAAGAGCGGAATTGGTGGCTGATCCGGGGCATCCTCATTTCGGCCGCCGCTGAAACGAATGCGCCAGCGGGTTCTCCGCGGAGGCAGGTGGGTGATTTCTATGCCGCTGCCATGGAGACGAACCGCATCGAGCGGTTGGGGTTTGCGCCCTTGGATCCCGAATGGGAGCGCTTGAAAGCCGTGCAGGATCCTGAGTCGGCGATGGCCCTTTTGGCGGACTGGCACCTTCGGGGAATTGGCGCTGGTTTTGGAATGGGTGTCCAAGCAGACGCCAAGAACAGTTCGGTGTATGCCCTGCACTTGATGCAAGGGGGGCTTGGGCTTCCCGACCGGGACTACTATTTGGCCGAGGGTTTTGCGCGGCAGCGGGAGCAGTACCGTCAGCACATCGCCGCCCAATTGAGGCTTCTGGGGGATGGTGAGTCTGAGGCCAAAGACTCCGCGGAAGCTATTCTGGCTCTGGAAACTCGACTCGCCAAAGCCTGTCGCACACGCACGGAATTGCGGGATCGTGAAAAGAACTACCACAAGCTCACCCGTGCCGAACTCGATCAGTTGACGCCCCGGTTGCCGTGGGGTGCCTATTTTCAGGCGGCGGGCATTGCGAGTCCGGCCACGGTCATCGTGGGTCAGCCGGAGTTTTTCAAGGAACTGGACCTGATGGTGTCCGAGGTCGAAGAGACCCATTGGTTGGCGTACCTCCGGTGGCATTTGGTGAGCAGCCTCGCTGAACACTTGCATGCGGCACCAGCCAATGAGGCCTTTGCGTTCTACGGAACCGTCCTGCGAGGTCAGCCCCAGCAAGAGCCTCGCTGGCAGCGATCTGCCAAGTCCATTGACGGCGCGCTCGGGGAGGCATTGGGACGGCTCTATGTCGAAAAACATTTCCCGCCGGCGGCCTCAGCACGCATGTCGGAAATGATCGCCAACCTGCGCGTCGTATTCCGGGAGAGGCTCGCCAAGCTGGAGTGGATGGGCGAAGCCACCCGTCGGCAGGCTCTCCAGAAGTTTGACCGTTTCACCGAGAAAGTCGGGCACCCCAAGAGCTTCCGTGATTACTCCGGGTTGGAGGTTCGACGGGATGATCACCTGGGCAATGTGCTCCGGGCCAATGCCTTTGAATCCCGACGGGATCTGGCTCGGGTCGGTAAGGCCGTGGATCGGACCGAGTGGCACATGACCCCGCAAACGGTCAACGCCTACTTCAGCCCGCCCTTGAACGAGATCGTTTTTCCGGCCGGCATTTTGCAGCCGCCGTTCTTTGATTTGGAGACGGATGACGCGGTGAATTATGGAGCCATCGGTGTGGTGATCGGCCACGAAATCACCCATGGCTACGATGATCAGGGGCGCAAGTACGATGCCGAGGGCAATTTGCGCGACTGGTGGACCGAGGCTGACGGCCGGGAGTTCGACCGCAGGGCGGCCAAGGTCGTCGACCAGTATTCCTCGTATGAGGCGTTGCCCGGAAAGCGGGTCAACGGCCGCCTCACATTGGGCGAGAACATCGCCGACTTGGGTGGAACCAGTATTGCGTTCGAAGCCCTTCAGCGGGCCTTGGCCAAGGACCCCAGTCGTCGTCAACTCATCGACGGTTTGACTCCCGAACAGCGGTTCTTTCTCAGCCTCTCCCAACTTTGGCGGGTCAACTGGCGCGAGGCAGAACTCCAACGCCGTCTGGTGGTCGATCCGCACTCTCCGGGACAGTTCCGTGGGATTGGACCGCACGTGAACCTGCCGGAATTCTATCAAGCCTGGGGCATCACCGAGGGCTCGCCTCAATGGCGCAAACCCGAAGACCGCGCGAAGATCTGGTGATCGCCAGAGCGTCGGGGCGGATGGTGTTGGACTCCAGGAGCCAGTCCTTGCCAAGCCGCCCTGACGTTGATGAACGCCCTACCAGGGCAAGCTGAACGTCTTGACGTAGCTGTAGCCCTTGATGGCTTCGATGACGCCCTCCTTGATGCCGAGGCCGCTGTCCTTGATGCCTCCGAAGGGCGAGCTTTCGACCCGGAATCCCGGCACTTCATTGATGTTCACCGTGCCGCAACGCAGCGTTCGGATCGCCTTGAGGGCATGGGCCATGTTGTTGGTGACCACGCCCGAACTCAGGCCATAGGCCGTGGAGTTGGCAACGGTGAGCGCGTCGTCCAAATCGCGGATGGTGACGATGGGCGCCAGCGGTCCGAAGCTCTCGCACACCACCATGCGGCAATCGCGCGGCACCCGGTCTATCACGGTCGGTTGCATCAACGCTCCATGGCGTTCGCCACCGATGAGCACGCGTGCACCCTGAGCCACTGCTTCCTGCACGACGGCCTCGAGAGACCGTGCTGAAGCCTCATCAATCACCGTGCCGACCTTGGTGGCTTCATCCATGGGGTTGCCACAAACGTATTCCCGGGTCTTTTCGACCAATCGACGGGTGAATTCTTCGGCGATGGATTCTTGGACCAGGATGCGTTTGACGGCGGTGCAGCGTTGGCCTGAGTTGCGGTAACTGCCTTCGGCCGCCAGCGTGATGGCTAAGTCCATATCCGCGTCTTCCAAGACGATGAGGGGATCGTTGCCACCGAGCTCCAGCACCAGCTTCTTGTAGCCCGCCGTGGCGGAGATTTTCTTGCCCACCGGTACACTGCCGGTGAAAGCGACCACTTCGACCTCCGGATGTCCGACCAGCACCTCGGCGACCTCGGAGGTCGGTCCGAGCAGCACGCTCAACATCGGTCCCGGAAGCCCGGAGGCATGGAGCAGTTCGGCAAATCGCAGCGCGACGAGCGGCGTCTTTTCGGAGGGTTTGAGGACGATGGGTGTGCCGGCGGCGATGGCGGGTCCCAACTTGTGGGCCACCTGGTTCAACGGATGGTTGAAGGGCGTGATCGCCACCGCGCAGCGCAGCGGTTCCCGGGTGGTGAAGATCTTGCGGGCCTTGCCCTGTGCGGAAATGTCGCACGAGAAGATCTGGCCGTCGTCGCGCAAGGCTTCCATGGCGGCAAAGCGGAGGACGTCTACCGTTCGACCGACCTCGTAGCGCGCTTCACGCAGCGCCAAGCCGGCTTCCGAGGTGATGATGCGGGCGAACTCCTCACGCCGGCTTTCCAGCGCGCTCCGGGTCTTCTCCAGGATTTCAGACCGCTGGTAGCGGGTGGGGGTATCCCGGAAACCTGTGGCGGCGGCGATCGCATCCAAGGCGTGCTGCCGGGTGGCGAGAGTGACCGTGCCCGAGACGGACTGGTCGTAAGGATTGCGGACGGTGAGCACGGAATCCGAATCAATCGGTTTTCCGGCAACGAGGCTCTTGAGGTTCATCAGAAGAAAAAAGGTGAGACGGTCAACGGGGTGATGCCGAAGCGGGGAGGGCTTCGGCGAAGGCGTCCATGAAGCGATTTAGAATGGTTTCGGAATGGTCGAGAGAGAGGTAGAGTTTGGTGCCCATCGGGTTGAGGAAGATGCCGCGCGCCAGCAACTCCAACATGAGGCGGCCACCGCGGGCCCGGTCGCTGGCCAGCCAAGAGGTCTGATCGACGACGGGGGTGCCTGAGAACGCCACCTGACCCAGCGGGCCATCTCCGAGGATTTGAGCCGATTCTCCAGCGCTTTGGATCACCGATTGAAGGCCTTCACGGAAGCGGCGGCCGAGTTGGTGCAGTCCGTCATGGACCCCGGGTTGCAGTAAGAGGTCGAGGGTGGCCAGTGCGGCGGCACAGGAAACGGGATTGCCCCCCGTGGTGGAGGCACTCCACAGGTAACGAGGACCCGGCAGTCGGCGTTCCTCCAGTACTTCCATGATGTCGGCTCGGCCGGCGAAGGCTCCGATGGGGAAACCACCGCCGAGGGCTTTTCCGTAGGCCACCAAATCGGGGATCACACCGTAGTGTTCTTGGGCGCCGCCGGGCGCGAGTCGGAAGCCGGTCACCACTTCGTCGAAGATGAGCACAATGCCATGACGCCGGGTGAGTTCGCGCAGGCCTTCCAGAAAACCGGGTTTGGGTTTCAGGCAGCGATGCAACGGTTCCACGATCACCGCGGCCAGCGATGGGGCGTGCGCTTCGATAATTCGGGTCGTCCCCTCGAGATCGTTGTAAGGGGCGACGAGCACGTCCCGTTCGGTCCAGGGCGCACCGGCTCCGGCCGCGTCGCACGTGGGCAAATCGGTCGGTCGGCTGTGGATCATGCCTGCCACTCCGACGGCATGCTGGCCATGATAGGCGCCTTCGAAGCGCAGCACTTTCGGCCGACCGGTCGCGGTGTGGGCCACACGCAGGCAGAGCAGGGTGGCTTCGGTGCCCGAAGCGACGAAGCGGATGCGCTCAGCGCAGGGACTCACCGAGGCGATGCGCTCGGCCAACTCGATGGAGCGGCGGTTCAGCGAGGCGAAGTTCACGCCGTCCCGGGCTGCCGTGGCGGCCGCCTCCACGACTTTCGGATGCGCATGACCCACCAGGGCCGATCCCCAGGCCATGGTGAAGTCCAGAAATTCCCGCCCTTCGGTGTCCCAGATTTTCGCGCCTTGGCCGCGCTCCGGAATCACCAGGAGCTCGTGAGGAATGCCGAATTCACCATTGGATCCGCCGGGAAAAAGGCGGAGGGCTCGGGAAGTCCAACGGTCGGTTCGGACGTTCATCCGAGCATCAGTGGGCTTGGGTGCCATTGCAGGTGAAGTCAAAGATGTCGAAGTTGCGCGGGTCGCCCAGGGCTCGGGCCATGTACTCGGGCCGCAGCGGGTGGCTCAGGATGAAGGGGACGATTTCTTCGTACCGTCCGCCGTGCGAGCGCAGCCCTCCTTCGATGGCCTTGAGGTCGTGGTAGGCCGGGGTTCGCCCAATGACCGCGTCGCGACCCGAACAGACCACCAGGTCGCCCATGCGGTCGGCCGGCAATTCCATGAGCCGGGCGGCCTTGTCGCGGGACATCACTTCGGTGATTCCGGGCAGGGTGGCGACGAAGTCCAACACTTCGGTCAAGGGGATGGACCGATCGGTCGGCAGGTGCACTTGTGCAAACGAACCCAAGGCTCCGTGATGAACGACGTAGGGATCGGTGATCGGCAGGATGACGCGGAATCCTTCTCCCCACCGGGCGTTCAGTTCGGACTCGAGATACACCACGTTTGGGGACCCATCAGCTCGTTGTTTCGAGTTCATGCCGTGGTCGGCCGTGATTCCGACCACCGCACCCAGTGAGAGCAGTCGTCCGACCTCCGCATCGATGGCGGCATAGAACGCGAGGGCTTCTGGCGCGTCTGGCACGTACTTGTGCTGCATGAAGTCGGTGGTGCTGAGGTACAGGAAATCCGCGCGTCCGGCCTGCAGCAGTTGCACGCCGGCCTTGAGCACATACAGCGAAGCGTCGCCCGAATAAATGGCCGGTGTCGGGCCCACCAAGGCTTCCACCCCCTCGATGCCGTGGGTGGCAATCGTAGCTTCCCGCGCTTTTTCGGAAGAGAAGGCGATGCCTCCCTGGCTGATCAGGCCGCTGGCGAAGATGTCCCGGAGTTTTTCTTTGGCGGTCACCACGGCCACCTTGCGGCCGGCCACTTGGGCGGCCGGAAACAACGTGGGAACGCGGAGGAACTTTGAGGAATTCATCATCACCTCTTGGCCGATGGAGGTGTCGTAGAAGAAATTGCCACCGATCCCGTGAACGGCCGGAGGCACGCCTGTGACAATGGCGCTGTTGTTCACATTGGTGAAGGTGGGCATGGCGGCTCGGGCCGAGCCGCGCCATCCCTGAACGGCCAACCGTTGTACCTGCGGCATGAGTCCGCGGGCCATGGCAGCATCCAAGTAGGCATCGGCGGAACCATCCAGACACAAGACGGCCACCGGTCGGGCCGGCGGGTTATAGGTGCGTCCGTTGACGGTGAAGGATGGGGCGGTCGAATTCATTGCGCAGGGCCATCATGCCTTCGGTAGATCCAGGAGGGAATCCGAGAAGCTGTTCCAATTCTGCGACGGATCGGCCCGGAAGGTCGGGATGTCCTTGTCGATGCCCAACGGTCGGAACACTCTGAAGGCATGCCCGCCGCATTGGAACTTCGGAACGTCTCCAAGTCGTTCGGGGCCTTCCATGCGGTACAGGGGTTGTCCCTGTCGGTACCAGTGGGTTCGGTCTACGGATTTTTAGGGCCCAACGGTGCGGGC
>Ga0255095_1001055_pt1 | contig 11746 bp, 9 predicted proteins | sample Colum_Law_RepC_8_2_FD_188435 | JGI IMG/M metagenome (GOLD analysis project Ga0255095, IMG submission 188435) | Freshwater microbial communities from Columbia River, Oregon, United States - Colum_Law_RepC_8d | ecosystem: Environmental > Aquatic > Freshwater > River | place: USA: Oregon | collected...
GTGCGGCGGATGTCCAGGCGCACCGAGGCGTAGAACTTCAGCGCGTTGCCGCCGGTGGTGGTCTCGGGCGAGCCGAACATCACGCCGATCTTCATGCGGATCTGGTTGATGAAGATGACGGTGCAGTTGGTCTTCTTGATGGTGGCGGTGAGCTTGCGAAGGGCCTGGCTCATCAGGCGGGCCTGCAGGCCGGGCAGCTGGTCGCCCATCTCGCCTTCGATCTCGGCCTTGGGCGTGAGCGCGGCCACCGAGTCCACCACCACCAGGTCCACCGCGCCCGAGCGCACCAGCGAATCGACGATTTCCAGGGCTTGCTCGCCGGTGTCGGGCTGGCTGATGAGCAGGTCGGACAGGTTCACGCCGAGCTTCTGGGCGTATTGCACGTCCAGCGCGTGTTCGGCGTCGACGAAGGCGCAGGTGCCGTTCAGGCGCTGCATCTCGGCGATGACCTGCAGGGTCAGCGTGGTCTTGCCGGACGATTCCGGGCCGTAGATCTCGATGACGCGGCCACGCGGCAGGCCACCGACACCCAAGGCGATGTCCAGGCCCAGCGAGCCGGTGGACACGACCTGAATGTCCTCGATCTGCTCACCCTCACCCAGTCGCATGATGGTGCCCTTGCCGAATTGCTTTTCGATCTGGGCCAGCGCCGCTTGCAGGGCCTTGGCTTTTTCGCTGTTGACGGAAGAGGTCTGGACGGCGGCGTTCATGTGGTGCTCCGGGTTGAGGGTGGAATTGCATCCAGCACTGGATGCATGGCCAGCACTTTAACAGGCAATACATTTCAAAATCTTCGATTTTTGGTCAGTTTGCCTTACGATATAGCGCATGCATTCACCCGATGACCGCTGGCGCGGGGGCCACCTGGGCCGCCTGCTGGGCGAGGCCATGCGCCGCTTTGATGCGCGCGTGCTGGAGCTGATGGCCAGCAACCCCGAGGTGCCGCTGGCGCTGTCCAACCTGGCCTCACGCGCGCAGATCGGGGCGGCGCACGTGCACATCACTCGCCACCTGTCCCTGCGCGGCTCGCGCCTGACCGAACTGGCGGCCAGCGCCGGCATGAGCAAGCAGGCCATGGGCGACCTCGTGACGCAATGCGAAGCCTGGGGCCTGGTGCGCCGCGAGGCCGACCCGCTGGACGCCCGCGCGCGGCGCATCGTGTTCACCGCCGATGGGCTGCTCTGGCTGGAAGCCTTCCGCCAGGCCGTGGCCACCGCCGAGGCCGAGTTCAAGGCGCAGGTAGGACAGGACGTGGCCACCGTGGTGACGCTGGGTCTTGAGGCCTATGCCCAAACCTGAGCGCCTAAAATCAATTGCGTACAACGAGGAGACACCGCCATGCGCATCCTGATAGCGGAAGACGACCAGGTCCTCGCCGACGGTTTGCTGCGCAGCCTGCGAGCGGCCGGGGCGGCGGTGGACCACGTGAGCAACGGCACCGAGGCGGACGCCGCGCTCATGACGAACAACGAGTTCGACCTGCTCATCCTTGACCTGGGCCTGCCCAAGCTGCACGGGCTCGAGGTGCTCAAGCGCATGCGTTCGCGCGGCTCCAGCCTGCCGGTGCTCATCCTCACCGCCGCCGACAGCATCGAAGAGCGCGTGAAGGGCCTCGACTACGGCGCCGACGACTACATGGCCAAGCCCTTCTCGCTGCAAGAGCTGGAAGCCCGCGTGCGGGCGCTCACGCGCCGGGGCATGGGTGGCACCAGCGCCACCATCAAGCACGGCCCGCTGGTGTACGACCAGGCCGGCCGCGTGGCCACCATCGACGGCAAGATGGTGGAGCTCTCGGCCCGCGAGCTGGGCCTGCTGGAGGTGCTGCTGCAGCGCGCGGGGCGCCTGGTGAGCAAAGACCAGTTGGTGGAGCACCTGTGCGAATGGGGCGAAGAGGTCAGCAACAACGCCATCGAGGTCTACATCCACCGCCTGCGCAAGAAGATCGAGAAGGGACCGATCCGCATCGCCACCGTGCGCGGCCTGGGCTACTGCCTTGAAAAAATCCCCGGCTGACGACAAGCCCGCGCCGCCCCCGGCCAAGCCGGCCGACGCGCGCGCCAGCGCCACCGCCTTCGGCCTGTTCCAGCGCGAGCAGCGCAGCCTGTTCGGCGAGATCCTGGACTGGATGCTCACGCCACTGCTGCTGCTGTGGCCTCTCTCGCTGGCCCTCACCTGGTACGTGGCCCAGGGCATCGCCAGCAAGCCCTTTGACCGCGCCCTGGAGTTCAACCTGCAGGCCCTCACGCAAATCGTGCAGCAAGACAACGGCCGGGTGCGCTTCGTGCTGGACAAGCAGGCGCGCGACCTGCTGCGCGCCGACGACAGCGACATCGTGTACCACCAGGTGCTCGACGGACGCGGCGACCTGGTCAGCGGCGACAGCGACCTGCCACCCCCCAACGCGCAAGAGCTCGTGGAAGCGGGCCGCATCCGACTGCGAGACGACGTGGTGCGCGGCGACGACGTGCGCGTGGCCTACACCTGGCTCATCGGCAAGGGCGATTCGGCCCCAGTGCTCTTGCAGCTGGCCGAAACCAAGGGCAAGCGCTCCACCCTGGCCAACGAGATCATCAAAGGGGTGATGGTGCCGCAGTTCGTGATCCTGCCGGTGGCCGTGCTGCTGGTGTGGCTGGCGCTGGTGCGCGGCATTCGCCCTCTGTCCGACCTGGAGCAGCGCATCCGGGCACGTCGCCCAGACGACCTGAGCCCCATCGAGGAGTCGTTCATTCCGCAAGAGGTGGCACCGCTGGTGTCGTCCATCAACGACTTGCTCACCCGCCTGAAGGCCTCGCTCACGACACAGCGCCGCTTCCTGGCCGACGCCGCTCACCAGCTCAAGACGCCGCTGGCCGGGCTGCGCATGCAGGCCGAGCTGGCCCAGCGCGAGACCGACCCCAACGAAACCCGCAAATCGCTGCAGCAGATCGCCCGCGCCAGCGCCCGCGCGACGCACACGGTGAACCAGCTGCTGGCCCTGGCCCGCGCCGAGTCCACCGGGCGCGCATTGCCCAGCGCGCGAGTGGACCTGGCGCGGCTGGTGCCCGGCGTGGTGCAAGACTCGGTGCCCCGAGCGCTGGAGGCAGGCGTGGACCTGGGCTACGAAGGCCCCGAGGCCCTGCCCGAAGCCGCCCACCACGTGGGCAACCCCATCTTGCTGCAGGAGATGGTGCGCAACCTGCTGGACAACGCCATTGCCTACAGCGGGCGCGGTGGCGTGGTGACGGCGCGCGTGCTGTTTGACCGGTTCAGCGGCGTGCAGGTGATTCAGGTGGAAGACAACGGCCCCGGCGTACCCGAAAACGAACGCGAACTGGTGATGCAGCCCTTCTACCGCGCGCTGGGCACCAACGTGGACGGCTCAGGGCTAGGCCTGGCCATCGTGCAGGAGATCGCCCAGCAACACGGGGCCACGGTCCACATGGAGGACGCTCACCCCGAGCGCGCGCAACGCGGGCTGCGCGTGTCGATCAAATTCCCTCCCACGCCGGAAACGCAGCCCGAGTAGCGCCCGGGCCGCGCGCAGACGTCAGGCCAGATGCGGGCCCAGCAAGCCGGCGATCTCGAACATGGTGACTTGCGGCTTGCCGAACACCGCCGCCAGCTTGGCGTCGGCGTTGATCTTGCGCTTGTCGGCCGCGTCCTGCAGGCCGTTGGCCTTGATGTAGTCCCACAGCTTCTTGGTGGCCTCGGGGCGCGACACCGGCGCCTCGCCGATCACCGCGGCCAGCGCGGCGCTGGGCGCCTTGCCAGATGCGGCGGTGGTCTTGCGCGGGGCCTTGGTGGCCGCCGCCTTCTTGGCGGGCGCGGCCTTCTTGGCCGGCGCAGCGGCGCGCGCGGCGGTCTTGCGCGGCGGGAACTTGCTCTCGCGAGGCTCGAACTCGAAGTTCACCTTGCCGGCCTCTTTGTCCCAGGCCAGGAAGGCCTTGAACGAGCGGCGCGTGCGCATGGAGACGAACTTGTCGAGCAGGTCGGTCTTGCCGGTGCTCAGCAGCTTGCGCATCTGCTCGGGCGACACCGGCTGCTGCAGGATGACCTTGCCGCTCTTGAAGTCGCAGCTGGGCGTGGGCTGGGCCGCGGTGGGCACCGACTTCTCGCACACGTAGTTGGCGCCGTGCTCGTGCACCGGGCTGCCGCACTTGGGGCAAGCCCCCAGCGAGTCGCCAGCGGCGAACTCGACCAGTTCGCCGGTTTCCTCGGCGCTCTTGTCGTCGCCGAAGTCAAATTCCAGCTTCCAGTTCTTGTCGTCTTCGCTGTACTTCAGCGCCATCTCGGCCACGAAGGGCCAGCCGGCCTTGGAGCGGAAGCCCTCCAGCGGGCCGATGTGGCGGTCGCGCAGGAAGGCCTCGGCCTCATCCGCCTCGAAGGTGCGACCCGCCGGCGACTTGGTGAACGAGAAGCCGCAGCCTTCGCTGTGGCCGTCAGCGCCGGTGCAGGCGTAGCGGCGGTAGTTTTCCTTCACCACGCCACCGCAGTTGGGGCAGGGCGTGGCCAGGGTGGCGTAGTTGCCAGGCACGGTGTCACGGTCGTATTCCTTGGCCTTCTTCACCAGGCGCTCGGTCATGGCCGCGATCTCGGCCATGAAGGCGTCTCGGCTGAGCTGGCCCTGCTCCATCTGGGCCAGCTTGTGTTCCCACTCGCCAGTGAGTTCGGGCTTCGAGAGTTCCTCCACCTCCAGGCCGCGCAGCAGCGTCATGAGCTGGAAGGCCTTGGCCGTGGGAATGAGTTCGCGCCCTTCGCGCAGCATGTATTTCTCGGCCAGCAAGCCTTCGATGATGGCCGCGCGCGTGGCCGGCGTGCCCAGGCCTTTTTCCTGCATGGCCGAGCGCAGTTCTTCGTCGTCCACCAGCTTGCCCGCGCCCTCCATGGCGCCCAGCAGCGTGGCTTCGGAGTAGCGCGCCGGCGGCTTGGTCTTCAGGCCCTTGGCCTCCACCGACTCGGTGCGCACCGTCTCGCCTTCGCGCACCGGCACCAGGTTCTGGCCTTTGTCGCCCGCCTGCGCGCCTTCCACGTCTTCGGCGGCTTCCTTGCCGTACACGGCCATCCAGCCCGGCTTGACCAGCACCTTGCCCTCGGTTTTGAAGTGGTGGTTCAGCACCGAGGTGATGCGCGTGGTCACCATGAACTCGGCGCTGGGGAAGAACACCGCGAGGAACCGGCGCACCACCAGGTCGTAGAGCTTCTGCTCGGCATCGCTCAGGCCGCTGGGGGCCTGCAGCGTCGGGATGATGGCGAAGTGGTCCGACACCTTGCTGTTGTCAAACACGCGCTTGGTGGGGCGGATGTAGTTGTTGTTCAGCGCGGTCAGGGCATGCGGCGCCAGGTGCTTCATGCCGCTGTCGGCCAGCATCTCGAAGGTCTGCTTGACCGTGCCCAGGTAGTCCTCGGGCAGGGCGCGCGAGTCGGTACGCGGGTAGGTGAGGGCCTTGTGGCGCTCGTACAGGCTTTGCGCCAGCTGCAGCGTGGTCTTGGCCGAGAAGCCGAAGCGGCCGTTGGCCTCGCGCTGCAGGCTGGTGAGGTCGTACAGCAGCCCGCTGGCCTGGGTGGTGGGCTTGCTCTCTTCCTTGACGCTGCCGGTCTTGCCGCGCACGGCCTCGACGATGGCCAGCGCCTGGCGGTGGTCCCACAGGCGGTCGGCGCGCTGGTCGCCGTCGGCGTCCTCGCCGGTGGGCTTCTTGAAGTTGGGGTCGAACCACTTGCCCGGGTATTCGCCGGCCTCGGCCAGGAAGCTGGCGTGGATTTCCCAGTAGTCGCGGCTCTTGTGGGCGCGGATCTTTTCTTCGCGCTCCACCACGATGGACAGCGTGGGCGTCTGCACCCGGCCCACGGTGGTGAGGAAGAAGCCCCCGTCGCGCGAGTTGAAGGCCGTCATGGCGCGAGTGCCGTTGATACCCACCAGCCAGTCGGCCTCGGAGCGGCTGCGCGCCGCGTCGGCCAGGCCGCGCATCTGCTCGTCGCTGCGCAGGCGCTCGAAGCCCTCGCGGATGGCCGCCGGCGTCATGGACTGCAGCCACAGGCGCTGCACCGGCTTGCCCAGGCCCTGGTACTGACCGTTCTTCAGCCCCCCGGCGTACTGCTCGATCAGGCGGAAGATCAGCTCACCTTCGCGGCCCGCGTCGCACGCGTTCACGAGGCGGGCAACGTCTTTGCGCTTGGCCAGCTTGACCACGGCGTTGAGCCGCGACTTGGTCTTGTCGATGGGCTTGAGCTCGAAGTAGGGCGGCAGCACCGGCAGGTGAGCGAAGCTCCACTTGCCGCGCTTCACGTCGAACTGCTCTGGCGCGGCGATCTCGACCAGGTGGCCCACGGCCGAGGTGACGACGTAGTGGTCGTTCTCGAAGTGGTCGTCGTGCTTGTCGAACTTGCCCGCCACCGGCGTGAGCGCGCGCACGATGTCCTGGGCCACGGACGGCTTCTCGGCAATGACCAGCGTTTTGGCGGAACCTTCGGTTTTCATCTCTACAATCGCTTTTCCTCGCGCGCAGGCACGCGCGCTCCCGTGGGTGCGCACACACGCGCGCACCTGCATGAACAAACCTTACCAAAAGAATTCGGCCGTGACGAAAAGCCCCGGAAAGCCTGCCGCGCCCGCGAAAACACGCGCCCCCGCTCCCGTGCGGCGCATCCAGGTGCGGCGCTCCGGCGTGCATGGCCGCGGCGTGTACGCCCTGGTCGACCTGGCCGAGGGCGAAACGCTCATCGAGTACGTGGGCGAGGTCATCACCTGGGACGAGGCGCTGCGCCGCCACCCACACGACCCGAACGACCCGAACCACACCTTCTACTTCCACATCGACGAAGACCACGTCATCGACGCCAAGTTCGGCGGCAATTCCTCGCGCTGGGTCAACCACAGCTGCAACCCCAACTGCGAGGCCGAGGTCGAAGACGGGCGTGTGTTCATTCGGGCCAAGCGCAACATCCCCGCGGGCGAAGAGCTGTTTTACGACTACGGCCTGGTGATCGATGAGCCCCTCACCCCGGCCCTGAAGAAGCAGTACCCTTGCTGGTGCGGGGCGCCCAAGTGCCGTGGCACGCTGCTGGCGCCCAAGCGTGGTGGCCGCGCCACCCACCTCGGTTGAGCCGCACCATGAGCCCGTTGCTGCTCCACGCCGAAAACATCTGGCAGGCCGTGGTGCCGCACCTGCCCGGCTTTTCTGTCGAGGTGCTGCCCACCATTGACTCCACCAACACCGAACTCATGCGCCGCGCTCGCGCCGGCCAGCTCGATCCGGTGCTGCTGGCGGCCGATGAACAGACCGCAGGCCGCGGGCGCCTGGGAAAGGGCTGGCACAGCCAGCCCGGCCAATCGCTCACGTTTTCGCTGGGCCTGCCCATGGCGCCGCTTGACTGGTCGGGCCTGTCGCTGGTGGTGGGCGTGAGCCTGGCCGAGAGCCTTCACCCCGACATCCGCCTGAAGTGGCCCAACGACCTTTGGCTGCATGGCCGCAAGCTCGGCGGCATCCTGGTGGAAACCGCCAGCCCGGGCGACGGCAGCCAGGCCCGACGCCAGGTGGTGATCGGCGTGGGCATCAACATCGCCCGCCCTGCCGATCAGGTGGCCGTGGCGCCCGCCGGCTCTGCCCTGCCGCCTGTGGCGCCGGCCGGGCTGGCCGAGGCCATCATGGGCATCACGGCCGGGGAGACACTGGAGCAGGTGGTGCCGGCCCTGGTGCGAGACCTGCTTGCCTTCGAGACCCAGGGCTTTCGGGCCTTCTCGCCGCGCTTCGCCCAGCGCGACGCCTTGCGGGGGCTGCCGGTGGTGCTGTCGGACGGCACTCGCGGCACGGCCCAGGGCGTGGCCGCTGATGGTGGGCTGCTGGTGCAGACCGACAGCGGCGTGCGCACCGTCACCAGTGCCGAAGTGAGCGTGCGCCCATGCTGAGGGCGCTGGTTGCCCTGCTACTGCTGGCCAACCTGGCCTATTTCGCCTGGACGCAAGGCCACCTGGGCAGGCTCGGCCTGACGCCGTCGCAGACGGCGGAAGCGCACCGACTGGCCCAGCAGATCAAGCCCGAGAGCATCCGCCTGCTCAACGGACCCAAGCCCGAGACGGCGGCTCCCGCGCAGACCCCCGAGATCGCCGCGGGCACCCCGATGCCGAACCCTGCGCCGACACCGGTCAGCGCGTCCACGGCCTGTTACGAAGCCACCGGCTTCACGCCCGCACAGGCCGAACTGCTGCGCGCCGAGCTGCGCCTGCTCAACTGGGGCGCCGAAGCGTGGCAGCTGAACGAACAACGCAGCGCGGGACGCTGGATCGTCTACATGGGGCGGTACGAAAGCACCGAGCAGGCCACCCGCAAAAAGGCCGAGCTGCGGGCCCTGGGCGTGGAATACCGCGACGTGAACACCCCCGGGCTAACGCCGGGACTGGCCTTGGGCACTTACTCGAGCGAAGAGGCCGCCCGCACCGCCTTGCGCCAGGTGGAAGGCGCCGGTGTGCGCACGGCCCGCGTGGTGCAAGAGCGGCCAGAAACCGTGAGCCACCAACTGCGCCTGCCGGCCATCACCGACGCCCAGCGCGACCAGCTCAACGGCCTTCGCGAGGCCATGGCGGGCAAGGCGCTTCAGCGCTGCCCCTGATCCCGGGGCAGCCAGAGCGCATCAGGCGCGCGAGCGACGGCGGCCCCAGGCCGACGCCAGCACCCAGGCCCACAAGGCCGCGCCCCATGCCCAGCCCGTGCCGCCACCGCCGCCGCCAGAAGGCGCGGCAGGGGGATTGGCCGCCGTGACGGTGACAACGTCCTGGCCAGTCAATGGCGTGGGCGTGCTGTTGTCCGTCACCTGCAACTGGAATTCGTAGCGCGCCTCGACCGCGGGCAACACCACCGAAGCCACCGACTGCGATGCCCCGGAGATGGTCACCGCCGGCCCGCTGAGCTGGGTCCACTGATAGGCCACGATCTGCCCCGTGGCCGCCACGCTGGCCCTGCCGTCCAGGGTGATGGCGGCGCCTGGCGTCACGGTACCGATGCGCTGGACGATGGCCGCAGGACCGCTGGCCAGTTGCACCGACCGGTCGGCGTCCAGCAGACCCGCGCCACAGGTGGTGGTGGTGCACTTGCAAACCGTGGGGTTGAGGGCACTGCACTCGGGCAGAGCGGGCTGCGCATGCGGCCGCGCGCCGAGCTTCATGCGGTAAATGAGGTCGGCCGGGGTGAGCAGGGGATTGACGGTCAGCATCAGCGCGGCCACGCCGGCGGCCTGCGGTGCAGAGAAGCTGGTGCCCTGTTTGTCTCCGTAGTAGCCACTGGCGTTGTACGCCACCGGGGTGGTGAGGCCCGCGTTGTCGGTGGACCGAAGGAGACCGGTAGGGCCGTCGTCGTCGCTGCCGCCCGGTGCGGCGATGGCCAGGTTGGCACCGAAGCTGGAATACCAAGCCTTGGCACCGCCCTTGTCGACGGCGGCCACGGCCATCACCCCCCGGCAGTCGGCTGGGCGCCTCAACGCGGCGCTGTTGTTGCCCGCGGCCACCACCAGCAGGGCACCGGCATTGGTGACGGCATCCACGGTGCTCTGGTAGTCGGGGGTGCAGGCGCTGCTGCCACCGAAACTGAGGTTGATGATGCGCGCCGGGTTCGGGTTGATCGGGGCATTGGCCACTGGCAAACCAGCCGCCCAGCGCACGCCGTCGAGCAGGTCGGACACCAGGGCGCCACACTTGCCCGACACGCGCACCGGCAACACACGAGCGTTCCAGCTCAGGCCCGCCACGCCCAGGTTGTTGTTGCTCAGGGCACCGATCTGGCCGGCGATGAAGGTGCCGTGCCAGGAACTGTCGGAGCGGGTGCACAGGTCGAACACGGGCTTGGCCAAGTCGTCGATGGACACCCAGTCGCCGGGGTCGGTGGCGTCGCTGTCCCGGCCGTTGCCGTCGTTGGCAATGTCCAGCTCACTCACGAAGTCGTAGCCCGGCAGCAACTTGCCGGCGAGATCCGGGTGGTCAAACCGCACGCCACTGTCCACCACCGCCACGACACCGGTGTTGCCCGTGGTGCGGGCCCAGGCCTGCGGCAGGTTCAGGGCCGACAGGATGGGGGCAGACGGGGCCTGCAAGTGCCACTGCAGCGAAAACTGCGGGTCGTTCGGCACCGTCTGGGTGCGGCGCTCCAGCACATTGGGCGCCACCCAGGCCACATCGGGGTGCAGGCGCACGCGGCGCATGGCGTCGGCCAGCGCCTGGCCTCGCAGTGGCGCCTCAAAACGCAGCAGGGCGGCGTTGCCCGCCTCGCCCACGCCACGAACTCGAACGCCAGCCTCCAGGGCGACCCGCTGGCTTCGCTCGCGGGAGCGGTCGACCGCTTCCTGCCAATGGTCGCGTGCCTGGGGCGACCCGGCCCTCCAGGGCCCCCTGTCGCGGCCGGCGGCCTGCAAGGCGTCCACCTCGGCGCGGTAACCGACGATCAGGCCATAGGCCGGCGGATCGGCTGGCGCCGCCTGGGCGGAAATGGCCATCGCGGCCAGCAGACTGGCCAAGGAAAGGGAAGCAAGGCGCGAGAACATTTCAAGTTTGTAGCACGCGCCCCCCCTGCCCACGCTTGACGAAATCTGACGTTTTCATCACCTGTCGGCGGAAGGTCACAGACATCGGCCCGGCGGTGCTCGGCCCCATGGACAAAACCCAACAAAAAGAGCGCCCGAAGGCGCTCTTGGCGAAACGATAGGCCGATGGGCGGCTTACTTGGCCACCACGCGCACCATTTCCAGGCACTTGTTGGAGTAGCCCCACTCGTTGTCGTACCAGGCCACGACCTTGACGAAGGTCTTGTCCAGGGCAATGCCGGCATCGGCATCGAACACGCTGGTGCAGGTTTCGCCACGGAAGTCGGTGGCCACGACCTTGTCGGTGGTGTAGCCCAGCACGCCCTTGAGCGCGCCTTCGCTCTGGGCCTTCATCTCGGCGCAGATCTCGTCGTAGGTGGCTTCCTTGTTCAGCTCCACCGTCAGGTCCACCACGGACACGTCGGAGGTGGGCACGCGGAAGGACATGCCGGTGAGCTTCTTGTTGAGCTCAGGGATGACCACGCCCACGGCCTTGGCGGCGCCGGTGCTGCTGGGGATGATGTTTTCCAGAATGCCACGGCCACCGCGCCAGTCTTTGTTGGACGGGCCGTCCACGGTCTTCTGCGTGGCGGTGGCGGCGTGCACGGTGGTCATGAGGCCACGCTTGATGCCCCACTTGTCGTTCAGCACCTTGGCCACCGGGGCCAGGCAGTTGGTGGTGCACGAGGCGTTGGAAATGATGGCCTGACCAGCGTAGGTGTCGTGGTTCACGCCGTAGACGAACATGGGGGTGTCGTCCTTGGAGGGCGCGGACATGATGACCTTCTTGGCGCCAGCGGCCAGGTGCTTCTCGGCGGTGGCCTTGTCCAGGAACAGACCGGTGGACTCGATGACCACGTCGGCGCCCACTTCGTTCCACTTCAGGTTGGCGGGGTCGCGCTCCTGGGTCAGGCGAATGGTCTTGCCGTTCACCACGATGTTGCTGCCCTCGACCTTGACGGTGCCCTTGAAGCGGCCGTGCACGCTGTCGTACTGCAGCATGTAGGCCAGGTAGTCGGGCTCGAGCAGGTCGTTGATGGCCACGACCTCGATGTCTGAGAAGTTCTGGATGGCGCTGCGCAGCACGTTGCGGCCGATGCGACCGAAGCCGTTGATGCCGATCTTGATGGTCATGTCTCTACTCCAAAGGTTGGTTGAATCGGGAAAGGCTTACTTGGCCAGCACGGCGCGCACCGTGTCGACC
>Ga0255095_1001056_pt1 | contig 11746 bp, 8 predicted proteins | sample Colum_Law_RepC_8_2_FD_188435 | JGI IMG/M metagenome (GOLD analysis project Ga0255095, IMG submission 188435) | Freshwater microbial communities from Columbia River, Oregon, United States - Colum_Law_RepC_8d | ecosystem: Environmental > Aquatic > Freshwater > River | place: USA: Oregon | collected...
CATGGACACGGTGGCCGGCGATGCAAAACGCCTCTCCGCCCGCGTGACCGCGCGCGACCGCGAGAAGCTCGATGAGTATTTCACGACCGTCCGCGAAGTGGAGCAGCGCCTGAAGCTCGCCGAGGAGTGGGCGAAGAAACCCAAGCCGTCGGTCAGTGTCCCGCCGCCGACCGATGTGCAGAATGCCGCCGACTTCGTGGCGCGCACGCAGTTGATGTTCGACCTCGCGCACCTCGCTCTCCAGACCGATTCCACACGCGTCATCACGCTCGCCATCTCCGGCCACAACAGCGTGCCGCCGGTGAAGGGCATCACGATTGACTGGCACAACCTCTCGCACCACGGCAAGGACCCGGAGAAGCTCGCACAGCTTCGCGTCATCGAGTTGGAGCAGATGAAGCTGCTGGCAAACTTCCTAACGAAGCTCAAGTCCTCCAAGGAGGCGGGCGGGGACCTGCTGGCGAATACGATGGTGCTCTACGGCTCGAACCTCGGCAACGCGTCGAGCCACGACACGCGCAACATGCCGATGCTGCTCGCGGGCGGCGGCTTCAAGCACGGCCAGCACCTCGCCTTCGACGAAAAACAGAACTACCCGCTGCCCAACCTCTACGTTTCCATGCTGCAACGCTTCGGCATCGAGGCCGGGAAGTTCGCCAGCAGCACCGGCACGATGCGGGGGCTGGAACTGGCCTGACCTCCGACTGGGCGTATTCGACTCCGCAAGCATGAGCGCGTTGGGTCGGAGACCGGCGCTCCGTCCGCGAGTCACTCATCAATGCATCTTTTTCTCACTGAGCCGGCCGATGAGCCAATCCTTTGCGACGAGCTGAAGCGCACCTTCGTCGGTGCGGAGACGGAGTTGCTCGCGCCCGGTCTGCTGCGGACAGATGTGCAGTTGCAATCCGCCACGCCGCCGGTGCTGGCTTTCGCGCGGCAGTTGCTCCCGAACGCCGAGCCGGCGAGCGCCGTTTCCATCCGTGAGTGGAGCGAGCGCTTGTTCGAGGCCGTCGTTCCACGCCTCCCGGAAGGCCAGCCGTGGCGGCTTCATCTGGCAGCGCACTACGGTGGCGCAGGCGCGGGGGAAAACCGGGTCCGCTTTATCCGTGACGCTTTCCGGGAGCAGTTGCGGAAGCGGCGCAGGCAGGCCTTGCGCTGGTTAGAGCAGGCGGAGACGCCGTTTCGCGAGGGCACCTCGCTGGTGCAAGTGCTGCTGACCGCGCCGGACACGGGCTTTATCTCCACGGCCATTGCGCCGTTGCCCTGGCAGTTGCGTCGTTGCGTCTGGCCGTTTGCAAAAGGTGAGCTGCCGGTGGCCAGCGACAAGGCCGCGCCCAGCCGGGCTTTCGCCAAACTGGTTGAGGCGGAACAGCGGCTGGGCCTGCGCATCGCGGCGGGCGAGACGTGCGTGGACCTTGGGGCGTGTCCGGGGAGCTGGAGTTATGTCGCCTTGAACCGTGGTGCGCGGGTCATTGCGGTGGACCGCTCGCCCTTGCGTGAGGATTTGATGGCCAACTCACGCCTGACTTTTCATCAGGGCGACGCGTTCAAGTTTGAGCCAGCCACACCGGTGGACTGGTTGCTGTGCGACGTGATTGCCGCGCCTGAGCGGAGCGTGGAACTGGTGCTGGACTGGGTGCGCCAGCGCCGCTGCCGGCGTTTTATCGTGACCATCAAGTTCAAGGGGCAGGGCGACTACGGGAAGCTGGAGCCGCTGAAACACGCCTTGCCGCCGATGTGCAAAGAGTTTTTCCTAACGCGACTTTGCGCGAACAAAAACGAAGCGTGCGTGGCCGGAATTCTGCCCGAAACTCCACCCGCTCAACCGAATTCATGAAATACACCTACGAAGAACTGGCCAAGATGATTGACCACTCGCTCTTGCATCCGACGATGACGGACCGCGAGCTGGAGGACGGCTGCAAGCTGGCGGCGAAGTATCAGGTCGCCTCTGTGTGCATCAAGCCCTACGCAGTAAAGCGCGCCGCTGAGCTGCTCAAGGGCACGGGCGTGCTGGTCGGCGCGGTCATCGGTTTCCCGCACGGCAACTCCTGCACCGAGTCGAAGCGCTACGAGACGGAACTGGCCTGCCGCGACGGTGCGGCGGAAATTGACATGGTCATCAACATCGGCAAGGCGCTCTCGGGCGACTGGGACTACGTCGAGCGCGACGTGAGAGCCGTTTGCGATGAGGCCCACGGGCGCGGCGCAAAGGTGAAGGTCATCTTCGAGAACGACTATCTCACCAAGGGCGGCGCGAGCCTAGGCAGCGACGAGTTCAAGGTTCGGCTTTGCCAATTGTGCGAACGGGCCGGCGCTGACTGGGTAAAGACTTCCTCCGGCTACGGCTTCGTGAAGCAGCCCGACGGCAGTTATAACTACAAGGGCGCGACGGAGCACGATCTCGCGCTCATGCGATCCAGTGTGTCCACCAAAGTGCAGGTGAAGGCTGCCGGCGGCGTGCGCGACCTCGACGGTCTCATCAAAGTGCGCGACCTCGGTGGCTCCCGCTGCGGAGCCACAGCCACCGCCGCGATGATGGACGAGTATCGTCGGCGCGAGGCGGCGGAGCGAGCGGGGCAGGGGACGCAAGGGGGTGGCGGCGCGATTGGAGCAGGCGGTTACTGAATACAGAAACCGTTGCCTCATGAAACCAGCCGACTTGTTCCGCCATTGTCCACAGTGCGGGAAACCTTCTTCCGAGCCGGGCCACGCGCCGTTTCACTGCGAGGCGTGCGGATTCCTGTTCTACTTCAATCCCGCCATCGCCGTCGGGGCTGTGCTGCTTGCTCCGGACGACAAGGTGCTGCTCATCCGTCGAGCCAAAGATCCGCACAAGGGCAAGCTCAGCGTCCCGGGCGGGTTTGTGGACGCAGGTGAGGTGGCGGAGGTTGCCCTGCGTCGCGAAATCCGCGAGGAGGTTGGCTTGGAGGTGGCGCAGCTCGATTACTTTTGCTCGCTGCCGAACAGCTACCATTACCGCGGTGTGACCTATCAGGTGCTGGACTTCTTTTTTCTCGGGCACGTGGATTCCAAGGCCGTGCAGACCGACACCGGTGAAGTGGCAGAGGTCTGTTGGCTGCCGCGGAGCCAAATCATCCTCGAAGAAATCGCCTTCGATTCCGTGCGCGAAATGCTGAGGCGATTTCTTTCCACGCCAGTCGGATAAGTCTTCGGCCCGGCAACTTCCCGCGTCGCCGCAGCCTCACTTGCCCGTGGTGCCGGGAACCGCCGGACCGTTCCGCACACAGCGGAAGCCGGTGTGGTTCAGGCCCGTGTCGGGGGAGGTTTTCATGCGCATCGCCGGGCGGTAACCCCAGCAATACGCTTCGGTGCAAAGATACGAGCCGCCACGGGTGATCCGCTTCCAGACCCCGGGCTCGTTTGGGTCGTAGCTTTCCTGCGGGCCTTGCGGGTTCTGCTTCGGGCTCTTGGCGTAGTAATCCGGCATATACCAGTCGGAGGTCCATTCCCAGACGTTGCCGGCCATGTCGTGGAGGCCATAGCCGTTGGCAGCGAAACTGCCAACCGGCGACTGGAGCTTGAAGCCGTCCTGGAGCGTGTTGCCGTTTGGGAATTTTCCCTGCCAGATGTTGGCGAGCCATTTGCCGTCGGGGGTTTTCTCATTTCCCCATGTGTAGGTCAGCTTGTCCTTGCCTCCACGCGAGGCGAACTCCCATTCCGCCTCGGTCGGCAGACGCTTGCCCGCCCACTTGGCGTAGGCCATCGCATCGAACCAGGCCACTTGCACCACCGGGTGCTTCTCGCGGCCCTTGAGATCGGACTCCGGGCCCTCGGGATGTCGCCAGTTGGCTCCCGGGACATAACGCCACCAGGCCATGTGATTGTGCAGCGGCACATCGCCCGGAGGAGGAGTGAAGACGATCGCTCCCGGCACCAGCGCTTCCGGCGGGGCATCAGGGAAATCCTCCTGTTTGGGTTTGCGCTCGGCGATGGTGACGTAGCCCGTGGCCTTGATAAACTTTTCAAACTGCTCGTTGGTGACCTCGTAGCGATCCATCCAAAAGCCGCTCACCGTGACTTCATGCACCGGCTTTTCATCTGGCTGGCCTTCCTCCGATCCCATCAGGAAGGAGCCGCCGCCGATCCAGACCATGTCATTGGTCCAGGAGTGATCGTTTGAACTGTGTGCGGCTGCCTTGGCGGCCATGGCCTCGGGAGAGGGCACCGCATGGCCCAAGGCCTTGGGCTCATCGTAACGGGTCGCGTAATCGCGGCCGGCCTTCTTGCTCAGCAGGGGCGACACCAGCGCCACCAAGCCAACGACTGCTACCAGGGCGATGATGAATTTCACCGGACTGACCTGGTGTTCGTTCTGCGGCGGCTTGCTCATGGTTCGTGTCGGTAGGACGCGGGCGCATGTTGGCGGGTTTCAGGTGGCATAAGCCATCTGGATTTTCCCGCGAATGGCCAGCCCTGTGAAGCAGGACTTGGAGTTCTTGCCCGCTGGGAACGCTGCTTCAGCTCAACCCCTTCACTTCCCAGCCCTTGCGATAGGTGCGGCGCACGAACTGGTTCGCCTCCTTCACGTTCTTGAAGGTCAGCGATTTAGCATCCCATTCGAGCGTGGTCTGTGGGAAGCGAGAGGCGATGCCGCCAAGGAGGATGGTTTCCGTGAGCGGCCCGGCGTAGTCGAAGTTCGCCGAGGTTTTACCGTTGCCGCGCACGGCCTCGACGAAGGAATGCCAGTGGTTCACGGGGTCAAGCTTGGGCAGCGCGAACTCCTTGTAGTTTTCCTCCGGCAACAGGATTGGCTTTCCGACATGGGGCAGCACCATGACCCCCTTGGTGCCGATGAAAATCGAACCTTGGTCGGGTTGCTTGATTTTGCCGAGCAGGCCGGTGATGGCCGCCGGCGGGCGCTGGCTGCCGTCATACCAGACTACTTTGACGGTGGGGCCGTCGGTGAACGGCGTGCCGGGGAAGACGTAATGCACGATGGCATCATTGGCCCAGTTGTGCTCGGTGGGCTTGGGCCCCTCGGAGCGCACGGTGAGCGGCGCGGTCACGCCGAGCGCCTTGAAGACAGGATCGTAGATGTGGCAGCCCATGTCGCCAAACGTGCCGGTGCCGAAGTCCAGCCGCTTGCGCCAGTTACCCGGATGATAATAGCCGCCGCCGATGTAAGGCCGCGCGGAAACCACGCCGAGCCACAGGTCCCAGTTCAGGTTCTCGGGGACGGGATCGTTCTTGTCCGGGCGGGGAGCACTGTCACCCCACTTCTTGCTGCTCCAGGTGTGGACTTCCTTGATTTTGCCCACCACGCCGCTCTGCACGAGCTGGACGGCGACGCGGTATTCGTAACTGGAGTGAACCTGGATGCCCATCTGGGTGACGAGCTTCTTTTCCCGCGCCACCTCAGTCAGCCGGCGAGACTCATAAACGTCATGCGTGAGCGGCTTCTGGCCATAGACGTGCAGGCCGTGCTGCATTGCGGCCATGGCCATGGGCGCGTGCATGTGGTCGGGCGTGGAGACGTTCACGCAGTCGAGGTTTTTGTGCTCCTTGTCGAGCATCTCACGCCAGTCCTGATAGACCTTGAGGTCGGGAAACCGCTTCTTTGCCGCCTCCGCGCGTGAGAGATCCACCTCGGCCACGGCGACGAATTTGACCTGTTTGTGGCTGGTGATGGCCCCCCAGTCCGCGCCGGCCATGCCGCTTGCGCCGAAGCTGGCGTGGCGGACAGTTTCCAGCGGAGACGCCGCCAGCAAATTGCTTGTGACGTATGGGGCAGCCAGGCCGGCGGCTCCGAGTTGTTTGAGGAACGAACGGCGGGATGAGTTGATGCTTGAATTCATGGTGCGTGATTAGCGACGGCGGTCGGCGGTGGAACTTCAAATATTTCTGTGGAAGCACAACGCCAGCGTTGGATGAAGCCCGGTGATGGAAGGCTGGTTGACCACACGAAGTTATCCGTTGGTCTTCAGCAAACCGGTGACGGCGGCCAGCGCCAACGGCACCACGATCCAGCCGGACAAGCGGAGGACAAAGTTAGCAATGGCCGCGGGCCGGAGCTGGACAGTTTTGTTTACAAGCGGCAGGCGGTAGCTCAACGGACTCGTGGCCGCGATCCATTCCTCTTCCAACGGGAACTCAACGGGCAGGAAGTAGCAGATGCTCAACGCCACCGCGTCGAAGCGATTCAACCGGCCGGCCGGATGCGAGGTGCCTGAGGCCAGATCCCTTCGTCGCACCGCGCCGGGCAGTTGAAAGACCAGCGCGCCCAGCCAGACCAGCACGGCGGAAAAGACCAGCAGCCGGTAGGGGCGCACACCATAGTTGCCAAGCACTCCGTAGAGACTGCGGAAGAACCATTCACCGTAGCGATGTTCTTCCCAGTTCCGAATGCGCTCCCGGTTTTGCCCTTGCAGATAAACGATGTCCGCCTCCTCGTCCCGCCCCACTTGACGCAGAGATTTCTCCAATCGTGTCAGCACGGGCCGGTCGGCCCGGGTGAACGCCTCCAGCAAGGCATCCACATCGCCGCTGAACTCCTCGTAAGTGCTGCCGCGCAACTCGATTGGACCATCGCTCCATTTCGCCAGTGTCGTCAGGCGCAACGTGCGGAAGGTGGAGTCAGTCAGGTCCAGCAATCCCTCGAACCGTGAGGTGCTGAAGTCTGCGCCCTGTGGGAAAGCTGCCCGGGTAATGCTCGCGCCCTTGCGAAAGCGGACTTCGTCGAAGGCCATCGGCACATCCCACTTCGTCGAATCAAAGGCCGCATGTTCGTGGAAGGTGACGCCCGCCAACTGCACTCGCTCCGCTGCCTGCACATTGCGGAAATCTGCCCGCGCGCGGAATTCGGCGGCGTGAACCTCACCGGTGGCCCCGGGGCGCCAGCTCAGAATGAGTCCGCGTTGCAGGTTCGCCCCCCGGAATAATGCTTCGCCCTCGAACCGGGCTGCCGCCAAATCCAGTTGGCCGCCAATCCGCGTGGCGATGAAGTCCGCCGTCTTCTTGAAATGAGTTGGCGAGTTCGTGCCAATCGGGCCAAAGACCGCGTGCCGTTCGACGGCCATGGCGTTGAACAGCGCGTCGCCGCCGAACACCACGCCCGCGAACTGCACGGGGCCAACCGCCTCTGCTGCCACAAAATCCAGCGGACCGGCAAATCGGGCACCCGTGAAATTGAGGGTCTTGCCTGCTTTGATGGAATTGAACTGCACGGTCAGATCCGGGTGCAGAAATGCCACCCCGGTGAAAGTCGCTGCGGAGCCGAATTGTGCGCGCACGAAATTGGCATCCCCGGAGAACCGTGCGCCATCAAAGGCCGTTTCGGCGGCGAACACGGCCGAGGAGAACGAGACGGGACGGTTGGTCGCCGTAAACTTGACCTGCTCAAAGAACGCATCCAGTTCAAAGCGCACGCCCGTGAAAATCGTGGCATCGGCAAAAACCGCTCCCGGCACCTGTTCCGCTGTCAGGGCGCCGAACGAAACCGTGCGCTCAAACCGGGCGTAGGTGAAGAGCGCCTCCGCGCTGAAGGCCGCGCCATTGAACGCTGTCTCCCCGCCAAATCGGGTGTTGCGGAAATCCGCGCTGCCGGCGAACTGCACGCCGGCAAAGGAGGTGCGTCCGCCGATCGTGCAGTCTTGAAAACTGACCGCCGGGGACTCCTCTGTCCCTTGAAAGCGAGCCCCTTGAAAATCCGTGATGGCACCGAACTGAGTCCCGGAATAAGTGGCGCCGGCGGCAAACTGTGCTTGCCCAAAGCGGGCGTCCCCCTTGAAGGCCCCGTTGGCAAAGCTCACCGGCTCTGCGGGATGCGTGAACTGGGCCTTTGCAAAATCAGCCTCGTTGCCGAACATCATGCTGTCAAAACTGCATGGGCCCAGAAAACGCGCGGCTGCTCCCGGTCCGGCTGGCCCTTCAAAGGTTCCGAAAGTGGTGTTGCCAAGGAACTGTGTGGAGCGAAACGAGGTCCGGCCGCGAAATTCCGCGCCCCGGAAGCTTGCCGTGCGTTCGCAACGCATCTCGGTGAAATCAGCCTCCCCCTTGGCATGGCTGAACCGCACGCGGTCAAAGTTCACTGCCCCTAGAAAGCGGCTGGTGTGAAATGACACGTTGCCACTGAACAAAGCCGCGGGCTGGCCGTGGTTGGCATGGAAGCTGGCCGCCTTGTGGAACGTGGCGCGGTCAAAACGTGCCTCCGGTCCGAGAAACGCCGCGCCGCTGGCTAGGACTACTTCCTCAGCTGTGGCGTCCACAAAACTGGCCCGGCCAGAAAAGGCGGTGCCCGACAACCCCATCGCTCGACGGGCCGTCGCTCCGGAGAAGTCCGCGTCCGCGGCAAACTGGCTGTCCGTGAAGTCGAACCCGCGCTCGAAGACCGTAAACGAAAAGTTGACCGGCGATTTGAATAGACAGTTGTCCAGCCGGAAGTGGTTGGTCAGCGCGGCGTGCCGCAGATCCAGCGGTTCCGCGATCACCGCGCGGCTCAGGTGGACGGCAATTCCTTTCCGCGCGGCGTCCGCGATCCAGTCCGCCGGCACCAACCGCTCCGATTCAGATCGAGTGGGGGCGAAAGTCACGGCTTCTCCGGCAAGCAGTTTCCGCCGCAGATCGCTCGCCGGTTCGGCTGCCCAGCCAAGGCTGAACAGCATGAACAAGCCGGCGACCATGGCTGCCGCCAAGCATAGGCGGCGGAGCAGTGCAAACGCGAGGGCGTTGCGGACCCAACTGTCTTTGAACTCGTGCTTCATCAAGCGGAACGGGGGAATGATACATGGCCCAAAAGCCGGTGCGAGTGCGAATCCATCCAGAATCCGCAGCAGGCATTTGACAGCTTGTGCTGCGCTCCCTAGGGTGCGCGTCAATTGTCCAACTCGTCATGAACGTGCCAGCCAACTGCCCGTCTGCTGAATCTGCCGGCACGGTGGTTTTTGTCGTGGACGACAACCCATTGCTGGGGGAAATCACCCGTCAGCTCATTGCCTCTGCCGGATACCAGACCAAGCTGTTTGACCAAGGTCTGCCTGCCCGCGCGGAAATGCTCGCCATGCAAAGCCCTCCGGTGGTTCTCGTGACAGACTTCGACATCGGCGATATCACGGGTTTGGATTTGATCGGCGAGGTGCGCTCCAAGCTGCCGCACCTCAAAACGCTGTTGGTGAGCGGCACCGCCCAGCCCGGAGTGCTGGCCTTGCATCCGGTCCAGCCCGACCAGTTTCTGGCCAAACCCTTCCGTGCGGATGCCCTTATTGGCGCAGTGGATCGACTGGCCGCAGAAGCCCGGGGCGCTGCGGTTTGACTGCTTTCCACCTCCCTCCTACCGTTCGCGCCGATGTTTGAACTCGTCGCGCCTTACTCCCCCGCTGGCGACCAACCACAGGCCATCGAGAAGCTGGCCGCGGGCGTGCAGGCCGGGGCGAAGCATCAGGTGCTCCTCGGCGTTACGGGTTCCGGCAAGACCTACACCATCGCCAACGTCATCCAGCAGATTCAGCGGCCCACGCTCGTCATCTCGCACAACAAGACCCTCGCCGCGCAACTCTACGCCGAGTTCAAGTCCTTCTTCCCCAAGAACGCCGTCGAATACTTCGTCAGCTACTTCGATTACTACCAGCCCGAGGCCTACATCCCGCGCAGCGACACGTTCATCGAGAAGGATTCCAGCCGGAACGACGAGATTGAGCGCCTGCGCCTCTCGACGATGAGTTCCCTCTTCGCGCGTCGCGACGTCATCGTGGTCGCGAGCGTCTCGTGCATCTACGGCATCGGCAGCAAGGAAGACTACGAGGCGATGGTTATCCCGCTGCGCGTCGGCCTGGCCTTCACGCGCGAGCAGCTCCTCTCGCGGCTGGTGGACATCCAATACACGCGCAACGACATCGCCTTCGAGCGCGCGCAGTTCCGCGTGCGCGGCGACACGCTTGAACTCCGCCCCGGCTACACTGAGGACGGCCTGCGCATCGAGTTCTTCGGCGACGAGATTGACCGCATCACGCGCTTCGAGCCGCTCACGGGCGAAGTGTTGGAACAGCTCCAAGCCGTCGTCATTTACCCTGGCAAGCAGTTCGTCACCACGAACGAAAAGCTCAAGGCCGCGCTCCTCACCATCCGCGCGGAACTTGGCGACCGCATCGCGTGGTTCGAGAAGCACGGCAAGCTCCTCGAAGCCCAGCGCATCAAGATGCGGACCGAATACGACCTCGAGATGATGGAGGAAATGGGCGTTTGCTCCGGCATCGAGAACTATTCCCGCCACATCGCCCAGCGCCCGCCCGGTTCGCGCCCGACCACGCTGATTGACTTCATGCCTGAAGACTTCCTCCTCGTGATGGACGAGTCGCACGTGAGCGTGCCGCAGATTGGCGGGATGTATGCCGGCGACCGCTCGCGCAAGGAAGTCTTGGTCGAACACGGCTTCCGCCTGCCCAGCGCGCTGGACAACCGCCCGCTCGACTGGCTGGAATTCCAGTCGCTCCAAAAGCAAACCATCTACGTCAGCGCCACACCCGCGCCGCGCGAGATGCAGTGGGCCGGGAGCAAGGTTGTGGAACTCGTCGTCCGCCCCACCGGCCTCATTGACCCGACCATCACGCTCAAACCGCTCAAGGGCCAGATTGACGACCTCATCGAGGAGTGCCGCAAGCGCGTCGAGAAGAAGGAGCGCGTGCTCATCACCACACTCACCAAGCGCACCGCTGAGGAACTCACCGATTACCTCCGCGACATCGGCATCAACGTCCGTTACCTCCACAGCGAGGTGGACGCCCTCGAACGCGTCGAAATCATCCGTGGCCTCCGCAAAGGCCAGTTCGACGTGCTCGTCGGCATCAACCTCCTCCGCGAGGGCCTCGACCTGCCGGAAGTTTCCCTCGTGGCCATCCTCGACGCCGACAAAGAAGGCTTCCTCCGCAGCGAGACCAGCCTCATCCAGACCGCCGGCCGCGCCGCGCGGCATCTCAACGGCGAAGTCATCCTCTACGCCGACGTGAAGACGCAGAGCATTCAGCGCTTTTTGGCTGTCTGCGAATACCGGCGCAAGAAGCAAGTCGCCTACAACACCGCGCACGGCATCACGCCCCGCAGCGTCACGCGCGTGATGGAGGACAGCCTTTCGTCCCAGAAGGAGCTGCGCGATGTCGCCACCGGGATGCTGAACGAAGCCGCCGGCGACTTCGACGTGACCGAGACCATCCGCGAGTTGGAAGGCCAGATGATTGAAGCCTCGAACAACCTGGAGTTCGAGAAAGCCGCGCTCTTCCGCGATCAAATCAACGAACTGAAACGCATGGCCGGGGGCGAAGCCCCGACCCGCCAGATGAGCTACGGCAAGAAGCCCGCGAAGTCCCGCAAGACCGGGAAACCCACGTGGACGCCGAGGATTTAACGCAAGGACGCAAAGACGCGAAGGCGCAAAGCCCCGATGGGGATAGATGGCGGCCAGCGTTCATCCCGCGTTGTTTCTTCTCCGCGCCTTTGCGTCCTTGCGCCTTTGCGTTGAAACGGGGCGCAACTTCACGGCACGCTCCGCCCGTGACTTCGATGGCCAAACAACTCCTCCGCTGGCTGGCCGTCCCGTCGCTCCTCATCGCCGCCTGCGTCTGCGTCGCTCTTAGCTCCTGCTCCACCGTTGAGCGCACCGTCTCCGCTCCGCCGGCTATCGTGGGCGCAACCTTTGTCGGCAACCAGGCCTGCGCCGACTGCCACACGAACTACGCCCGCACTTTTGCCGCCAGCGCGCACGGGCGCTTCCACTCGGACAGCCCGCGTCTCGCGG